>Ga0180437_10008754_pt1 | contig 12747 bp, 10 predicted proteins | sample SS_ome_4_FD_132410 | JGI IMG/M metagenome (GOLD analysis project Ga0180437, IMG submission 132410) | Hypersaline lake sediment archaeal communities from the Salton Sea, California, USA - SS_3_D_1 metaG | ecosystem: Environmental > Aquatic > Non-marine Saline and Alkaline > Hypersaline >...
GTCAATCTGGATGCTTTAATGGTGGACACGGTTCCCATCTCAATACGGGGCATGGCTATGAGCATTGCCTATGGCAGTGGCGACTTGGGCATCGGATTGGGCGCCTATCTGTTGGGTTGGGTGGCTCAGATCTGGGGTTACCAGGTCATGTATGGCTCGGTGGGGGTTGTCTGTTTGATGGGGGTAGCGGTCTTTGCCCTTTTGACGAGGGGGTAGGGGCACCTAGCAGTCATCGTCTGCGATTCCAATTGAAGGAGAGATGGTGATGTCCTCCCAAGCAGCGGAGTGGCTGTAATGGGTAACATCACGGCCAACGTTATTCTAGAGGATTTGATCTATGGCAAAGCAAGTAAGGAGGGATGTGAAAATGGTGTACGGATGGCGTGGGCAAATCCTGGAGGTTGATCTCACGCGTGGAGAAATTCAGACGCGAACCCTGCCCCGTGAGATGTATATCAAAACGATCGGCGGTATTGGCCTGGCGGCGCAGTTGCTCTTTGATTACGTGCCGCCGGAAGCTGACCCACTTGGCCCGGACAACGTACTGGTGGTTGTCGCCGGGCCTCTGGGTGGAACAACCTGGCCAGGGACAGGGCGGGTGGAGTTGGCTGCCCGGTCACCGCTCACCGGTCTGTGGGGCCAGTCTTCGATCGGTGGTTATTTCGGCACCCAACTCAAGCGTGCCGGGTATGACGCCATCGCCCTGCGTGGAATTGCGCCGGAACCGGTGGTGCTGGTGCTGGAAGAGGGAGAGGCACGTCTAGAGCCTGCTGGGGAACTGTGGGGCCAGGAAACCTATGCGACCGAGCGCGTGCTGCGAGCACGTTACCCCTGCGCTGAAGTGATCACAACCGGACCAGCAGGCGAATGCCTGGTGCCAATGGCCTCATTGGTGCACCGCGAAGGCAACGACGTGGCGGCCCGTTGCGGACTGGGTGCGGTTGCTGGCAGCAAGCATGTAAAGGCCCTTGTGGTGCGTGGCACCCAACCTGTGCCTTTGGCCGACCAGGATGCCTTCCGAGAGCTAAAGCGCGAGGCCTTGCGCTTGTTTAAATCCAGCGGTTTTCTCAACACCATTCAGGGCGGCAAAGGCACGGCAAGTGCGATGCCAATCGCTATCGAAATGAACGATGTGCCAGTCCGCAACTGGGGCTTGGGAGCCTGGGACTGGCGCGACGAAGCGGAGCGTATCACCGGGCCGACGATGCAGGAGCACTGGTCGCCCCAAAAGGATACCTGCTATGCCTGCCCGATTGGGTGCAAGTGGGCGGTGAATGCGCCCCGACTGGAGGGCGGAGAGGGACACTTGGCCGGGCCGGAATACGAGAGCCTGGCCGCGTTGGGCGCGCAGACGCAGAACGATGACCCGCTGGCTGTCATCCAGGCTGCTGACCTATGCAACCGCTTGGGCATTGACACCATCAGCGCTGGAGCTACCATCGCCTGGGCATTGGAGGCCTTTGAGTGTGGCATCCTGACAGAAGAGCACACCGACGGCTTGCAGCTCAGATGGGGTGAGCCGGCCCTGATGGTCAAGTTAGTGCGGCGCATGGGTGAAAACCGGCCCGGCATTGGCTCCTTGTTGGCTCAAGGTACCCGGCGTGCAGCAGCCCAAATCGGCGGCGGGGCCGAGTTTGCCATTGAAGTCAAGGGCTTGGAACTCCCGTTTCATCACCCACGGGCCATGCGCGGCTTGGAGATAGCCTACGCGACCCTGCCACGTGGTGCCTCGCATAACGAAGAGGGCGCTGTCTGGGAGCGGGCTGACACAACCTATGAGGCTTGGGTAAGAGAGATTATCGCGAACATGGATCTGGCGGGCGCGAATAGCTCTATGGTCTATTGCCAGTTCCTGGCTGGCGCGTTGAATGCAGACTATACAGCCCGGCTGCTTACGGCTGTGACAGGTGTGCCGTATACGCCCGAGGATTTGCGCCGGGTAGGTGAACGGACGTGGTATCTGCGACGTGCCTGTAATCTACGGCTAGGGGTGGGGCCGGAGGCTGACCGGCTGCCGCGTCGTATCATTGAGCAAATCCAGGCCAGCAAGAATGCTATGCTATCTGATTTTGATCGAGCGCTAAGGGAATATCACAAGCAGCGCGAGTTGGACGAGCGCGGGGTCCCTTCTGCGCAAAAGCTAGAATCACTTGAGTTGAGCGAGCTAATCGAGCCTTTGGGCGCCAAATAGGAGTGATAACAATCGTGCCTTGTCAATCGTGAAATATTGGGCAGGGACGTTTTAGCTTGATGCGCGCATCGTCTGTGGTAAAACGCAAATCCACTCACGTCAACACCATCGAGGGAGATTACCGAACAACAAAGGGGCATAAAGCATGAGAAGGGTAATGCTCATCGAGCCAGAACAATTCGTCTTGCAAGAGGTCCCAATTCCTGAGCCCGGATCTGCCGAAGTGATCCTGAAAGTGGAGCGGGTTGGCATCTGCGGTTCCGACGTGCACATCTACCATGGTCTCAGCCCTCGTACCAAGCCGCCGTTAGTATTGGGACACGAGTTTTCTGGCACCATTCATTCGGTAGGGACTGCGGTCAGAGATTTCAAGGTCGGCGACCGAGTCACCGCCGAACCGCTGATAGAGTGTGGCAGGTGCACTTACTGCCGATCTGGAAGGTACAATCTCTGCCCTGAACTGTATACTATTGGCTCGCGGCTCGATCACGATGGCGCGTACGCCGACTATGTGCGGGTGCCTGAGAGAAAGCTGATAACCTTGCCAGGTAGCATGAGTTTCGCTGAAGGCGCAATGGTTGAGCTGGTGGCCTGTGCCATCCACGCACAGGACGTGGCCAACATGACTTCCGGAGACGTGGCGTTGGTCATCGGCGCAGGATCTCTGGGCATTTTGGTGGCCCAGGCAGCAAAGATGGCTGGCGCCGGTGTGGTCGCTGTGGCTGATGTGTTGCCAGGACGGCTGGCGCTGGCCAAGCAGTTGGGTGCCGACAACACGGTAAACGCCGCGGAAGCGGATCTGGCCTCTTGGTCAGAAAAGACCTACGGGGAAGGTGGCGTCCATCGTGTCTTTGACACGGCCAGCATTCCCGAGACGTTCAGACAGGCACTCCAAATCGTACGCCGTGGCGGACGCGTCATCAACATGGGAGTGGCCACTCAGACTGTAGAGTGGCAACCAAACATCTTGTTGCTGAAAGAGATCGAACTGACGGGCATGAACATGTACACGCGCCCGAACTTGGAGGAGGCCGTGGAGGCGATGACCAACGGGCGCATTCGAGTCGAACCCCTCATCACGGCTTCCTATCCGCTGGCGCAGATAGACGAGGCTTATGATCGGGTGCTGCATGATCCCAATCGCTGCAAGGTCATGCTGGCTCCTCCGCAGATGGGGTAAGCATATAGCTAAAATGACAGCAGCGCATCTTGGATTTATTGTGCTGTTAACTCAGCCTTGACAAAACAATGATTCCATGCTATCATTGGTATAACCATTGTACCATTGTACCAATTCCTGGGGCCAAGCAGCGGCGACCGATGAATAGAGGGCAGAGGCCCAAGGCGAAGATGGAACAGGACATACAATACACCAGGGTAAAGCAGGGCAGAATATATGAAGCAGTAGTGGATCAGCTTCAAAATCTCATCGTGTCTGAGAAGCTCCAACCTGGCGACAAATTGCTCCCAGAACGCGAGTTAGCACAGCGGTTCGGGGTAAGCCGAACCGCTGTGAGAGATGCGATCAGGGTGTTAAGCGAGAGGGGCCTTGTGGACGTCAGGCCTGGTGCTGGTACCTTTGTGATCCAGGAGATCTCTGATACAGTGGCCGAGTCCATGGGCTTGCTTTTCCAAATCGAAAAGAGCTCCCATGAAGCCCTCCATGAAGTCAGGGAGATCCTTGAAGTTGAGATGGCCGGCATCGCCGCAGAGAGGGCCACAGAATCTGATGTGAAGAGGGTTGAAAAAGCGTTTGAAGAGATGCAAAGCAACGCCAACGATCCTGCCCGCTTCATAGAAGCTGATCTGGCTTTCCACCTGGCCATTGCGGAAGCGACCCACAACAAGATTTTCCTGATCCTGCTGAATCCCATTATAGACCTGTTGCAGAAAAGCCGGCGCATGATCGTGGCTGTTCCCGAAGGGCCTGCCCGAGCGATGGAACACCATCGCCAGTTGCTCGATAGCATACGATGCAAGGCAAAGGCCAAAGCCCGCCAGGCCATGGGCCAACATATGCAACAAATAGCAGAAGATATCAAGACAGCTCTGTCTCAATCCCACCCTGATCAGTCCAGTTGATCTGCCAAATTCAGTCGGTCCCAGTAAGTCTGGCGAGCCAGCCAAACGAGAAGCCAAAAGAAGTCTCCGAGAGAAACCCAATAAATCAGTTTTTAAGGAGGATACCATGATAGAACCCTACGTGGCGGCAATCATCCAGCCAGAATTCTCCGTCGCCCGTAACCGCGACGACATCAAGCGCAACCTGGATCGCTATTGCAAGCTCATTGATTTCACCGTGGGCTATTTCTGGGAGCACCCGTGCAGGTTGATTGCCTTTCCGGAGTATTTTATGCAGGGGGTCACCACTCCAGGCAAAGGAGAGAAGCAGCTCTCTGGTTTCATGGACGTGGCCATTGACATCCCTGGCCCGGAAACCGATATCCTGGCCGAGAAGGCTAAAGAATACGGGATCTACATCGCTGGCGGCGGGATTGTGGAACGCCTGCCCGAGTGGTCCGACCGCTGGTTCAACACCGGTATCATCATTGGGCCGGACGGGGACGTGATCCTCAAATACCATAAATGGCACGTCCCGGCCTTCATCGGCCTGGGCACCAGCCCTCATGACATTTTGGACGAATACGGCAAACACTATGGCACAGACATCAAGAGCCTGTTCCCGGTGGTAGACACCCCCATTGGCAAGCTGGGGATCATGATCTGCCACGATGGTCACAGTCCAGAGGTGTCCAGGGCCCTGGCCTTCAATGGAGCTGAGGTCATCATCCGTTGCAACGCCATGCAGGAGATAGAGGGGGTCAGCGACCCATGGGACAGTTGGACTTTTACCACGCGCACCCGTGCCCACGATAACACGCTCTACATCGTAGCCGCCAATTGGGGCTCGGTCAATTACGATTACTACCCCAAGGCCTTCTGCCCTGGCCGGTCGTTGATCGTGGACTATTACGGTAACATCATGCGCCAGGCTGATTATCCGGCCGAAGGTGTCATCGGGGCGACCATTGACATCGAAGCCCTGCGCAAGCGCCGGGCCCTCATCTGGCACAATCTGTGGGCAGACCTGCGTACTGAGGGCTTTCGCGAAATCTACAAGGACCCGCTGTACCCTCCCAACCTCTTCCCGCCTGATAAGCCGCCCAGAACCTTGTCCGATAAGATGACGGGTGCTATGGAAAGCCTCAGGATCCTTTACGAGAGAGGGACTTTTACGCCGCCCAGCGGCCTCAAGCCGGAGGACATGCCCGGAGAGTTGGTCAAGCGGATAGAGCGGGCTCAGGAGAGTGGAACACTGCGGAAGTAACGCGATAGAATTGGACAAAGCGCTGAAGAAACATCGAAAGGAGATCTCGAAATGGCTGATTACGATGTGGTGATCGCTGGAGCCAGTCACAATGGTTTGACCTGTGGCATGGTGCTGGCCAAACACGGATACAAAGTGCTGCTCCTGGAGCGCAACCCCTATTACGGTGGCGGGGCTGTCACCCTCGAAGTGACCGCGCCAGGCTTTAAGCACGACCTGTACGCCTCATCGCACGTCTGGGTGCAGGCCAACCCTGTCTTGCAGGAACTCATGCCCGATCTGAAGAAGTACGGCTTTGAATACATTTACGCCAAGGACCAGATCACTGCCCATCCCTTCACCGATGGCGAAAGCATCATCCTTTACGCTGATGTGGATCGGACGGTGGCCGGCATCGCCCGTTTTTCGGAAAAGGACGCCCAGCGCTATCGGCAGATATACGATGATTTTGTCTACATCAAGGATGGCTTTATCCATCAGTTCTTCTCACCGCCTATCCCGCCCAGCATGATGATGGGCCTTATGGAGCAAAGTGAGGAAGGGCTGGCGATGCTGCGCAACTATAATCTCAGCCCCAAAGACTGGGTCCTTGAGAACTTTCAGCACCCCCGAGTCCAGGTGTATATCCTGCAATGGGCGCTGGCTCCCAGTATCCGCCCCAATCAAGATGGGATGGGCACCTTGTTTTACCTGATGATCCCTGCCGTCCACACCTTCGGAGAGGCCATTCCCAAAGGCGGCTCCAGTGAGTTCGTGGGAGCGATGGCCCGATATATCGAGGATCACGGCGGCACCATCCTGCTCGAAGCCCCGGTCAAAAAGTTTATCACCGAGGGCAATGTAGCCAAAGGCGTCGAACTGGAGGATGGGCGGACCTTTATGGCGAAGAAGGCCGTGGTCACCTGCATTGACCCCAAGCACACTTTTCTGGAGATGATTGACGAAAGCATCCTGGACGAAAAGTTCCTGGACAAGGTCCGCCGGTTCAAACCGGGCAAGATCGCGGCTTTCAGGGCCCACTATGCCCTGAACGAAGCGCCCAAATTCAAGGCCGGCGAGGAGGTCAGCAAGGCTGGCTTCTGGCGGATGGGCGATTCGATCGCCGAGATCGAAAAGACCTTCGCCGAACTTTCCCTGGGACAATTGCCCACCAACCCTGGCATCTATGCCTTCTGCTGGTCTCTCAAGGACCCCTCACGGGCACCAGAGGGCAAGCATACCCTCTACGTTGACTCGCCGGTGCCCTATGAACTGGCCGACGGCAGCAACTGGGATGACATCAAAGAAAGCTTTGCCAATCAGTTGCTGGACAAGTTCCGCCAATATACGACCAACATGGGTGACGATAACATCATCGCTGCTTATTACGACAGCCCGGTGGACATGGAACGGGCCAACCCCTGCTTCATACGCGGGGCCAACATGGGCGGCGAGATGGACATCAGCCAGACCAAATACTTCCGCCCCTTCCCTGGTTGGTCCCAATACCAGTCGCCCGTTGACAATCTCTACATGTGCGGCCCGTATTGCCATCCTGGCGGTGGAGTCACCTGCATGGGCGCTATCACGGCCAACATCATCCTACAAGACCTGGAAGGCAAGAACCCGTGGTGGGAAATGTGACGCCTACGAAGGGATCATTGACTCCGAGAAGCTGACCATTGACGAGGAAAAAACGAAGCCGTTGTGGGAAAGGTAGTGGGGAGTTGGAAAGCGGTAAAGGTTGCTATGTGTACTATGGGGAGGAGAAATACCCCTTTGAGATCCCGCCAGGGTGGACGGTCCTACAGAACGCTGTGTCCGAAGAGGCAGAGATCTCCCTGAGCATACCGGAGATGGTTGAAAAGGCCCTGGCTGCTCCCATATCCTCTCCCAGGTTGTCCGAAATCGTCCGCGAAGACTCGAAGGTGGCTCTGATGGTGGACGATTGGGCGCGACTTACGCCTGTCAGCCAGATTCTCCCTACCCTTCTGGAAGAGCTACAAGCCGGAGGGGTAAGGAGCGAGGACATTGACATCGTGGTGGCCCTGGGGACCCACCGGATCATGCCCCGGGAGGCCCTCTCTGAAAGGTTGGGAGAGACGGTCTTTCAGCAGTACCGCGTAAGCCAGCACGACTGCCAGGCAAAGGACCTGATCCCCATCGGCCGCCTTTCCACGGGCGGGCAGGCCAAGATCAACCCCATCGTGGCCCGGGCTGATGTGAGGATCGGGGTAGGGTCCATCGTGCCCCATCCTATGAATGGATTTGGGGGCGGGGCCAAGATCATCATGCCTGGGGTTTCCAACTTGGAAGCCGTCAAGGAGCATCACCTGTATTTTACCCCGCAGCCTGGTTGCTACATCGGGAACCTGGAGACCAACCCCTTTTACCAGGAGACCTGCCGGGTGGCGGAAATGGCCCAGCTTACCTTTATCGTCAACTGTGTCTACAACTCTCGTGCCGAGGTGGTGGACGTGGTGGCTGGTCATTTCCAGAAAGCCCACCTGACTGGCGTCGAAAGGAGCAAAGAGAACTATGCTTTCCGCCTCGATGAGCCCGCGGATGTAACCATCACCTCCGCTTACCCTTATCTTGAGGGATCGCAGCTCATCAAGCCGGTTATCCCCGCCTCTCTGTTGGCCACCAAGCCTGGAGGGTCAGTCATCATAATGACCAAGAGCAAAGGTGGGATGCCGGAGCCTCTGCTGACAGCCTTTGATACGATCTATTCTCAACACCCAGAGCACGCGGGAAGATTTGCCGTTGATGCCTTCAGATCCTCTCAACTGCTTGTGGAGGGGGCCAGCGACTTTAACTGTGCCATCTTTTACATTCTGGTCTGTGCGGCTCGTAGCTCCATAACGATGGTTTCCGGGGATTTGGATGAGGGGAGCATCACCCGGTTGGGTTTCCGATATGCCAGTTCCCTGGAGGAGGCTATTGAGCAGGAAAGCAGGGTGAGACCTCAGGCAACCGTCCATATCTTCCCCATAGGGGGGCTGGTTTTGCCCCTGACTAAAGAGCCCCCAACTTTTGTACAGAGTTAAAAGGAGATGGAGTTAGGGGGGTAGCGGGACAGAGAAACAAGAAGGAGGTGAGGGTAGGAAAACGAATGATCTCTTTGCTGGAGGGGTTAAGGGAAGAGATTGACCAGATACCCATCGTAGATACCCACGAGCACATCTTGCCGCGCAAAGAAGTCCTGAAGACGCGGGTAGATCTCTTAGCCTTCTTGGAGCGGAGCTATCTGAACGCTGACCTGGTGTCGGCCGGTATGCCCGTTGGGGTATGGGAAAGGGAGGGATTCGATCCCAAAGAGGGATGGGAGAGGATCAAGCTACCTTAGGACTCTCCGCTATGAGAAGGTCAGCAGGGCAGAGGCCGAAAAGACGTTCATCATGCCAGATGATGAGGTCACTCCGACGGATGCCAAAAAGTTTCAGGACCATGTTATGCACCTCATCATTGGCAAAGCGATTGAATACGGCCTGCCGCTCCAGATTCACACTGGCATACAGCACGGCTACGGCAACACGCTCTGGAATTCCAATCCGCTGCATTTGAACAACCTGTTCCTGGAATACGGGGAGGCGCGGTTCGTCCTTTTCCACGGTGGCTATCCCTTCACCAGTGAGATGGCCGTGTTGGCCAAGAATTTCCCGAACGTGTATCTGGATTTCTGTTGGTTGCCTTTGATCTCTCCCGAGGTGGCCCGGCGCGCCCTGAGCGAGTGGATAGAGACCGTGCCCGGCAGCAAGCTGGCCTGGGGAGGGGATTGCCAGCACGTTGAAGAGTGTTATGGACATGTGCTCTACGCCAAAGAGGTGGTCTCTAAAGTCCTCACGGAGAAAGTAGAAAGTGGCTATTTCAGCTTGGGGGTTGCCAGCGATCTAGCCAGAATGATCTTTAGGGAGAACGCCTGGCAATTGTATGGGCTGGACGAGAGGAGAAATAAGAGGGGTATGCCGTTCGGCAGCGGGTTCAGCGCTGGCAGCCGGCTGTTATCCCAACAGGATTTGGGCTAAACTGTCTTGTTCACAGAGTGAAAGCGAGACTGATCAAGGAGGAGCACGCGCAGAAATGGACATGGTACAGCTTCGTGTGGTAGTGGTCAACATGTTTGAGCAGGGGTTCCTGTTTTCCTTTTTGGCCTTTGGGGTGTTGTTGACCTTCCGTTTCTTTCGCTTCCCCGATTTGACTGCCGAGGGCAGCTATCCCCTCGGCGGAGCCGTGGTGGCTACACTGCTGGTGGCGGGCCTCAACCCCTTCGTGGCCACCGGCGTCGCCATAGCGGCCGGCGTAACGGCTGGCATCATCACCGCTCTCATCCACACCAAATTAAAGATCAACCCCATCATAGCCGGCATCATCACCATGACCGCCAATTATTCCATCATGTTGAGGGTCATGGGAAGGTCCAATATCCCTCTCCTCAAAGTGGATACCGTCTTTGATGTGGTCCTGGCTCCCATTGAAGCAGGTAGGGGACATCCCCTGGTCCTATTAGAAAAATCCATACCTACCATTGTGTTTCTTGCCATCCTTTTAGGTACAGTTTCTCTGCTGTATTGGTGGTTTCTGCGCACCGATCTCGGCCTGGCGGTGCGGGCGACGGGGGAAAACGAGGCCATGATCAGAAGCTTGGGCGTGAACACTGACAACACCAAGATCGTCGGCGTGTCTATCTCTAATGGCCTCATCGCCCTGTCAGGGGCTCTGGTGGCTCAGAACCATGGTTTCGCTGATGTAGGAATGGGCATCGGCGTTCTGGTGGCCGGAGCCGCTGCTGTCCTGATCGGAGAGAGCATTTTTGGAGACAGAACTGTAGGCTGGTGGATTGTGGCTTCCATCGTGGGGATACTGATCTATCGGCTGTTGGTGGCTTTGGCTCTACGGGTGGGGCTGAGGCCCACGGATCTAAAGCTCATCACAGCGGCCTTGCTCCTCCTGGCTCTGTCTGTACCCAAGTGGAGGACTCAACTCACTAAGGGAGGGACATGAGATGCTTCAACTCACGAACGTGACCAAGGTTTTTTTGAAGGATGCGCCGGATGAAGTCACCGCCTTGTCAGATATTAGTTTGTCTGTCCAGGGAGGGGATTTTATCACTATCATTGGCAGTAATGGAGCCGGCAAGTCTACCCTCCTGAACGCGCTTATAGGATTCTGTCCCATTGATAGTGGGACCATCGAATTGATGGGGACGGATATTACCAGGACTCCACCCCACCAAAGAGCGAAGGAGATGGGCAGGATAGCTCAAGACCCTGGTGCGAGCGTTTGTGCGGTGATGACCATTGAGGAGAACCTGTCCATGGCAGCCCTGCGCGGCCGAAGGCGTGGCCTTCGGATAGCCGTGAATACCACGAACAGGGCTTATTTCAAAGAGGTCCTTTCTGAGCTCGGGCTCGGCCTGGAAGAACGTTTATCAGCCAGAGTGGGAACCCTATCCGGTGGGCAGAGGCAGGCTTTGGCCCTTCTGATGGCCACTCTCACCAAACCCAAGTTGCTTCTGCTGGATGAGCACATCGCTTCCCTCGATCCGAAGACGGCCGAACAGGTCATGCAGCTCACCAATGACCTCGTCACCAAAGACCGTCTGACCACTTTGATGGTAACCCATAATATGACAGAAGCTATCCGATGGGGAGAGCGTTTGATCATGATGCACGAAGGAAAGATCATCCTGGACATCTCCGGAGACGAGAAACGAAGCCTTAAAGTTGGCGACTTGACCGAAAAGTTCCATGAGGTGTGTGAACAGGAATTCGCCGTGGATCGGATGCTTCTTTCCGTATGATCCATTGAAGAAAGGAGGATGCTTCAGCCGCTGAACAGGTTAGGAATACAAAGGTGACATTATGCTCCTAGCACTCGGAAGGACCTCACGGACGGCGCTGCACGTTTCAATGGGTAGCTCCTTTGAGACTGGGGCATGAGAGGCTGGCTACCTCTCCACTCTATATAGTCACCACATTGTCAAGGCTAGAAGAGATAGCCTGACGACAAAAACCGAAATAAGGAGGATGTTAATCATGAAGAGCAAGTTGGCAAGTACAGTGATTGTGGCGTTGGTTATCAGTTCGCTGGTGGTCGGTTGTGGGCCAACCCCAGCCCCGACTGCCGTGCCTCCCACCGAGGCGCCGACCCAGGCCCCTGCGCCTACTGAGGCGGCTGCACCTACCGAAGCACCCCAGGTATACACAGTTGGGTACTCGGTGATTGTGGAGCACCCAGCCTTGCAGGGCGGTCTGAAAGGGATCATGGCAGCCCTGGAGGAAGCCGGGTTTGTGGAAGGCGAGAACCTGGTCTTCGAAATCCAGAATGCCCAGGGAGACGTGGCCAACGCCCACAACATCGCCGAAAAGTTCGTGGCCGATCAAGTAGACCTGATCATCGGTCACACTACACCCAGTGCCCAAGCCGCAGTGCAGGTCGCCAAGGGTACGGATATCCCCGTCGTGTTCTTTGGCATCTCAGACCCACTGGGAGCGGGCCTGGTGGAGAGCGTGGACGAGCCATCAGGCACCAACGTGACCGGTGAGTGGGGTCCTATACCAGTCGAGGAACTCTTTGAGCTGTACGCCGAGATAAAGCCTGACATGAAAAAAGTCGGGGTCCTCTACAATGCAAGCGAGGCAAACTCGGTATCCATCGTGGAACGCAGCAAGAAGATTGCCGATGAGAAGGGCTACGAATGGGTCGAGGTGACCGTAGCCTCCAGTGCCGACGTCAAGACGGCCGCCGAGTCCCTGGTGGGCAAAGTGGACACCATCGTCATCCCGCAGGACAACACCGTCGTTTCTGCTTTGGATGCGGTGTTGAAAGTCAGTCAGGACAACAAGATACCGGTGTTCCCGATGAGTCCCCCCGAGGTCGAGGCAGGGGCTGTGGCCACTCTGGCCAGTGACAACTTTAATGATGGCGTGATAACGGGCGAGTTGGTGGTGCGGATTCTGCTGGGTGAAGACCCTGGGACCATCACTCCCATAACGCCGACCAAGTACAACGTGTATGTCAACCTCGACGCAGCGGAAAAGATGGGCGTCACCATACCCCAGGCAGTGCTCGATCGGGCCGTCGAGGTCTATGGAGAAGAAGCGGCAGCAGGCCCAGAGCCGGGGACGACATACACAGTTGGGTACTCGGTGATTGTGGAGCACCCAGCCTTGCAGGGCGGTCTGAAAGGGATCATGGCAGCCCTGGAGGAAGCCGGGTTTGTGGAAGGCGAGAACCTGGTCTTCGA
>Ga0180437_10008755_pt1 | contig 12747 bp, 9 predicted proteins | sample SS_ome_4_FD_132410 | JGI IMG/M metagenome (GOLD analysis project Ga0180437, IMG submission 132410) | Hypersaline lake sediment archaeal communities from the Salton Sea, California, USA - SS_3_D_1 metaG | ecosystem: Environmental > Aquatic > Non-marine Saline and Alkaline > Hypersaline > Sediment...
CGGTCGCGGCTGCGCCGGCGGCGGGACCCGCCGGGGGCAAGCGCGTGGAACTGAGCGCGATGCGCCGCATCGTCGCGCAGCGCATGACGCAATCGACACGCGAGGCGCCGCACTTCTACCTGATCATGGATATTGATATGACCGCGGCGGCCGCGCTGCGCAAGCGGCTCAACGCCGAAGGCGACACGCGCATCGGCTTCCATGACCTGCTGATCCGCGCCTGCGCCAAGGCCCTTGTCGCCCACCCGAAGATGAACGTCTCGTGGGGCGGCGACGCCATTCTCCAGCGCGGAGAAGTCAATGTCAGTCTTGCCGTCGCGCTCGAAGAAGGCTTGATCGTGCCGGTCGTCAAGAACGCCGACCGCCTCAGTCTGAAGCAAATCGCGCTGGAATCGAAGCGCCTCATAGACCGGGCGCGCCAAAAGAAACTGACGCCCGACGAGTATGAAGGCGGCTGCCTGACGATCAGCAACCTCGGCATGTATGACGTGGACGCGTTCCTTCCGGTCATCAATCCGGGCGAGAGCGGGATCCTCGGCGTGGGCCGTATCGTGCCCAAGCCGGTCGTCATCGAGGGCGAGGTTCATGTTCGGTCGATCATGGAAGCCAGCCTCAGCGCCGACCACCGGGCCGTGGACGGGGCCATCGCCGCCGAGTTTTTCAAGGCGGTCAAGGACCTTCTCGAAGCGCCGGAGCAGTTGGCTTAGCGGGCCGTTCAAGAACGCGGGGCAAGAGAGCGCCGGGCCGAATAAACCTATGGCGTTATTGATTGTCTCTCGAGAAGTGTTTGGGCTATAATGTCAGATTTGGGGCGTTGGATCCAAGGAGACCGCCATGCCGCGTGACATGAACATCCTTGCCGCCATCGGCCACACTCCGATGCTGAACCTGCGCCACTTGGGCAATGGAAAGATTTTCGCCAAAGGAGAGTTCCTCAACCCGGGCGGCAGCATCAAGGACCGGGTCGCTTTGTACATCGTCGAGCAGTCGGAGAAATCGGGAGTGCTCAAGCCCGGCCAGGTCATCGCCGAGGCGACCAGCGGCAACACGGGCATCGGTTTCGCGCTCGTCGGCATACAAAAAGGCTACCGCGTGATTATTTTCATGCCGGAGAACATGAGCGAGGAACGTAAGAAGATCATCCACGCACTCGGCGCGGAACTCGTACAGACGCCGGCGACGAAGAACATCGAGGGAGCCGTCAAAAAAGTGGAGGAGTTGGCCGCGTCCGACGAGGACGTTTTCGTGCCCGGCCAGTTCGTCAATCCGCTCAACCCCGAAGCACACTACGTGCACACCGGCGCGGAAATCTGGGAGCAGATGGAAGGTAAGGTGGATGCCTTCGTGGCCGGTGTCGGCAGCGGCGGCACGCTCGGCGGCGTGGGCCGATTCCTCAAAGAGAAGGACAAGAACATCCGCCTCGTGGCGGTCGAACCGGCCAATGCCTCCGCCCTGCTCGGTCATGAGCCGGGCCTGCACCAGATTCAGGGCATCGGCGACGGCTTCGTGCCGCCCGTGCTCGACACGTCACTTATTGACGATGTGCTGACGGTTACGGACGATGACGCCATTTGCACCACGCGCGAACTGAACCGTCTCGAGGGCGCGCTGGTCGGCACCTCGTCGGGCGCCAATGTCTGGGCCGCGATGGAGATCGCCAAGCAACTCGGGCCCTCTCGGCGCATCGTCACCGTGCTTCCGGACCGCGCGGAGCGGTACTTCAGCACGGCGTTGATCTGAGTCAAAGGCGTAAGAGATTACGATGGCTCCCCCGGATAACAACAAGGACGACCCTCTGTATCAGGCGCCCGGCGACTTGCGAAGGACGGTCGAAAAGTCGGTCCGCCCCGACGACGTCGTCGCCGTTGCTCCGCACGACCTTGACGAACACGGTTTGTACGCGGAGGGCTGGCTGGTTCTGACGGAGCGGAAACTGGGGCACTTCACGCGACGCGACGGCCGATGGACGCCGGAATGGTTCGAGATTTCGGCCCTGGACAAGGCGCTCCTCGTGGAAGGCCTGGGCATGAACGCCCTGCGGCTGGTGCGCGACGGACGCAAGGCGGCCGAATTCCGCACGACGCTTCGAAACGCCAAAGCCGTGGCCCGGGTTCAACGCCTGCTCGAACGGCTCGTCTCCGGCGACGGCGACATCCAGGCGTTGGCCGAAGAGCCGACGCACGGAGACGAGAAGAAGCTGCGTTGCGAGAAATGCGGCCGCGTCATCCCGCCGTGGAGCGACGTCTGTCCGGCATGCACGAGCCGGCGCAAGGTGCTTTTCCGGCTCTTGGACTTCATCAAGCCGTACAAGTATCGTGCCCTCCTTGCGTTCGCGCTCGCCCTTGCGCTCACCGGCATGGGCGTGGCCATGCCGTGGCTCACGCGACCCCTGGTCAATGAAGGCCTCGGCGCGGGGCCCGGTTTCGAACCGAGCTACCGTATAGTCCTGATCATCGTCGGACTCATGGCGGACCTGATGCTTTTGCGGACCGTCTTGCAGATTGCGCAATTGAAGCTCTCGCTGGGGCTGGGGACGCTGGTCTCGCGCCAGATTCGCAATGTCATCTATGCCCACCTGCACCGCTTGTCCGTCGGCTTCTTCAGCAAGCGCCAGACCGGCGAGCTCGTTTCGCGCGTGACGCACGACACGGAACGCATCTGGTATTTCGTGTCCTCCACGTTCATTGACATGGTGCTGGCGTTTCTGACCATCGCCACGATCGGCGGGTGTCTCATGGTCATGAACTGGAAACTGGCGCTGTTCACCCTGTTGCCCATTCCCCTGATGCTGTTTCTCATGGTATTCTTCCACAAACGCCTTCATCGCTTCTTCGGGCGCATGTGGCAGCAGTGGGCGCGGCTGACCTCCGTCGTCGCCGGCGCGCTGCCCGGCGTGCGCGTCATCAAGGCGTTCAGCCAGGAAGACCGCGAGGTCGGTCGCTTTCGAGAGCAAAGCCAGTCGCTCTACAACATCGAAGTGGACTACATTACCTCCGTGCGTTCGGTGTTCCACCCGGCCATGTTTTTGGCCAGTTCAATCGCCGCGCTCATCGTCTGGCTTCTCGGCGGCTGGTGGGTCTACAAGGGCGAGACCGACTTGGGCACGCTCGTCGCCTTTCAGCAATTCCTGGGCATGTTCTTCATGCCCATCCGGCAGATCGCACACATGGACGAGATGCTGAACCGGGCGGCGACGAGCGCGCATCGCGTCTTCGAAATCCTGGACACGGACCCCGCCATCTACTCGAAGTCCGGCAGCCGCTCCGGGGAGAACATCGAAGGCCGCATCGAACTGAGGAACGTCAGTTTCACCTACGACGGCGTCCGCAAGGTGCTGAAGAACGTGAACGCGACCATCGAGGCGGGCGAGATGCTCGGCCTCGCCGGCCCGTCGGGCGGAGGGAAGACGACGCTGGTCAATCTGATTTGCCGTTTTTACGATCCGCTCGAAGGCAGCATCCTGGTAGACGGCGTGGACGTGCGCGATTACGACCTCTCGACGCTCCGCCGAAAGATCGGCGTCGTGCTGCAGGAGCCGTTCCTCTTCCACGGCACCGTGGCCGAGAACATCGCCTACGGACGGCCGGAAGCCACGCTGGATGAAGTCATCGAGGCCGCGCGCGCGGCCAATGCGCACGATTTCATCGTCGGCTTTCCCGACGCATACGACACACTCGTCGGGGAACGGGGCCAGACGCTCTCGGGCGGCGAGCGCCAGCGTATCAGCATCGCCCGGGCCATTCTCAACGACCCCGCCGTTCTTATCCTCGATGAGGCCACGAGTTCCGTGGATACCGGCACGGAGAAACTCATCCAGGACGCGTTGGAGCACTTAACCCGGCATCGCACGACGATTGCCATCGCGCACCGGCTTTCGACCCTGCGTAAGGCGAACCGACTGCTCATCCTGGAGAAGGGAAAGGTCATCGAGGAGGGAACGCACGAGGAACTCGCCGCGAAAGAGGGCGGCCTTTACGCGAAACTGCTTACCATGCAAAGGGAGTCTCAATCGGTCATCGGCCTTGCCGGGAAACTGCCCATAGGCTCGCGGGCGGAATCGCCAGGCCGGTTTCGCAGGCATTGACGACGGTACCCACGTCCGAGAAGAGGGCGCCGCCCTCTTGCGAAGCAAGGGGTGCCGCGCCGACGAGAAAGAACGCGCGTCACCGGGAGAAAGCGAACGGATCGAATAGTCATGGACAAGAACGGTAGCGAGGTCGAGACGGAGACAGCGCCGCGGCGCATCAAACGTCTCGAAAGAACCGGCATCGGACAACTAGTCGCTGTCCTCGATCCGGGCGAAGAGCGGATCGAGGATATCAAACTGGCGCGGTGCTTTCCGTGGTCCCTGCCCGAGGCCTACATCAGCGTCCGTGACGACTCCGGCAACGAGATTTGCATGCTCTCCACGCTCGACGACTTGGACGAGAGCAGCCGCGAAATCGCGGAGACCGAATTGCGCGAGAAGGTGTTCAACCCCAGGATCGAGCGCGTGCTCGAATGCAAACACGAGTTCGGAATCTCCATCATCACCGCGCAAACCGACCGCGGCGAGGTGATCTTTCAGATTCGCGGGCGCGACGACGTCCGCTCCCTCACGCCCACGCGCGCCCTCTTCCGCGACGTGGACGGCAATACGTACGAACTGCCCGACTACGACAAGCTCGACCCCATCAGTAAACGGCGCTTGGAGAGATATTTCTAGCCGACCACGAAAGAGGCCTTCAACTTCGCCGCAAGAAAACGGACCGCCGGTGCCCGCAGGACATCGTGATGGTCTCCGGGAAGCACCTCCGTCTCGAATCCGCCCGCCGCATATTTCGACCACGCTTTTCGCCGGTCTGCTCCGCCCTCTTCGGCAGCGAGGAACATGAGGATGTGGCCGCGGTAGGCACGAGGGACGTAGTTCCGCATGGCGGCCTGGTTCGCCTCGTCCACCTTCACCCGATACGCGTCTATGACACGGCCGGATCGGAGCAGCTGGGCCCGTGGCGAGGAAGTCTCGACGGTGAGCTCTTTCGCAATGCGAAGTTTGTCTTGGAAGTAGGAGGGCCACTCCACGAGCCGAAGCCTGGCGAGGTTCCGGAGGTGGCGGATCGGCCGCCTCCACACGTAGAGTAGTTTCCCCTTCAGCCGCCGGTAAAACCGGTCGGCGGTGAAGCGGATGTGTCGCCCGTAGCTGAACGGGGGACAGGGGGTATCGAACATCGCCACTAGGTCCACCTCTTGGCCTTGGGCGGTGAGTTGCTGCGCCATCTCGAACGCGACGGCCCCCCCCATGCACATCCCGCCGAGCAGGTATGGCCCCTCCTTCTGGACGGCGCGCATCTCTTCGATATAGTGGGTGGCCATCTCCTCAATCCGTACGAACGGCTCACGTCCGCCGTTCAACCCCTGCGAGCGCAGGCCGTAGAACGGCCGATTGAACCCGAGATGCCGTGCCAAGTCGGCGTAGGACACAACGTCGCCGTCGAGGGTGTGAACGCAGAAGAACGGACGCTTCGTTCCCTCCGGCTGAATCGGGACAAGCGACGGCCAGTGGGAGGCAGGGGTTTGTCGGAGTGCCTCGGCAAGTTGCGCGACGGTGGGGGCTTCGACCAACGTAGCAAGTGGCAGCGACTTCCCCAGCTTCCTCTCGATCTCCAGGAACATCCGCACCACCTGAAGCGAATCGCCGCCGAGGTCGAAGAAGTTGTCCTCCACGCCGATCTCTGCAATGTTCAGGACGTTCCGCCAGATCTGCGCAAGGACTCGTTCCAGGTCGTCACGCGGCGCGAGGGGCTCCCCGTCACGCGCGGCGGACCAGTCCGGCGGCGGCAGCGATTTCCTGTCCACCTTCCGGTGCGCCGTGAGCGGCAGCGACTCCATGGTAACGAAGGCGGCGGGAACCATGTATGCCGGAAGTATCTGGGCTACGCGCCGCCGCAACGCGCCGACCGCCGGGGGGAGCCCATCGTGCCCAATGATATACGCCACAAGGCAAATCTCGCCCGCCGGATTTTCCGTCCCGACGACGATCGCCTCCTTGACGCTCTCCAGCGCGAGCAGCGTTTTCTCCACCTCGCCCGTATCAATCCGGTGGCCGCGCACTTTGACTTGGAAGTCCATGCGGCCGAGATGGAGCAAACACCCCTCGGGGGTGAACCGCCCCAGGTCGCCGGTATGATAGACACGGAGGCCGTCCCCTTTCGGGTCGGCCCGGAACTTCTTGGCCGTAAGGTCCGGTCGCCGCCAATAGCCGGGGGAGAGGAACCGGCTGCGGACTGTTATCTCACCCGCCTCCCCTTGAGCGACCTCCTTGCCTTCGTCATTCAGGAGGAGGATTTCGGTCCCGTCGATCGGGTAGCCAGCCAGCAGTTCACCATCCGGGATCGCGCACGACTTGTCGAGGAAGACGCGGGCCACAACGCTGGCCGTCTCGGACATCGCCAGCGAGATGCGCAAAATGCAATCCTCCCGGAAATGCGGCTTTCCAAACAGTTCGATATCGCGTGCACCGACCGTGTCCCCGCCCAGCTTGATGAGCCGGAGGTGGGGAAACCTCTGCGCCCCGTCCAGGCTGTTGACAAAATGGCGGAAGGTCGTGGGCACAGAATGAAAGACGGTGATCTCCTCCTCCGCGACCCACTCGACAAGCCGGCTCAGGCCTTCCTTCTTGAGGTCGAACGGCAGCACGGCCGCGCCATTCAAAAGGGTGGGGAAGAGATCGGTCACTGAGGCACCGAAGCTGCACGAAGCGAGAAGCGAGAGGCGGTCCTCGCTGCAGAAATGACAGCCGTTCGTTGCGATTCGCACCGCGTTGAGCAAGTTTCGGTGGGCATAGGTGACACCTTTCGGTTGGCCCGTCGAGCCGGAGGTGTAGAGGATTGCTGCGAGCGATGTGGGCGCGACGTACAAACCGATGTTCTCATCGGAGAGGCGATCGTCCAGCCGATCTATGGCGAGAGACCGGAAACTCCCGTCCGCCTCGTCCGCCAGCTCCTTGGCGACCGGGAGATTCCGAGTGTCGGTGAGGACGAGACGCACCTGGGAATCGGCCAGCATGTAAGCCGTCCGGGCGCGCGGATACGCGGGGTCGAGCGGGACGTAGAACTTGCCCGCTTTGAGGATAGCGTAGATGGCGAGGATGGGCGCGATGCCGTGCTCAAGAAAGACAGCCACCGGCTCCTCAGCCTCCCCCAGCTCTGCGAGTATCGCCCGGGCGAGCCGGTTTGCCGCGCGATTGAAGGCATCATAGCTGTAGCGTTCCTTGCCGTGCTTGACGGCGAGTCGGTTCGGATGCTCAGCAGCGACCCGATCGAACCGACGGACGATGGATTGCTCCACTGCATCCGGCCCGAACGGAACGAACGGATTGCGCGGCCCGATATCCCGTCGGGGAAAGGCTGACAAGCGCTCGTTTCTGGCCGTCGAAATGGAGCTCATCGGTGCCTATGCCTCCCGTCCGCTCTGCCACGGGACCAGCCGCCTCTCCAAGAGCCGGAGCGTCAGGTTGAACCCCACGCCGAGGACGGCGATCACCACGAGGCTCGCATAGATCTGCTCGGGGCGCATGGTCTCCCATGCCCTCCAAACCATCGTCCCCAGTCCCCGGTTGGGCAAGACCATCTCCAGCGCGATCGTGATGAGGAGCGCGATGTTGATCCCAAGACGCAGCCCGGTGAGGATCATCGGCAAGCTTCCCGGGAAGAGGACGCGAGTGAATGTCTTGAACCGGCTCGCTCCGTAGTTCGCCGCGACCTCGAAATGGATGGGGCTGATCTGCCGGACGCTGGAGGCCGTATTGATCAGCACGGGGAAGAAGGCCGCCAGGGCAATGAGGACCACGCGGCTCGTCTCTCCGATCCCGAACAGGATCATGACGAGCGGGAAGATGGCGATCTTGGGGACAGGATGCGCGGAGGCGACAAGCGGATCAAGCGCAGCATTCAGCCGGCGCGACCACCCCATCGCCAACCCCAGGGCCAAGGCCGGGACCGAGCCGAGGGCGAAGCCAAGCGCAAGCCGCCCGAGTGTCGCGGCGACTTGGACCGGCAGATCGCCGCTTCGAAGCAGCGCGCCTATGCTGGCAAGGATCGTCGAGGGCGCGGGGAAGAAGAGTGTTGAAACAAGCCCCGCCCGCGCTAATGCCTCCCAAACGGCAAGGATGCCGGCCGCGATCAGCACTGAGGCGTACCGTTCCCCTCGGCGGGGGATAAGTCGTATCGCGCCATTCATGGCGATACGGAGAGGCTTTGGCGCACTCCGTCCTCCAGCATGGTCCAGATATGCCACTTGATCTCCGCAATCTCCGGCCGCTCCTTACCCAACTGCCGCGGACGGCTCAGCGGGATCGGGATCTCCTCCAGGATGCGCCCCGGCCGCGCGCTCATCACCAGCACACGGTCGCCGAGGAGGACCGCCTCCTCAATGTCGTGGGTGACGTAGATAACGAGCTTCTGGTGTTGTTCCCAGATGCGCAACAGTTCTGTCTGAAGCACGCGCTTCGCCTGGGCGTCGACGGAACCGAGCGGCTCGTCCATGAGAAGCATCTGCGGATCGGCGGCAAAGGCGCGGAGAATGCCGACACGCTGGCGCATTCCGACGGAGAGGGAGTGCGGGTAGGCGTCGGCGAAGGGCCCGAGGCCGATTTGCTCGACGAACGCCGCCGCCCGCTCGCGGCGCTCCCGTCGTCGGACCCCTTGCATCTCGAGTCCGAAGGCAACATTGTCGAGCACGGTCATCCAGGGAAAGAGACCGTGTTCCTGGAACACCATGGCGTTCCGCAGCCGCCCGTTCGTTCCGCCGCCGTTGTAGACAATCTCGCCGGAGGTGGGATTAACCAGCCCGGCGATAATCTTGAGCAAGGTGGTCTTGCCGCAGCCGCTCGGACCGACGATGCAGACGAACTCTCGGCGGCCGACGCTGAAGCTCGTTTTGTCCAGGGCGCGGACAGAGCCATTGCGGGTGCGGTACGTCTTGGTCACCTCGCAGCACTCGAAACTCATGCCCAGACTTCCTCCTTGGGGCCTCTAATTCCGGTTCGCACTCTCGCCGTGGTTCAGAACGCGAAGTGCATGGTCAGTGAAGTGTGGCTCCCAGAACTCTTCTTCTGCGACGGATCGGTCCAAGGCGCCCTCTCCCATCGCCCACTTCTGGAACTCAATTATGCTCTCAATGTTGAGTCGCCCATCGCCTCGGATATACGGCCAGGTCATCTTCCGCACGAACTCGGCGTCCAGCTCGGTCAGTTGCGCCATGAGCGCAACGTTTCTATCCGTCTTCCCCTCGTTATACTGGCGGAGCGCCTTGAAGTAAGCGACCATGAACCGTTCCCCCGCCTCGGTGTCCTTCTTCAGCAAGTTGGGGCCGAATGCAATCACGGCGAATTCCATGCCCGGCGCCACGTCCGACCCTATCTTCCAGATCACTCCTTTGCCGCTGGCGATGAGACGGGCGGTCCAGGGGTCGCCCGTCAGCGCACCGTCCAGCGCGTCATTCGCGAATGCCTCCTCCAGCATCACGTTAGGAGTAGGGGGCAGTTCGAGATCCTCGATGGCCACGCCGGTGGAGCGAAAAAGAGTGTGCATAAGGTAATCCATCGACCCGGAGCGGGAGGTGCGGCCGATGCGCAAGCCCTTCCACTGGGCGGGGTCATCGAGCCGACCGGATTGCGCAAGATCGCTTCGCATCACCAGGGCGACGTAGGCGTCTGTGCCCGAGGGGCGGATTTGTCCTTTGTCCGCAACGATCCGGATGTTCGCCCCCCGGCTGATCGCGTTCAGCATCCCGGCGCTCAAGGCTCCGGCGAAGACATCCAGATCGCCCCTTGCAAGGAGGGGAAGGAGTTTATTGCTTGTGGTGCTTTGAACATACTCCACCTCCAGCCCTTGCTCCCGGAAGAATCCCTCCTCTTCCGCGATGAAGAACGGTGCATAGCCGGTATACGGCAACATCGTCACCTTGAGCTTGGTCGGGGTCTCCTTCGAGGTCGCATCCTCCGGCTTCTTGCAGGAGACCGGTAGCGCCAGCGCCGCCACGAGCAGGAGCAGGGCGCACGCGCCGTATCGGCCGGCTATTCTCATTTTCTTTCTCCCATGGCGGTTTTTCGCATTCCGGGGGTCACGGGACTCGGATCGATTCTCCAAGTCGCCTCGGGGACATAGATGCCGTCCCGGGACGTGGGTACCTTGCCGGTGCCGTAGAGGTCGCGCGGCGCCACCTCGAATGACGCGAAATGCTCTACCCGATCAATTTCCTCGTGGCCCGAATAGATGCTTAGGACTAGTGAGTAGGAGCCGGGGACAATGATACAACTCGGCACCGAGCAGGTGACCGTGGACGGCCCGTCTGCCGAAAGCGCGTCCGGGCACTGGTACTTCGTGTGGTAAGTGACGATCCGCCGACCGATGGAGTTGTGGACTTGGATGGCGACGCCAAGGCGTCGGACCTGACGGTTGGGCACGATGTCCACCTCGAACCGCGCCTCCGACCCGAGCGGGATATTCTTCAGCGGACGGCCCGTATTGTCGGCAATGCGGAATCGGCATGCCACCGGCGTCATCCCGCGTGCGCGCCCGGGATGTCCCGCAAGGTCCACCTCCGAGCCGGATCGTGCGTCAGCCTCGAGGTAGTGGGCGATAACAGCGGAGGGTTCGCCGACCATGACCAGCGTCCCTTCGTTCAAGAGGATGCACCGGGAGCAGAGCGCGTCCAGCGCGGCCATCTGGTGGCTCACCAGAAGCACCGTTCGTCCCCTCTTGGCGACGTCCTCCATCTTGCCCATACACTTCTCCCGGAACGCCACGTCCCCCACCGCGAGGACCTCGTCCACGAGCAGGATCTCGGGGTCGAGATGTGCGGCTACCGCGAAGGCCAGCCGGACGTACATGCCGCTTGAATAGCGCTTCACCGGCGTGTCGAGGAAGCGCTCTACCTCCGCGAATGAGACGATCTCGTCGAACTTCCGGTTGATCTCCGCCCGCTTCATCCCCAGGATGGCGCCGTTGAGGTAAACATTCTCGCGGCCGGTCAACTCCGGATGGAAGCCGGTGCCCACCTCGAGGAGGCTGCCCACCGCGCCGCGGACAATCGCGCGTCCGGTCGTCGGCTCGGTGATCCGCGAGAGGATATTGAGCAGCGTGCTCTTCCCGGCGCCGTTGCGGCCGATGATCCCAAGCACCTCGCCCCGTTGCACCTCGAACGAGACGTCCTTCAGCGCCCAGAAGAGTTCGTCGGCGGAGGCCTTCTCTCTGAGCGCCCTGAAGCGCCGGATCGGCGCGGTAACGGCGTCAGCAATCGCCTCGCGCAGGTTCCGCGTCGCCCGCTCACGCGCGCCGATCTTGTACTGCTTGCCGATGCCGTCAACGATGATCGCAGGTCGGGTCATAGGTCTACGCAACATCCGCAAAACGCCGCTCCGCGCGGCGGAAGTAATAAAGGCCGAAAACGAAGATTGAGGCGGCGACGAGAGAACCAATCCCCAGCGACATCCAGTCCATTGGCTCTCCGACCAGGGCCCAGCGATACGCCGCCACGATGCCGGCCATCGGGTTGATGCTGAGGATCCAGTGATACCGCTCGGGGACTACGCTCGCCGGGTAGACGACCGGCGTGGCGAACATCCAGAGCTGGAGGATGAACGGCACGAGTGCCCTCACGTCGCGGTACGCCACGGCAACGGCCGCGAGGATGAAACTCACTCCGAGTGCCGCCATGATCGTCAGGAGAAGAAGTGCCGGCAGCAGCAATAGCTCCAGCCCTGGCGCGTGACGATAAAAGACCATCATCGCCGCGTATACCAGGAACCCGAGGAGGAAGTCGACCGCTGCCGTCCCGGTACGCGAAATCGGGGCAATGAGGCGTGGAAAGTAAACCTTCTTCAGCAGCGGTGCCTCGGTGATTGTGCTCAGCCCGGCCTGGCTGACGGCTTGGGAGAAGAGCCCCCAGGGGAGGAGCCCGGCGAACACCCAAAGGGGGTAAGGAGTCGCCCCCAACGGATTGTTCCGCATCCGGCCGAAGATGAACATGCCAAAGATGACTGAGAAGATGACCATCTGCATCACCGGCTGCACGATGGCCCAGGCGATGCCGAGGACGGTCTGCTTGTAGCGGACCTTTATGTCGCGCCAGATCAGGAAGAAGAAAAGCTCCCGGTAGCGCCAAAGCTCGCGAAAGTCGACCGCCTGCCAGCCCCGCTTCGCCGCGATGACTGTTTCCGTCGCCCCGCCTGGTGACGCGGCGCCAAGTATGCCGCTCGTGGCGGAACTCCTGAGACGATTCGGTTCTGGCGACAGCAGTTCGCTCATCCCGCTCGATAGGCCTTTACAGTCAATCCTCCCGAATGTGCACACTCTACCCTGTCTTAACTATAGGCGAGAGCAAAACTTGTGCCAGCTGAGATCGTTGGGGATTCCATCACAAGTCTATTGAACCGAGTCGGTTGGGCCCATTTGTCGGGCCTCCCGGCAAATGCTGCCGGTTGGTGGTGTTGAGATATGGAGACGGCCGTTGCGGGAATTGGACAGGAACGGCGGAATGAGGAGAGGATGCCTTGAGCGGCCTTTCTAATGCGAAGTGCCTCAACTTCGCGCACAGGCGTAAAGCGGGTCGCCAAGCAGGTCTTGAAGTTCCTCTGCCTACTTCTTTGGAAAACAGAGAAAGTAGGTGGTGCCGAAGGGGGGATTCGAACCCCCACCCTCTTGACGAGGACTAGGTCCTGAACCTAGCGCGTCTGCCAATTCCGCCACTTCGGCGTTTGGGTGTCCC
>Ga0180437_10008758_pt1 | contig 12744 bp, 10 predicted proteins | sample SS_ome_4_FD_132410 | JGI IMG/M metagenome (GOLD analysis project Ga0180437, IMG submission 132410) | Hypersaline lake sediment archaeal communities from the Salton Sea, California, USA - SS_3_D_1 metaG | ecosystem: Environmental > Aquatic > Non-marine Saline and Alkaline > Hypersaline >...
GTGGATCTTCCCCGATTTATCAATGACTCCGGTGATAAACATTTCGGCCAGGAGGGAGATCATGCCGGAACCACAGATCCCTCGTGAGGGGACGTTGCCGATGACGCGGTAGGTGGGCTCATACCCCTCGGGGTTGATCCAGATTTCCTCGATAGCTCCTGCCGTGGCCCGCATCCCGTGCCGCACTCCTGCGCCCTCAAAGGCCGGTCCGGCTGAGCAGGCGCAGGCCAGCAGCCAATCGGCGTTGCCCAACACCATTTCGCCGTTGGTGCCTACGTCCATGAAAAGGGTCAAGGCATCCGTCTTGTACATACTGGAACTGAGGACACCCGCTGTGATGTCGGCTCCCACGTAGGCTCCTGCCCCTGGCAGGCAATCAACAGTCCCCTGGGGGTTGATGTTGAGACCTGCCTCCTCGGCTGTCACGGGCAGAGGATGGGAAATGGTCGGGATGTAAGGCTCCTCGCGGATGTACTTGGGATTCAAGCCCAGGAACAGTTGGATCATGGTGGTATTGCCAGCCACCGTTGCTTTATTGATTTCCTGGGGATGGATGCCGTTGCGGCTGGCCAGCTCGTCAATCAATCCGTTGAGGGTCTTGAGCACCAGACGTTGCAGGTGAGCCAGTCCATCACCCTTCTGAGAGTAGATGATGCGCGAGATAATGTCCTCACCACAAGAAATCTGAGCGTTATATTCCGATGCCCGGTCTATGACCCGACCGCTCAGCAGATCAATCAAGTGAACCACGTTGCTGGTGGTGCCGATGTCAATGGCCAGCCCCAGGGACTGGGCTGTCTGATCACCGGGCAAGACATTGATCAGATAGGGGCCACAGTGATTGGCTGACAAACCATCCCCCATCTCCAGGACGGCTGTCACCTGCCAGTCGGCGTCGCGTAAAGTGGTGGCCAGCTTCTTGAGCACCGGCAGGCTGGTGGTCAGCTCAGGAATGCTGTGTTGGGCCTTCAACTCTCGCCGCAACCGATCAAAGTCGGTGGTGTTGTCTGCCAGGCTGGGAGGCTCTATGTGGACAAAAAATTTGCCGATGGAGGGATCAACGGCCCCCTCGAAATCCAACGGCAAGGCGATCCTCTCCGCTCCTCTGGCCTCCTCGGCGATCCTACGCTCGATTTTCTCTTGCTCGGGCACAAAGAGGATCACATCGCCTTTGACCACCGCCTGGCAGGCTAGGGCATAGCCTTCCTTCTCTTCGGTCAGAGAAAGCTTGGCGCTGGGCCGCCGACTGACGGGCCCGTGCTCCACCAGCAGCTTGCAACGACCGCACCGCCCCTGGCCGCCACAGGGCAGGTTCAGCTCAATGCCAGCCTGAGCGGCTGCGTCCGAGAGCAGAGTGCCGACCTCGACTTCTATGACTTTGCCCGAGGGTTTGAAAACGACGATGCACTTGTCGCTAATGATAGTGCTCCTTCACTCAAAAGCCAAGAGCCCAAAATCCAAGGTCCGAGGCCTTGCGACGTTGGACTTTGAACTTTGGGCCCTGTATGCCGTTCAGACCTGAGACCGGAGATAGAGACTGGAGATCTCGCCCCCTCTATCTCCATCCTCTATCGGGTCGCTATGTCCAGACGTTCTTCAGATAAGCCGTTATGTCAACAGCTTCGCGGGGGCCAACCCTGATCTCCCAGCCGGGCAGCTCTTCTTCTAGCTCGCCTGATATGGCGGAGACAGCGCCCGGGATAACAATCTTTTGATGGCCAAGCTTCTCTCCAACGTTGAATTCCTTGACTGTCTTGGCGATTTTCTCAGCGTCGAATTTGCCAGCAGCCCAGGCGGTGAGCACGCTCAGCCCCTCAGAGTCGCAGATGAGCAGCCAGGAAGGAACACCGGAGCCTTCCACTTCACCAGAGACGCTGAAGTAGGTCAGAGAGAAGTTGGTGGTCACCAGCAACGGTGACTCAGCAACCGGCCCATTAATGTCGCGCAGGCCCGGCTCCACCTGGATGGGTTTCTGCGGATCGGTGTAGATGTTCATGCGTAGGGTGAGCAAAGGATAGGCCGTGGCCGGATCAAAGTGATCGAGGACGATGAAACCGCCGTATTTGGCGATGTGCTGGGCAGCCAGGACCACTTCTTCCGCTTCAGAATCGGCTCCTTCACCCGGGAAGCTAATGTACGGGTAGCCCAGCGGGCGAAAGTTCTTCTTCAGGGCCAGACGACGCAGTTGGGTGAACATGCTCAGGGACTCGGCGGGTGTCCTGGCTCCAGGATCGAGGACGATGTCTTCCACCCCGGCACCCTTGACCTGCTCGACCAGATTAGCAAGAGGGGTCAGGCCCTCAGGTTCGTAGACAGCCAGGGGAGCTTTGTGCTCCTTGGCCAGTTCGGCCATAGCTTGCCAGTTGTCCTTGTCCGCAGCGTAAATGAGAGGCTGGCTGCCGTTAGTCTTGGACAGGGCGGCCTTCATAGCGGCCGGGTCCTTGGCCATCAGGACCAGAGGCAACTGGGTCTTGGCCCGCACCGCCTCCACGCAGGCCGCGTAGGTATCCGCATTGCCGGAGGCATTTTTCACGGCAATGCCGTCGAGCCCCAACTGCATACCCACACGCTCCACGCTGAAACCATCCACCCTGGCTACCAGCTCCTCGACATTGGCAAGAGGCTGATCGTCCTTGACCCGCACCATGAGCCCTGGCTCGTGGAAAAAGGTCTTATCGTGGCGGAACATAACCGTCTCATTGCCGACCTCAATCTTTTTATCGCCTGTCCCAAGGGTGATCAAGCGGATGGGCGGGGCTGCGGCTGCGTCCAGGGCTTCTTTGGCCTCATCGGAGACGTGAGGGCAGGCTGACAATTCGGCCTGCTTCTGCGAAAGCTTCATGGCAAAGGCCAGACAGGTAGGAAAGCCACAATCCTTACAATTGGTTTTGGGAAGCAACTTGTAGATTTCAAGACCACTTAACGCCATGGGTTATCTCCTTATTGACTCATCAACTTCTGAATCGTTGCCTTGATGCTCTGGACGGATTCGGGGTGGCGGAGGACAACAATATCCGCTCCGGTCTGGATGAGAGAGGTGGCGGTTATCGTCTCCCAGGTTATGGCTCGCTTTTGCCAGTCTCCCCACTCCTCAGGCACTCCCTCACCGACTTTGGACTCTTTCTGTCGCCAACACTCCTCACCGACAAAGCAAATCATAGGCTGTTGGGTCATCCCGTCGCCCTGGAAAGCAGCCAGGCGCAGGCGTTCCATGACCGAGTAGCCATATTCGATCCCATAGCCCAAAGCTCCGGTGGTGGGGTCCATGAGGATGCGGTTCAGGGGAAGCCCCAGGTCTTTGATGAGGATGACGAGTTGTTTGGACAGGTTGACGTCCATGGGGGTGCTAGAGATGACCAACTGATTGTGGGCCTGGGCCGCGGCCACGATAGTCGCATAGTTCTTGTCCTCGCAGAGGCCCAGAGCAATCCGCTCTCCCCTGGCGGCCTCGGCCACAGCGACCAGGAGCTCGTTATCCCTCTCAGCCTGACCTGGCCCGCGGACAACGAGGGGCAAGCCTGTAGCGCCGAGGACCTTCTTGACCGTCTCAGCCGCTTGTGCGGCGGTGGTCTCATTCCCTTCGTTGTCAGCGCCCCTCAGCTTGAGCATGATGAGGTCGGCCCCTTTGGCCTCAGCCTCCTTGGCCCAAGCAGCCGGGTCTTTGACCGCATCCTCCCAGACCTCCAAGAGGAGAGGTGACCAGTCCACAGGCTCATGGTCCTGGATCTCAATACCAACCACAGGCGGTCTAGGCATCTCTCCTTCGAAATGTAGGAAGGGCAAAGTGGTCTCGCCGCCTACAGTGATCGTCTTGGTGCGTGTGCCTCCCTGATCAGCTGTCGCCCCCAGGGTGACCTCCCGCACCGAACCCGACCATTTTTCGGTAGGGATTTCTACTGTTACAGGCATATATCTTCTCCTTTCATTATATCATTTTGATCACACTGTTGCACTACTATTGCGATGCAGCAGGTACTCTCTCGATGAGAATCAGGTTAGCAACAGGTAGAGCCGAAACTTCAACCGTGATAGATCAATCCCACCGACAGACTATCCCGAAAAGCAACCTGTCTAACAATCTCATCCCCTCTTCTTCGAGCTGCCTGTCGGAGGTCGAGGAATCAGCACAGGCGTGCGTTCCTTATAGGCCTCATAGTCCTCCTGCCCGCCCCACTTCTCATCCGCCCTCTTCTCCAGGATGGGCACGCCGCTGATGCGTGTGAGTAGCAGAGTGACAAATACCGGGGAAATCAGGGTGACCCACTGCCAGCCTCGTAGGACGGGCAAAGCGATGATCGCCACGCCGATCCACAGCACAATCTCACCGAAGTAGTTGGGATGGCGTGACCAGGCCCACAGGCCGGTTTCGATGAATTTCCCCTTGTTCTCCGGAGCCGCACGGAAGCGGCTCTTCTGGGAGTCAGCCGCGACTTCGATGCCAAACCCGAAAACCCAAACCAGGAAGCCGATCAGGGTAAACAAGCCCAATTCCTTCCGCGTCGTCGTGGTGATGCCAGCCAATGCGGCCGCCAGGGTGAAGGTAACCCACAACCCCTGTAACGTCCAGGTGCTGAGGAAGCGAATCAAGGAGACCTTGATATCATCAAAGCGGGCGTCCTTCCCGGCCTTCAGAATGCGGCGGAACAGGAAGGTACCCAGGCGAGCTGCCCAGATCACCACCAGAACCAGCAACAGGATCGACCGTCCATCGACTACCGGGCTGAGCACTACCGCCATAATCGTCACGGAGATGTAGGTGATGCTGCCAGTGAGATCGTAGAATCTTTCGGTCTGTAAAAGGTAGGCCGCGATAAAGGCCACCCACTGAATCAGGAAGACCACCCCGACCGCGAGGGCGAAGATTGGGATCCCCAAGACCGAGGCTCCACCTTGGCTGCCGGCCAAAGCGACTCCCAGCGCCACCAGGATCACGATAGGGAGGGCGATCAGTGCGTTACGATCTGCTTTCTCCATACGTGTTTCTCCTTTCTATTCTATCCCAACCAGAAGGTGCAAACATTGACGCCGGGTAGAGATAGCCGTCGGGTTCTGACTTGTCCTCATCAACGACACGGAGCATGTTTTTTGAGTCCGCCTCTGCATCTGGCAGCATGCGATAGACTTTCCCCAGGATCAGGCTTGCCGGATTGCTGTCGTTGTTGATGCAGATCACAAAATCGCTCATCTGCCGTAGGTGCGCTCCAGATAGTGCCGGATGTACACGCCCCGACCCGCTGCGATTGTCTCAATGTCTCTAGCTTCGCAAGCCGCCGCGATAGCCCCGTCCGCTCCAGCCGCTTGTTAGCCAGCGCTTCACCCTAATGCAAGCCCCTTCAAGCAGGTTGAAGACCACGCGCGAAGGAATCTATCAGAATGGGCTCAGCTTCTTCTGGCACTTCAATCAGAACGAAGTACGCGGCAGGATAGAGATAGTCTTCGCCACTCTCGTCAACGACGCGCAAATCTCCGTCGCGCTCGGCGTCTTCATCAGGCAACACCCGATAAATCTTGTGCAATTCGAGAGATGCTGGATATTCCGAATTATCAATGCATATCGCAAAACGTGGTTTCATTGTCCTAATCCAGATACCGCTTTCGTTTGATTTCCTTTCTGCCAATTCCGTGCGCTTCATACCAATGAAGTTCTACGCGACGTACTCGACAGGTCACGAGATGAATTGTTGCAATTCCTTTGAGTTTGCGCCAGCGACCCTGGCCATACTGCTTTCGTAGCCGCGCAATGTCTCGGATCGCATTGCCAACGGCAATCGTTTCAATATCGGTTATATCGCTAAGGACTTCAAATGATGGCATGCACTGCCTTGATGAGTATTGCGTAGCGCTGGGTCGCGCTGGCTAACGGTTAGCGCGTAAGCCGCCTTGCGGCTGGCACAGTGTGACCAAGCTGCACTTGAAACGCCACAAAACCGAACCCACCCTCATGAACATTCTCGATAATAAGGTCGGCTTCATGCGCTTGTTAGGCAGCCCCCCCAAACTCAGAGAATTGAACTTCCAAACAACCGCTGCACATCTTGCCTCAGGCTGCCAATTTTCATGCCCTGCCTGAGGATTCTATTCAGGAAAAGCAAATGTCCCTTCCAAGGAAGCGGAATCGGCAGGTCGAAGGAAATCTGGGGTGGTGCTGCGATTCCAATCTTGGTAAACAGGGGATTCTTCTGGACAGCCAACATCTCCGTGCAATAGGCTTCCACCTCCTCAAGGGCTTTGCTCGACATATCTGGCTTAAGCCCAATGCTACTAAGAAAGTGAGAGTTGATCGGGCCAGATTTTGCGGTGGACGCAAGCTGTTGTATACTGCTGGCATTGGCATCCCGGTGCCATTCTGTCATCCTGTTCAGGAAGGTCTGCCATGTTGTCTCTTGTGCGTCCCACTCCCGAAGAACTCTTGCCGCTGTTTCCCGAACTCTTGCCACGCCCCATCGTCGAGCCCTTGGTCAAAGCGTCAGGGGCCAAGTTGTACTGGCGGCTGCTGACCCCGCTGGTCATCCTGTGGGGCTTCATATTTCAACGTCTGAACCCGGACCATACCTGTGACGCGCTGGTCAGCCACCTGCATAGTGGGGCGGCCGACCATCTGGTGCCGGTGGACCCTGTGACCGGGCCGCTCTCTAAACGCCTGACATCGGAAAGCAGCGCGGCGTATGTCCAGGGCCGCAACCGATTGCCGTTGAGCGTGTTGCATGGGGCATTTCGTCACGTATTCACCGTCTTGATGGGTTGGCTGCGGGCGGAAGGTGCCACCACCTGGAAAGGCCATGCTGTGCGGCTTCTGGACGGAACGACCTTTCGTCTGCGCCCCACGGGAGCTATCTTGGAAAACTATACCCAAGCCTCCAACCAAGCTGGCACGAGTTATTGGGTCATCGTGCGGTCACTGGCGGCCTTTTGCGGGTTCAGTCAAGCCCTGGTCGCCTACGCGGAAGGCCCCACCACGATCAGCGAACCGGCTCTCATCCGGGCGGTGATGGTCCAAGACCCGGAACCCAATAGCCTGTACATTGAAGACCGCAACTTCGGTGGCTTCCGCTTGGTGCAAGTCGCCCGGGCCTGTCACAAGCAGGTCGTCACCCGGCTCAACGCCCGTACTGCCCGCCTGCTGTTCAAAACCTTGGGGCTGTCAGGGAAACTCCGGAGTGGGGCAGATTACCGCCTCGCATGGGCACCCCAACCATGGGCCCAATTGGAACCCGATCTGCCGACTACTCCGGTCGAAGGACGCTTGCTCTACGTGCGCCTATGTCGGAAGGGCTTTCGCCCCATAGACCTGTACCTGTTTACCACCTTACTTGACCCACTATTGTACTCACTGGAAGAAATCGTGGCCTTGTACGGCTTGCGCTGGCAAGCGGAAATTGACTACCGACATATCAAAACGACGTTGGAGATGGACGAGTTCAACGTCAAATCACCCCAAATGTTTCGCAAAGAACTGGCGGCAGGTTTGCTCACCTATAACCTGATTTGCGCCTTGATGGTCAAAGCGGCCCTCAAAGCCAACCTATCCCCCTCCCGTTTGAGTTTTAGCCGGTGCTGGCGCCGCGTACGCGATCTACTGGTGCATGGCGTGCCCGGCTGGGTCATAGCGCAAGGGGGCTTGGAAGAATACGTGTTAGGCCGTCTTGCCAAATGCACCTTGCCACGCCAACGGAACAAAGTGGCCCACGAGCCGAGAAAAGTGCGCCGCCGCCCAGCGGTCTTTCCGGCTCTCAAAGGCGACCGCCAGGTGGCCCGCCAGCAGGTGTTACAGAAACTCTCGGGCGAGGCCATTTCTTAGTAGCATTGGCCTTCAGCCCCCGCTCAACGGCATCGTCAATTCTCGCTGCCCAAGCGCGATAAGCCCTTGCGTAAAGGCTATCTCGAAGTTCTAACGCCCGCGGGATTATATCTTCGCGGGATTCCGATTCTGACAATATTGACCCGAGCAGTAACGGCGTTTCGACTTCGTAGACCGTTCCGAGCGTCTCATTCAATGCTACCATGCGCTGCGCTCGTACGTCGGTGACTTGTTCAACTGCCCACTTTCGAATGCTTGTCAGGTGCCGAGCGTCCGTCACCACTTGAACCCCACTGCTTGGCAGTCCCTGTCCAGTCATGCTCTGCAAATAGGGTGCGATGAAAGGAATACGAACAGGGTGTGGACAGTAAGGTACTCCCCAGACCTCTGAAACCAGGAAATAAAACGTCGTACGGTAATTGGCAAACGCTATTGCTTCGCTATCCTCGAAACCATACTCCTGATAGCGACCGACCGTTTTACCCAACTCCAGATGGACGATGTCTGCCTCCTGCCGAGAATCAGAGCGCTGAAGTGCCCAAAACGTCTCTGAAGTGGGCGTAAGAGCCCTAACCAATTGCGTGATTTCATCGGTTCGAGCGATTCTTCTACTTCTCCTCAGAGCTACTTCGCGAAGGGTATCACGATGCTTGTTTGGCAGACTAAAACCCTTAACCACCTTTCGGACTGACTCCTGCACTTCGCTGTCGTGGCCCGTTAGGGCCCAATCGAAATCCAACCTGTCTACAAAGACACAGTCGAATAGAACTATCGAATCAATTAGTTGGCGGAGGCTGGTCAAACTGATAAGGTCAGCCCCAGGCTTACGATAGAAGTCGTCACCCCGAAGTAAGCCCAGCGCCGATTGCAGGGTGCTGTTGTCAATCATTATGCTTCCAAGGGAGCGTTGTGGAAAGTCCCCTTGTTGCTCCAGACTGTTTTTGGGGAGCCTTGTCCCCATCTTTCGACTCCTTTTTGGCTACTGAGGTCATGAAAGGATTCGGAGGCTGAATTCTCCAAACGAAATCCTTGAACGATTAGGTTAAGCTGCGCCCACGGGGGCGACAATGCGCCCTCGCAAGAGTGAGGGCCTTCGCTGACCTCTGGCCTTCGCTACGCACCGCCCTGAGTGGGCGTCAGATAGCCGTCAGCCAATCGTGCCAGAAGCTTGTCTCGCACATCGTCTGGCACAAACGCTGCGTTCAGTGCATTCCTGTTGCAATGGAAAAAGTCTTCGGCATCCCATCCAAACGTTTCATGTAACTTGGCGTACTCCTGACTTAACGTGATATTCGAGATGGTGCGTGTATCGGTGTTCACACCAACTGATATTCCCGCCCGATATAGTTTGTCAATGGGATGATCGGCATAGGTGTCATAGCAATTCGTTTGTACGTTACAGGTTGGACACGCCTCGAGATGGCTCTGGTGTTGCCGCAGGTGTTCAAGTAACGCGGGATCTTGGATACTACATACGCCGTGGCCGAGGCGTGACGGAGCAAAGTGTTGCACTGTTTCCCACACATTGTCTAATCCACGTGATTCTCCGGCGTGTGCAGTGTAGGGAATACCCTTGTCGCGCGCATACTGAAATGCAGCCATGTGGGCATCAATTACATTCCCTGGCTTATCCGCCGCAATGTCGAACCCTGCCACATACGTGCCACGGAAGTCTTCGACCAACCGCACGGTTTCAAGACTTTGTGCTGTTGAAAAATAGCGCAACGTACAAAGGATGATCCGTGCTTCGATTCCAGTGCTACGGACAGCCTGAGCAGTTGCCGCTTCCACACTGGCGACGACGTCGCGGGCTGAAAGCCCTCCTTCGGTGTGCAGTAGGGGGGCAAACCGAATCTCAGCATACAGCACGTTGTCTCTGCAGAGTTGCTCAAACAAGTCCAACGTCACCAGGCGAAGCTGCTCTTCTGTCTGCATAAGTGGGTAACTTCTGGGAGCACGCGCGAGGAAATCCGTCAAATCCACACACTTGGCTGGCGCAATGAAGCTCGTACGGTACTCCTCAAGCGTGATCGACGGATCGATTTGTGAGACGACCTCATAACTGAGCGAGCAATCCAGATGAAGGTGCAATTCAACTTTGGGGAATTTGGTCCAATCCATGGCTGTACCTCGCGAATAGGAATGGCTGTTTACGTTCTGCTGACAGCATCAAACAGTATTCGCAAAAACCGCTCACGCGATGCTTCTATGACGACCTCTGCGTTAGGTTCGCGACCCATAACGTGCAAATGATCAATGACAGACTGTCCCCGGCATAACACGCTTATCGTTTCAATAGCGACGAAGCAGCGTTGTGTCCGCGTGGCGACGGTTGGGTCGAGCGCAATTGCCATAGCAATCGGGTCGGGCAAGTCAAAGCCGCGCAATATCGCCATCACAAGTGCGACCGCATCATCTGAGGCAGTGTCAGTATCAATGAGGAAATGACGAGCCACATATTGCTCCAGCAAAAACACTTGCCAAAACGAAGAACCGGAGCGACTACAAAGCGGCGGCAAGCGATGAAGAATCACTTGCCGCCGTCATCTGTCTCCTAGAACAGAGGAGGCATGGTCAGAGCAGGATGCCCCTTCTCTTCGATGTAGGCCAACAGTTCTTCTACCGTAGTGGCCACCCTCTCGTCAGCGATCTTGTCTACGAGATCGGGATCGCCTTCTCGAATAGCAGCCTCCTTCAGCTCTTCGGCCATGCTTTCCTTCAGAAAGCTGGACATCCACACGATGCGCTTCAAGCCGCCGTCGGCCTTGATGAACTTTTTGCTGGTGATGAAGAACTTGCCGTGCCCCATCACCCCTGGTGACTGTAAACCACCACCAGCCGTACCAGCCAGGGTAGAAAAGGTCATGCCTGCCGGGGTCATGCTGGGGTCCTCACGAGAAACGGTCATAAAGCCGTTGGCCTCGGGGATGATCATCATGATGCACTCAAAGCACCCACAGGAGGTCATCGGATATTCCATGATGGAATACATCGAAACCTGCTCCACCATTCCGTGGGACTTTTCCTGCACGAACTTGGTGATGTTGTCCCAGTAGCCTTTGACGGGATCCGAACAGGGGCCTATCAGCACTGGCTGGTTGGGGCCGGTGGGGTTGATTTCGTAGGAAGCCTTACAATCCAGCCAGTTGTAGGCTCCACACAGACCCAGGCGCTCCGGGCTGATGATACAGACGTGGTTGGGGGCGAAACTCTGGCAGAGGGTGCAAGAGTAGAAGGTGTCCACCGACTCGTCGGTCATGTCGGCCAACCGCCTGTTGCGGACGTCATAGGCTGCCCGGGCTTTCTCCAGCCACTTGGCGTGTTCCTCGGGGTCGGTGATGAGCTTAACCTGTACCTTGTCCAGGATGGCCCCAAAATCGGCGTGCATCCGGGCGTAGAGGATCTCGCCAAAGTGCTTGAGCTCAAAGCCCTTCTGTGCGGCCGCTTTGTTGATGCGGATCCAGGCGATGTCACGCTGGCCGATGTGCTGTATGCCCGAGGCACCGTTGACAAAGTAGTGGATCTGGCGTTCCAGCACCGGCTCAAAGTCCTCCTGCATCTTGCGCCCGGCGACTTCCACGATGATGCCCAGGTCCATCGCCTCCCCCTCGGGTACGCTCTCAAGGCCGGGGCCGATCAGCTCTATCTTGTGGTCCTCCACTTCATCCAGAGGCAACATGTGCAGATACTCAAAAGCCCGCGATTTCTTGCCGCCGAACTCGATGCGCATGTCGTCTCTGCGCACCCGCTCGCCCTCAAAGGCCGAGCCGTAGGGCACCGGGATAGGCACTTCGGTGATTTTGATCTTGACACCGCGCACCTCGATGCATCTCTGGACCAGCCTGTCGGCCCGCTCGATGTCGTCCCGGCCCTCGATCTCGTCGAAAGGCAGGGAGACCACAGCTTCGTAAAGGGTAAGACCTGACGGGAAGATATTGGGGATGCGTGTGTCGGCAATGGCCGGAAAACCATAGTTGATGGCCCCGGCGGCGGTGGCGTATTTCAGATCGTCAATAGGACCCAGGCCCAAAGCAAAGGCAAAGGTCCGGTGCTCGTTGTATTCCAGAATCTCCTTGGCCTGGCCACCCTTGAGGCCGCCGAAGGTCAGAGCCGAACGGGTGGCAAAGCCCAGGGCATAGGAGGTGGACTCAGTATTGGTGCCAAAGGGCACAGTGTAGGTATCGTACCCCAGTTCAACGCCTTCCTCCATCAATTGCTGGACAACGCTGCGGCCGTTGACATTGCCAGAGAGGAAGACCAGGATATTGCGCCGTTGCAACTCGCGCACAATCTGCACGGCCACCTCGTTGGACTTGGCGCAGCCGAGGACGGCGGCAAAGCCAGGCATACGGCCATCCACCAACTGGATGCCCCAGGCCCGGAGCTGGATGTCATCAATGGGGCCGTTTAGGCGATTGTCACCTTTTCCAGCCGGCGAGACATAGTCGCTTTCCCAGCCAAAAGGCTCAGGCTGGGTGCCATCCACGAAGCCAATCCCCATCAGGATTTCCTCGGCCATCAGGGTGGCCATCCCTGCATCCAGAGTCGTGCCCAGGTAAGGTGTCCACAAGCCACCGCTGGGTATCGGCTGAAGCAGGTCCCGGCAGTACTCCAGGGCCGACACCATACCACCCAAGGTCGCTACTTCCCTACCGGTCATGCCCAAAATGATGGGCAGATAATAAGCTGTGTTGGTGAACTCGACCTTGGCCTCAGGTCCATGTTGAGCAATGGCCTCCTGGAGCTGCTTGTCCACCCGATGGATTAACTCATGAGCTCCTCGAATGGCGGAGCTAGCGATATACTTTGACATTTACTGCTTGCCTCCTTCATGAAGGGTGTCTTGACTCATCCTTGATTCCAAAAACGTTTGTTTATTATAGCACAAATGAGGCCATCTGCAAAATCTAGAAACGCTGCGGATTCAATGGGCCACAGATGGGGAA
>Ga0180437_10008760_pt1 | contig 12739 bp, 12 predicted proteins | sample SS_ome_4_FD_132410 | JGI IMG/M metagenome (GOLD analysis project Ga0180437, IMG submission 132410) | Hypersaline lake sediment archaeal communities from the Salton Sea, California, USA - SS_3_D_1 metaG | ecosystem: Environmental > Aquatic > Non-marine Saline and Alkaline > Hypersaline >...
AACCACACCGGCAACACCGATGCCACGTAAGCGTACGCAAGCAGCAGCACGATCCAGGCCCAACTGCTCCTGCCGAGCATCTCACCCATCGGGTGGCCGGTGCCGTACCATATCGCAAGGACAAAAAGGACAAGGCCGATAACCGTGGCCGCGGGCAGACCTATTCTGGTCTTGTACATCAGTATACCGACGAGAACGGCTATGGCGATGAGAGCGAACGACGGAAAGACGGATTCCGGGCACTCCCGGAACAGCGTGGCCATCGTTATCGCAAAAACCGCCAGCACAACCGCAAGCAAGAAGAAGGCGAGCACCAGAAAAAGGTTTCGCGCGCGATGGCCGACGAGCTCTTCCGTGAGGTCGCCTATACTGCGACCCCCGTGCCTGACCGACGCTACCAGTGCACCCAGATCGTGGACGCCTCCGATGAGTATCGCTCCGACGACAGTCCATATGATGGCCGGCAACCAACCGTATATGACGGCAATTGCAGGACCCAGGATAGGTCCCACGCCGGCAATGGAGGCAAAATGGTGGCCAAACAGAACGTACTTGTTCGCCGGCATAAAATCTATCCCGTCTCTTTTGGTGTGGGCAGGGGTGGGCACGTTCGGGTCAAGAGCAAGAATACGCCGGCTGAAAAACCGACCGTAAGTGTGGTACGCAACGAAGAAAAGCACCAACGCTAAAAGCGCCAACACGAACACACTCACTGCACTATCTCCTTTCCACTGCAGATGCACCCAGGTCTTCGCCCTCACTGCGCGCTATGACGACCGTACCTACAGAATCGCCAAGAACATTCACCGTGGTGCGGCACATATCGAGCACTCTGTCCACCCCGTAAATCAGAGCCGCTCCCTCCAGCGGGAGTCCGACCGCCGTGAGGACTATCGTCATCGTAACCAGGCCCGCGCTCGGTATCCCCGCCGCGCCGACCGCCGCCAACGTCGCCGTCACGAATACCATGGCCTGGGCGCCAAGGCCGAGCTCTATACCGTACGCCTGTGCGATGAATATCGCGGCGACCGACTCGTACAGTGCCGTGCCGTCCATGTTCACGGTCGCGCCCAGCGGGAGCACGAAGCTCGATGTTTTGTTGGACACCTTGAGGTTTTCCGTGACGCATTCCATCGTAACCGGCAGCGTTGAAGAGCTGCTCGCCGTGCTGAAAGCTATCGCGAGGGCCGAACGCATTCCGGCAAGGAAATCGCGCGGCGACATTTTGCCCATACCGCGCAGAAACAGCGTCAACAGAAGCGCGCAGTGTATTGTCAAGCCTACCATCACCGTCAGAACGTATTTGCCCAACGATTTGAGCACACCGAACCCGCCGGCCGCGACCACCCCCGCAATTAGAGCAAATACGCCTATAGGCGCCAGCTTCATGATCCAACCGGTGAGCTTCATCATGGCTTCGTTGAAGCCGGCAAAAAACTCCGTGACGACCGCCCCTTTCTCGCCTAAGGTGGTAAGGACAGCGCCGAGAAGAAGAGAGAAGAAGATGATCGCCATCACCTGCATGTTGGCGACCGCCGCAAACGGGTTCTGGATTACCGTTCTGACCTGCTCCTGAAAGAACTCGCCCGGGGTCTTCGCAATCGTGTCGGCGAGGGCAGCCTGTTGCGGCACGTCGCTGAGCGCCATTTCGACCCCGACACCCGGCTTGAGCAGGTTTACGAGAACCAGACCTATGATTATCGCAGCCCACGTAGTCACACCGTAATAAAGAACGGTCTTGACTCCCAGTTTACCGAGCTTGCTGACGTCGCCTATGCTAGCCACTCCCGTCACGATGGAGGCGAGAATCAGCGGCGCTATGATCATCTTCAACAGCAGTATGAAGATGTCACCGAGAAAGCTTACATACTGAACGCGATCGCCCAGGATCGCCCCTGCAGCTGCACCCAGAACCATCGCGAGGAAGATCTGGGTATGCAGTTTCATCGGAAACCTAACTGTGAACCTTGATAAACCGGGCAAACGACCGGTCGTAGGTCTTCTCGACCTCGGGCGGGAACGCGCAGGCAGGCAGCTGCCTGTTCGCGAGATGATACGAGAGACACTCGCAACAAACGCCCTTTCTGCTGCAAGACTCATACGTGCACGGACAATTCTCTAGAGTCTGGTCCTTTTTACACTCCATTCTGTCGAACATCCTCCCTATTTACTATTCAAACCTACGGTAGTCTATCTCTTACTCACCCATTACGGTCACCGACAATCGCCTCGACCGAGGTCGATTGTCGAAATCCATGAAGACGATCTGCTGCCAGGTACCGAGCTGAAGCTTCCCGTCTTCAACCGGCACTGTAAGCGACGGACCCAGGAAAGCCGCTCGCACGTGCGAGAACCCGTTACCGTCGCCCCAGCGCAGATTATGCCGGTATTCCGCTCGTTCGCTCGCGACCCGTTCAAACGCCTCTTTCAAATCCTGGACGAGCCCGGGTTCATACTCTATCGTGGTGACTGCGCCGGTCGAGCCGGCGACAAACACGCATACGAGGCCCGTCTGGATCTCATACTTCGAGACGGCATCCTGAACCTCGCTCGTAATGTCAATTACGTCCGCGAACCCCTCCGTCTCAACCTCTATGGAATACGTTTCAACGGCCACCTTATAAGTCCCGACACGCTGTTCTTGTTTCAGCGTTGACTCTTATTCTGAAGCTCCCGCATCATCCGTTGGCGCTTCTGCAGCCGCTCGGCCGCCTTCTGTTTCGCAGTGACCTCTTGGCTCTGTTGTATCCCGGCCTCTTCCTCCCGCTCGATCCACGGCGCCTCGAGACCCAGTGCCGCCGCGAGGATAAACGGCACGATATTCAGCAGAACTCCCGCAAACGCCTGCGGTTTCTGTTCGGACTTGCCGAAGATGCCCACCAGACCCCACGCAAATCCCAGAATTCCCAGGATTAACACCGATACATGTACTTTCCCACCCCACGCATAAAAGAGAAGGCTCAGAAGTATCCCGATAGACCCGAGAAGCAGGCTGGCAACCCACGGGCGAATCTGGACGCGCGGCAGAGGTTCCGGGACTGGAAACTCCTGCTCTTCCGCCTCACCCTGCTCGGCGCCGACGGCGGCCTTGGCTTTAGCTTTAGCCTTCTTCGCTTTCAGCTCCTCCACACACCCCTGACATAGCATCCTTCCACTGCGCGTAGTCACCAAGCATTCAGGACACACCATCTTGCCGCATTCCTCGCACTGGTTGCTGCACTCTTCACAGAGCATCTTCTGGCAAGTAGCGCAAAACCCCGCGGGATTCCTCGTCTTGCAGATATCGCATACCATCGTCCCAGACCCCCTCTACGCCGCAGTTGAATGATTTATTCCTGCCGCCCCATACACATCATGCCTCCTCCGTTTGCCTATCCCTAACTGAAAAAGTTTCTACCGAGGCACGTACGACCTCAGCCCGTAGTCGCTCGGGAAAAACTCCCACCGCGGTCTGAACGGTACAATATCGCTGTTATAACACCAAGGAGCAAGGTTGAACACTCTTATGGTGTCCGTCATATCTACAAAAAACCTCGTATAGGGGATCCTTCCTCTGCGGTCAGGGTACTTGACGAACTCGACATGACCGTCCATATACATTATGTTGCCTCCGGCGGGAATATGGCTGTACTCGACGACGTTTGTGCTCACAGTGTCGAATATCACCGGCAACTGCGTTGCACTCACAACCGTGCGGTCGGGCCGGTTGATGTCCGTGATGAAGTACCGCTCGATCCCGTGACGCAATCGGAATATCGTGTTGCCACCTCCTGTACCCCAACCCCAGAACTCCGGTGGCAGAACAACGTCGTCATCCATGAACGCGAACATCTCCACCGGGTAGTAGTAGAGACCGAACATCATGTCGTCCAGCATGCTGAAAAGAGCGAACGCCTGGAGGTCCGTGTAAACGGCGTACGGCAGGTACATGTAACTCATCATGTGCAGACAATCGCGATCGAAAGGGGCCACCCACGAGGCATTGAGGTAAATCGGATCGCGTGGGTCGGTTCCCACGTTGGGAGGTATGAACCCCCTCTCGTAAGTCAGATCGCGAAACACCATCTCCTTGTCGTACTTAGGGTCTGAAGGGCATGCGAACACGGTCAGATCGGAGAGATAATCAGGGAATATTGCGTCCGCTTCCATCATGTAGTTGTTTCTCGTGAAGATCGGCGCCGTGGTCTCCGTGAAGACGATGTTGTCCTCTCCCTGTGGGAATCGTCCATCCCATTCGTCTGCGTACATTATCAACACGAGGTATATCTGCCTGAGATTGCTTGCACACGACATGCGTCGAGCATATTCTCTCGCTCGACCTAACGCGGGCAGGAGCAGCGAGGCCAGGATACCTATAATCGTGACCACGACGAGAAGTTCAATCAAAGTGAATCCAAACCCGCTTCTTCTAGCGTTCATATCGTCCGCCCCCTTCCGAGAGAACCTTCTCTCGCTCGTGCCGGTCTGACACTGTCGGTTCCGCTCACTTCGCCGCGGCAACTGCACGGCAGAATCGACTCCTTAAAATGTGCTTGCCTGTCCAACAGGAATTCGCCCGCTCAAGCTAAGTAAAGCCTATCATAAAGGGCCCGTCTTGTCAACAAATTAGGTTCGAGCCGAAGGACCCCTAAGCTTGACTTTTCGCTAAAGCGACCATTAAAGTTGTAGACAAGAGCCTGCGCGGGATGTTCAGTGACTCCGGGAACCGGTTTTCTCGGCGGAAAACGCCCCCCGCGAGACAGCGTGTGCTACATCAACTAGAGGGTTCGTTATGGATACAAAAGCTCGTTCATGGGCGAAATCGGTTGTGTGGCGCGTGATCGGAATTGTTGTTCTAGGCGCCATATCCTATGCGATTACCGGTAACTGGAAACAGATGACGCTGATAACGGTCCTGTTTCATTCCATCCGCGTGGTCCTTTACTATTACCACGAGCGCGTCTGGGAACGTATCAAATGGGGTAGGTTGAAGCACCCTCTATCCGAGCTGCCCGTGAAGGAGAAGCCAAGCCCGGAGGATCTCGAAATTATAGCTCGAAAACTGAAGGAACTAGGTTATATGGACTGAGGAGGGTCACGGCGATCGTCTCATTTGCCGCGGCGAATTGTCTGTCTGGGAAAAAGGGTACAGACACGTCTCCGCTCGTGCCTGGCCGGGCCTGAGCCTGACAATACAGGCTCCGGATGCACCAGTAACTATGGAGGAGAACGAACGATGAGAAAGCACGTAGTTTCCCATGGCGCAGCACAACGCGGTATGCGTCGCAGGAGTTTTCTTGCAGGAGTTGGCGGCACAGCTCTCGGCGGTTGCGCCCTGGCTGGGCAGTCTGAGAAGGGCGGGCTTGTCCAGCGCGTCAAACCGGCTCTGCCCAAGAAAGAGCTCGCGGTCCAGCCGGCGTTCGTGTACTCGATCGCCCGTAGGCGGAAGGCCACAAGCTGGCGGCCGTGGGGCGGTATCATGACCGAAAGCGACGCGGAGCAGGAGATCCGGCGGATAGAGTACGAGCTGCAGTGTCTCACGGAGAATGCCGAGTTCCCCGTCAAGTTCTTCCCGGTTGCCAAGGTGAGGTCGCAGTCCGAAGCCGCCGCTCTGAGCAGGACGGAGGCTGACGTTATGCTGGTCTACGGCGCTACAGGCGGTGCCGACACCATGGAAGCGCTGATATCGCCCGACAGGTACAACCTGGTTTTTGTCCGGCACAGGTCGGGTCCGGTCTACCTCTGGTACGAGATCGTACACCCGCGTCTGCTGCGCAAGACCGTGGACGAGTATGGTCAGCCGGGGCTTGAACCGTACGACGTCGTAGTGGACGATTACGGGGACATGCTGTGGCGGCTCCGTGCGCTTTACGCGCTCAAGAACAGCGTCGGGTCGCGTATGATTGCGATCGGCGGGCCGGGCGGCTGGGGAGCGGGCGGACAAGACGCGCCCCGAATCGCTGCAGAAAAGTGGAAAATGGATATCCAGACGGTGCCATACTCTGAGTTGGACAAGTTGATCCAGAGCGCAAGGGCTAACCCGCAACGGGTGCGCCGCACGGAGGCCGAAGCGGAGAAGTACCTCGCAGAACCCGGGATTTCGCTGCAAACCGACAAAGGGTTCGTGACTCGGGCTTTTCTGCTAACCGACATTTTCGAGGAGCTGATGTCCCAGGCGGACGCTCAGGCGATAACGGTTAACGGGTGCATGGGAACGATCATACCGAAGGCGGAGACTACCGCGTGTCTCCCGCTGAGCCTGATCAACGATTCAGGCGCGCTAGCATTTTGTGAATCGGATTTCGCGGTGATCCCGTCCGGCGTACTCCTGAATCACATTGCGGGCACACCGGTGTTCCTGCAGGATCCGACGTATCCCCACCATGGGATCGTTACTGTGGCCCACTGCACGGCGCCGCGCAAGATGGACGGGGCGCGCTCGGAGGACACACTGATCGTCACCCATTTCGAGTCGGATTACGGTGCGGCGCCCAAGGTCAACATGCGGCTCGGACAGGAAATAACGATGATCGACCCCGATTTTGGCGACAAACGGTGGATAGGTTTTCGAGGGACAATCATCGCCAATCCGTTCCACGCGATATGCCGGTCACAGGTTGATGTGGCTATAGACGGAGATTGGCGGAAACTTATGGAGGAAATGGTCGGGTTCCACTGGATGCTAGCTTACGGCGACCACCTGAAGGAAACCGGGTACGCACTGCGTAAACTGGGTATCGACTGGTACAACCTCACCACCGACCGATCGGCCGAGTGCTGAGCGAACGGATCCGTACGCTTCGGGCGAGGCTGCCGCCTGGCCGCGCGCAATCCTTACCGCGACAGTTCTCGAACCAGTATGGTCAGAAACACACATCCCAGAGCTGCTATCAAAAGAATGAGTTTGCAGACAACGATATAGCCGAGAAATATCCGGCCGACCTCGTCCATGCTCACTCCCCATACAGTGGCCACGAACGTGAGGTTGAGTCCCACGACGGCCAGCCTGACAAGCCAGACAAAGGTGACAAGGAGAGCGCCTATGAAGACGGTCCACCATCCCGCGTGCATAGCTGCCCTGAGCAGTCTGACAACATCGCCGTCACTTGACGAACTGGAACTTTCCGAACCTGACATTTCTCACCCTCCCTTCATCTAAAACCTGATACTTGACCAGCGGAGTGTTACTCTCAAAACGCGCTAGCCGGATTCCGCTCTATGCACCTCCAGGAGACCCTCGAGCATGTCGGTCTCGACGATCCGAACCTCGTCGTCGGTGCGAGACACCCTCAAGGTTTTGATCTCGTTCGCTCCGAACTTGCCGGTCCATGAACCTCCGCTTCTAAGAAGATTGATCTTGCATTCGGTCGGTTTTCCCGCGGTCTCGTACAATCTCAGAACGATATCGGGCGAAGCTTCGCCCCGTTTCACCACAACCAACGCTACATTCTCCGGTTCGACGCCGATGAAAGACATCGATCCGGCCAGCTCGCCGGCATGGTTATCGGCGGGCACGGCAATAAGCGGCGCGTTAAGCTCGGCCGCACGCCGAACCGTTCCCGCGTCATGCCACGCACCTTGGTGCGGTACCAGTGAGTATGCGAAACGTTGAACACCGCAGTCTATATACTCGTATACACTGTCCGGCTCCTCCTTATTCGGGTCGTGCAGCGCGTACGGCGGGCTCCGCAGGACGGTCATACTCATCGTACCCTCTGAAACATCGAAACTGTACTTACAGTCGTTCAGAATGCTCACGCCGTAGGTGCGTTCTTCACCCGCGCCGCCCTCGACGGCACCGGTCACATCTATCCATTGCTGGGCCGGCTCTTCCTCCCCGTCCGTCGGACGCTCTATGTGGCCGTACGGTATCTGGTACGTTGCTCTCGGGTTTTTGACGTTCACTGGGAACACCAGCTTGAGCAGTTTCCTCTGTTCGTGCCAGTCCACGGTCACCCGGCAGTCGATTATCGGCAACTCCTCGTAGATGATGAGATCCTGCTGGATCGTAGACTGCTCGTAACGGTTCTCTATTCTTGCGACGGACCTGACGGGACCACGCTCGATGACGGACACGCACGCGTCGCCGAACCGACCTACCTCGTCGTGGAACTCAAATACCCCGTGACTCCATGTATCGCTCATGTCGTTGATGACCACCGGCACCGCCGCGTTTCCTGAGAAAACTTCCACCCCTACCCTTTTGTCGAACAGCCGTGATATGGTTCCCGTCCTGGCATCGAGTTCAACGCGCCAGAACGAGTTCTCGAGCACCGGCTGCTCGCTTCCGCCGGGTTCCTCGGATGCAGCGCCTTTCCCGTCGACCGGCACGCAGCGGTATACGCGGTAACCGAGAGAAGGAACGTCGGCGATAAATGCTACCCGGACGCGGTCGTGTTCTGCGGAGTTTGACGTACGTACATACTGGAACGGGACAACGTCTCCGTCCGAATCCCTTATCTCAAGAGATTCGCGCTCATGCTGCCAGGCCATCTCAATCTCGACGGGGCTTTTCCTGGCCCACGCCACCGGGTTGAGCACCACAACAGGCTGACCGTCGCCCTGAGTGTCTATACGCGAAGTAATGGCATCCATGGCGGCCATCAGGACGCCGAAAGCGATCCGTTCGGCATCGTCGTACATCTCGTCCGCGTCTTCGTAAACGGGCGCGATGGAGGTACCGGCCAGTATGTCGTGGAACTGGTTGAACAGAACGCTGCGCCATGCGCGTTCCAGCTCCGCGCAATCGTAGTCGACTCCTGCGACCTCCGCAGCGAAACTGGCGATCTTTTCGGCGGCAAGCAGCAGCTCTTCGCTCTTACGGTTGCGCCGCTTGACCCCGGAATGCACAGAGTAACATCCCGAAGCGTGATGTTGAAGCTCGTCGCGCAAAACCGGGAGTCCCGCACCGCTCTCCCGGACGCTTGAATAGAACTTTTCCATAGTGCCGAACGATATTCTCGGCATCCACGGTTCGCGGCGTAACTCGGAAATGGCGGCTACGGTCTCCCTCGTCGGACCGCCGCCGTGATCGCCTACACCGTAAAAGCACAAGACGTCGGTCGCACCTTCCGGCATACCGGCGAACGCCTCTTCTACACGTCCGGCGGTTTCAGCAAGTCCGCCCGAAAAACTGTAGATGTCCGCCGGACGCGACGCCAGCACTTGACTGCCGTCAGGAGACTCCCACCAGAACAGACCCGACGGAAGCTCCTTCTCATGGGGTCCCGGCCTGAAGAAAAGATACGAATCCAGACCGCTCTTGGCGAGAATCTGCGGCAGAGTTCCCGTGTGACCGAAACTGTCCGGATTGTATCCCGTAGTCGCTGTCCTGCCGAACTTATCCCAGAAGTACCGCTGGCCGTAAAGCGACTGGCGGACAAATGACTCGCCAGACGGTATGTTGACGTCCGGCTGGACCCACCAGCCGCCGATGATCTCCCAGCGGCCTTCCCGCACCCGGTTACGTATCTCCTCAAACATCTCCGGAGCGTGCTGTTCCATCCAGTGATAGTGCGCGGCCGAGCTGCAGGTGAACGTAAAGTCCGGGTCATCGTTCATGATGTCCAGCGCCGACCTGAACGTCGCCTTGCACACCTCGACGCTTTCCGCCCAGCGCCACAGCCACGCGCTGTCTATATGCGCGTTACCTATCATGTGGACGGTGTACCGTTTCAGGAAGGGTAGCGCGGGTTCGACGGCGGCAAAAGCCGTTGCCAGATTGTCAGCGATAGTGTTGGGGTCGCCGGAGTCCAGAACATCGTCCCGAATTTCGGCAAGTGACGCAACGAGGATCCGTTCGATCTCCTCTTTGTCCGCTGCGGCACAGCGTGGTGCGACGTTCTCCAAAAACTTTACGGCGCGAAGATACTCCTCGGCCCCAACGACCGTTTCCAGCGATTGTCGAATCGCCTGATCCCGCCCACCTTTGCCCATACCGTAATTGGTTCCTCGCTGAACCGGCACCGCAAATCGTATCCGTAGATGGTCTTCTACGTCTTCAACGCCGACCTCTTGACCTCGCCGACAAAACGGTCTGCCTCACGCGTTGGTTTCGGAATACGGTATCCGTCACTGCACTGCAGCGTTATGTCCACGCACGTTTTCAGACTGATCTTGTGCCCCTGCGAGACAAAAATAGGCTTGACGTTCCGCCTGGTGCGGAGCACAACACCGATAGTCTTCCCATCCTGTGCCAACCGGGAGTGGTCGCCAACCTCGGGTCCCGGTTCCTCAAACGACCCGATGAGCCTAGATTTTGCGCACCCTATAGTCGGTTTATCCAGTATCATGCCCATGTGCGTCGCGATGCCCATCCCCCTCGGATGCGCGATACCCTGACCGTCGAACATTATGACGTCCGGCTCGTGCTCCACTTTCGCGAAGGCCCTGAGCAGCGCAGGCGCTTCGCGGAAAGCAAGAAGCCCCGGAATGTACGGCATCGTGAGCTTACAGCGTGCATGGCGCCGTTCCACTTCGTCCAGGTCCGGAAACGCGTACACTATAACACCGGCAAACCCCATATTGGATCTCTTATCGAGGGACAAGTCAGCGCCGGCTATCAGATCCACCCGCGAGAAATCGTCGTGCAGCACGACACGTTCACGAAGTTCTTCCTGGATCTTCTTCCCCTCGGCCGGAGTCACGTTCCACGGGTGAAGCTTCCTGTAACGCATTTCTTGCCCCCGCCGAAACCCGCACGGTATGCGAGAAGCCGTCGAAATCGCCAACCGGCTCCGAAGAACAGCCGGCGTCCTTCCAAAAAAATCAGGCCGCTGACGAACCGTTCAGCGACCGGATCATGGCTTGGTGTGGAACGCAATCGGAAACTTCGGGCGATATTACCTCGGCTCTTGTGCAGATATCAGAACCCGATTTCAGCGCTAGCTTCGGCCGTAAGAGTTACAGTTTCGCCCGCGTCGGTAGTAACTTTCACCAGGTCGCCGTCGGCGTCGTAGGCTTCAAAGTACCAGTTGTACTTGCCGGGAGGAGCTCCGCCGGGAACCTCGACGGCCACCGTCCAGACGCCGTCGCCGGGAGCCACATCGCCATTTTCACCTTTATCGTTGAGGTCCAAAGAGATCTCCTCATACCCCCTAACGGTGCCGTTGACTTCGGCTATGATCGCCTCGGGGTCAATGACCCTGACGCAGATAATCGCTCCCTCGCCCGGAGCCAGTCGGGCCGGTACGATCTTCGCGTCAATCAGGGCCGGTTGTTTTGTTGTTGCGCATCCGGCGAACACGACGAGCGCTAAGACACATAACACCGTCCACGTTCTCGAAGCCATCATCCCATCTCCTCATGTCTCTCTTTGCCTCAAGATCTGCCGCTCCACGTCGTCAATATAGCAGAGTTCAATCGCGCCTGTCAACGCGCGAGGATGTTGTGCGTTTTGTGAAATACGCCTCTTCTCCGCCCGTGGGCCGATTTTGGGGGCAGGCTTTTGGGAGGGGGACGCTCCTGCGGAGCCGTGTACGCTGACGTCTGGAGTAGGTCATGGCGGCTCGGCGGGAGCCTCGCCCTCCCATGCGTGCCGCTGTGCATGGTGGGACACACATTCCTGTCTGTCAACCGCCTCACCAGACTTCAGGCGAAACGCCCCGCCGGGGTGTCTCTACAATCGGAGTCGAGGGGAATTACATGTTGCCCTTGGACCGCAGATGTAGCATAATTACAGAAGTTCTTAACAATCTCAGATATACCGACCTTGGGCCAAAGAGGAGACAACGCAAAATGCCGGGTTTCGGTGTTAGTCGCCAGAAAGAGCAGGCGTTGCGGAAAAAGATGGACGAGCTCGGCGTGCGTGAGGAGGATCTGGAGGAGCGGTTTGTCCGGTCTGGAGGTCCTGGCGGTCAACATGTCAACAAGGTGGCCACCTGCGTTTATCTGAAACATGTGCCGACCGGCTTCTCCGTTAAGGTCGGGCAGGAACGGTCGCAGGCGTTGAACCGGTACCTCGCCAGACGCCAGCTTGTGCAGAAGATTGAGGAGGACCGGCTTGGGAGGTTGAGCGAGGAACAGCAACGACGCGAAAAGATCCGGCGACAGAAACGTAAACGGTCGAAACGTGCAAAGGAGAAGATGCTCAGGGATAAGAAGCTGCAATCGGAGAAAAAACGTCTCCGCGAACCGCCTACACCGGACGAGTAGGGGCGCTGCTTGCTGCGCCCGTCGCCAGGATACCGGTGTTGGAGACGGCAGGGAAACCTTCTTGAAAAGAAGGTTATCCCCGGACCCTTTCCAAGAACTTTTGCGCTCGGCCGAAGTTGGGCGCGTGTCGTGGCTTAACCTGTACGCGCGGTTCAAGAGCCGCGCGTACGTTCACACGCTGCCCGCCGTGGCGGCGGGCAGCGTCACGCAAAGGTCTTTGGAAGGGGGTGGGGGGGATAACCTTTCTGCCGAGAAAGGTTTCCCCCAACAAAGGAGAACAACATGGAAGCGCAGGTACCAACCCGTGATGAAGCGTTCGCGCTTCTCAAAGAGTACAACAAGACCGACAGCCTGATTAAACACGCGATATGTGTGGAAGGCGTGATGCGGTACATCGCCCGCAAAAAAGGCGAGGATGAGGAGAAATGGGGCATAATCGGGCTTATACACGATCTGGACTACGAACAGTTCCCGGACGAACACTGTCAGAAGACGCGGCTGATACTCGAAGAGCACGGTTGGCCCGAAGAGTACATCCGTGCCGCTGTATCCCACGGGTGGGGCATCTGTGTCGACGTTGAACCGCAGACCGACCTCGAGAAAACGC
>Ga0180437_10008761_pt1 | contig 12738 bp, 17 predicted proteins | sample SS_ome_4_FD_132410 | JGI IMG/M metagenome (GOLD analysis project Ga0180437, IMG submission 132410) | Hypersaline lake sediment archaeal communities from the Salton Sea, California, USA - SS_3_D_1 metaG | ecosystem: Environmental > Aquatic > Non-marine Saline and Alkaline > Hypersaline >...
GGTAACTATCCCTTGACAACAAGTAACTTATCATGTTAAAATACCTGTATGAGATACACAATTAAACAATTCAAAATTCAATTCCCTACCGATGAAGCGTGTCTGGCACATATCTTTAAGCAAAGGTTCCCAGACGGTTATAAATGCCCTAAGTGTGGTAAAGATGCTTTTCATCCTGTTAAAAATAGGCGTTCTTATGCCTGTTCTTGTGGGTTTCAAGTATATCCAACCGAAGGGACTATTTTTCATAAAAGTAGCACGTCTTTGGTTTTGTGGTTTTACGCTATTTTCCTTATGGCCCAATCCAAAAATGGTGTATCTGCTAAGGAATTGGAAAGGCATCTTGGTGTAACTTATAAAACGGCTTGGCGTATGGCTAAACAAATTCGCAAACTTATGTCTGATAATGACGGGCCGTTTGACGGTGAAGTTGAGGCCGATGAAACTTATGTTGGTGGTAAAAGACGTGGAAAACGTGGCCGTGGGGCCGAAGGTAAAACACCTGTTTTTGGTGTCGTTAAACGTCAAGGCGGTGTTAAAACTTCGATTGTTAAAGACGTTAAACAAAAGACACTTATGCCACTTATTGAGAAAATGGTTAAAACTGGAAGCCTTATCTTTACCGATGAATCGAACAGCTACAATAAAGTAAAATCTATGGGTTACGGCCATAAGAAAGTTAAGCATGGCAAAGATGAATACGTCCGTGGGAATACTCACACTAATACGATTGAAGGCTTCTGGAGTCAATTTAAGCGTTCTGTTCATGGGACTTTCCATTGTGTTTCACCAAAGCATTTACAGGATTACTTGAACGAGTTTTCTTTTCGCTACAATCATCGTAATGCTTCTTTGCCTTGTTTAATGTTTTCAAGGGTTTCGATGCTTTTTCCAGTATCTTAAAGAAACGTGGCTTATTGGTTTTAAGCATCTTTAATCCTTTGTTTTGCAACTCTGAAATACTCACGGTCTTTTTCTATACCTATGAAGTTACGTTTAAGGTTTTTACAGGCCACGCCTGTACTTCCACTTCCCATTGTAAAATCTAAAACGGTTTCGCCTTCCAAAGTATATGTTTTTATTAAGTATTCGAGTAGTTCTACTGGCTTTTGTGTTGGATGTTGACGTTCTTTATCGTTTGGCTTACTAAATTCAAGTAATGTTCTAGGGTATCCCTTTGCTTTTGATATACCTATATCTTTTACCTGTTTACCATAGGTTGTATCTTTTTTATCTCCCCTACTGGGTCTATTGTTGTTAAATTCTCCGTACTCCAAACCTTGAGGATAATAATTGATTTTACCCATACCAAAAACACTAACTAATTCACATTGTTGCATTGGCATTTTTTTGGCGTTTAGATGACCAGACGGTTTAACCTTGTTCCATATCCAATCATACTTAAACCTTTTTAAATTACTGACTCTTAGTGTACTGGAAAAGGGTTCCACCCCGAAAAGACATATAGCACTGTTTTTCTTTATGATTCTCTCAATCTCAGACCACATTGCATCAAAAGGTATTATGTTATCCCATTTACAGGCTGTTGTCCCATAGGGTAAGTCTGTGATTATGCAATCTATCGAATTGTCAGGTACTTCCTTCATACGTTCTAAGCAATCACCAAACATCAATTTTCTTTTCATATACTATCCTTTGTAACTATTTAATTATATTAAGCCTTAACTTTTACTTGTTGTCAAGGGATAGTTACCGTTTTTTATTTGTCGCCATTGCTTCATAATACCTACTTTTTAAACCTCGAAGCCCGCCATGCTTCGGCCTTCATTGGGAAGTCGCTTGCCCACTTAGGCAAACGTTCCATTATTTCTTCATACTCTTCAACACTTCCGAAGTCTTTTTTAATTTCGCAAACAACTTCGTCGTGAACCGTAAGAACTATGGGGTAATTTTCTTTTTCTAACTCGAACATTGAGTTAACCATTAGGTCGCGGGCTACGGCTTGGGTCACGTTCTCGACTAACTTCCCGCCGTAAGTTTTTTGGCGTTCCCATTGGCGAGTTACCGAGTTAGTCCCCATAAAAGTTAAAGTGGGTTTGCCGCCCCATTGGGTTGCCACTTGTTTTATTTTAGGGTCGTAGTAAGCAAGCTTTCGAGTCGAAGGTAATTGGCAATATAACCAACGCCCTTTTACGCCCCACTTAACGTGTTTGTATTTTATAACTTGGCCCGTTTGGACGGCTTTAACGGCGGCCGCTTCCATGCCCTTCCAAAACTCGGGAACTTGGTAATATTCGCCCCGGTAGGTTTCAACCGAATGAGCCGCAAGGCGGTCGCTCACGTTCATTCCATAACCTAAACAAGTGTCCCTAAACTTAGGCTTCCCCATTCCGTAACCAAGGCCCAAAATAGCTTGTTTACCAAGTTGCCTTTGCTCGGGCGTAACTTTGTCGATTGGCACTTTAAAAATTTTAGAGGCCATAATTTTATAAATGTCTAAGCCTTTATTAAAAGCCTCGAGTCCGTCGGGACAACCGGCAAGCCAAAACAGGGCTCTTGCCTCAATGGCGGCGTAGTCACCGGCAATTAAGTCGTGACCGGGGGCCGCTCTTAACATGCCTCGAGTTGCCGAAGCCAAGGCGTCCATTGGGTTTTCGTAAAGCATTTCAAAAAGGTCTAAGTCTCTTTGCTCAAGCGTTTCAAAAAGCGTTGCAAGGTCTTTAACTGAGCCCCTAATAAAGTTTTGTGGTTGGATGCCCCTACCACTCCAACGGCCCGTAGAGGCCCCGTGGTAAAGCAGTGTCCCCCGAATACGGTTGTCTTCGCCCGCCATTCGAACCATAGCTTCAAATTTACTAATAGAAGACTTACTTAGGTGTTGTCTAATTTCGAGTGCCCGGCGTCCTTTGCCTTGAATGCTTTCGTCTTTAAGGGCGTCTTCAACTGTGGCGGCTTGAAGGTTGGGAAGTTCAACCCCTTGAGTGCGGAGCCAACCGTTAAATTTGGCCACTTGCCGAGCCGTTTGAACTTGGCCCGAAGTGAGTTCGGAAAGCTCACCGAGAAGTTTATTTTGGAAAGTGTCCGCAAACTCGATAGCGACTTTGCAAAGTTCAATGTCGCAATAGATGCCTCGGTCATTGATTGTTTGGTCGAGTTCCCAAACTCTTCGCTCAAGAGCGGACAATTCGGGGACGACTCGGGAACTTGCTTTTTCTGCGAGTACGTCGGTTTCGCAGTAGTCATAGAGTTTTTCGTATTTTTCAAAATCATTATGCCTTGTTGAAGGGTTGTTTTTTGTAGGCTTACGGGGCTTAGAGAGTTGTAACATTATACGATGCCCGTCTTTATCTTTTTTAATTGGAACTTCAAGAGCGTCGGCAAGCCCACCTAAGTCTCTTGGCATTGCATGAGCCGAACCCTTGGCGGCCGAGCAATAAATTTGTTTAAGTGGAATGTCGAGTTTATAGCCGTGTTTTTTCATTCCCACAAGCCGCCAAATAACTCGCTCAAACGGAGCGTTGTGGGCTTCTATTTTTTCCCCTTGTTCGATTGCCCGAAACAAGTCGTCCGGCATGTCCCCGCCTTCCGGCGTCCACAAATAAACTTTTTCACGGTCTTCGGGGAAGTTGTAACATAGACAAAGAATTTCAGTCGACGGGTGTTCCGCGTACTTGTAAGCGCCAACCTTTTTTAAGTCGGCTTCGGAATAGGTTTCAAAGTCTATTGTTATCAATCAATGCCTCGTTGTGTTTAAGGGTTGGCAACGTAAGTCCCAATAGGGCGTTGTCCATTCCTTAGTTTTCTCAATCACCACATAACTACCACAACGGTAAAAGTAATAAGTCCGCACAGTAGAACCCTCGCGTTCGCCCCGCCCGCCACATACCGGGCAGCATCGGCATTGGGGGCAAACGCTTGGAATATTAACCCGTGGTTGCGAAACCACAGTTTCATTAGAAGTCGTAGTCTTCGTCGCCGTCACTTGAACCTTCGTCGCCAAACGCATCGTCGTCAAAGCCTTCAATAACGTCAAAATCATCTTTAGCATTTCTCTTGCCTGAAAAACTTTCGTCGTCCATTAAGAACTGTAAGTTTTGAAGACCAAGTTGAACGCCCGCCCCAAACTTATTGTCATAGGTGTAAACGTTAAGCGTGGCTCTTGCCCAACCACCGGCATAAAACTCTTCGGCCGAAATAATTTCTTCGTTCCTTTGGTTTACGATACCCGGTGCGTACTTACTTTTCGAATTAATGAAAAACATTCCCTTGTATTGAGCTAAGTCCGACTTCTCTTCCCCGTCTCTAATAACCGGGTGTTTGAACTTGGGCCACTTTGATTTTTCGCCCCACTCTTTACGACATGCGGCCGCTAAAGCTTTTTTAACCGAGCTTAGGTCCGTTCCAAACTTACGAAGTTTTTCGGGAATGTCCGCTTCGTTTTTTGGGAATAACATTTGAATGTTATAGGTGGGCTCTTGACCGTCAAACGCCGCTCTTGGTTTAAAGACGTTTGGGAAACTAATTCTAAACGCCGGTGTTAATACTTTTAGTTCTTCTTTGGAATCACTCATTTCATACCTTCCTTTTTAGGTTTGTTGTTACTTCTTTAAAACTTTATAGCCAAGACAGGTTGCCGCCCATCTAATAAACTTTAAACACTCTTCTTTGGAACGAAGTCTTCCGTCAACGTGAAATGCGTCGTCTTCAAAAAGCGTTGTGCTTCGATACTCGCAAAAAGGCGACTTTTTATATTCAACTTTACGCCAACCTTTTGTTTTAAAGTCTTTAAAATAAATGTGGGGCAAGTGAACCGTTCCCATTTCTTCAACGGCTTGGGCCTTAACCATAATTGCGTTGTCTTTTTCTTCTACTTTTTTTACTTCAAGTTTAAGACCTAAAAGGTGTTCTTGGCCTTTTGAAATATTGTAGTCGTAGTCTTTAGAACGGTAGTCGTCTTTTTTCTTACCTATTGTTAACCATTGGTCATAGGCTTTTGGGTTCTCGGTCCAACCGGCTTTTATAAGTTCTTGTTTTGTTTTCATCGTTACGAACACGTTATTTTTCCTTCGTTAGTTGTTAAAAGTCGTCCATTGTTATTTCGGGTCCACTTTCGACTTGGGCGAAGTCGTCCTTTGGCGTTGCAATGATAGCCTTTCGACGGTCAGACTCATGCGCAACCGTAACGCTTCCGTCAATAGAAACCCACAAGTCCTTAATAGTATCCTTCCCAAAATGCTTTTCGGCCTTTGCAACACTAAGTAGCGTCTTATCATAAATGTCGTCGCCCAATGTCTTAAGAAGTGTTTCTTCATCGGCCCTTGTAGGATGCCAAGCGCGGCGGCCTCTTCCTTTGACCAATTTGAGCCCTTCAATTTTTTCGCCTCGTTCAAGTTTCTCTCTTGCATAGCTTGCCGCCTCTTTTAAAAACTTCTCGATCATGCCTTTGTGTTGAACAATATTTTTAATTTGTTCATCCGACAAAGTTTCAAGAGCGGGAAGCGTTGGTTTTGGCTCCATAAAATCAGTCTTAGCAACTTCAACGGAACGCTTAGCTAACCTTGGACAAACACCGGCGGCGTTACAAAAACGACAATGCTCGCCCTCTTGTAAAGTGGCGTCCTTTTTAGTCGTGGCAATGGCCCCGGCTTTAAGTTTCTTTGCCCACTCCATTAGTTCTTTATGGGTTAAACTCCAAGAACGAATGGGGCCGTCTTTATGGTCGCAACGAGGTTGCACCACGGTTAGTTTAATATTGGCAACGTCTCGACCCTTTTGAGCGCCAAGAGCGTAGTAAATAAGTTGGGTGTTCTCTTCCACTTCAACCGGAACGCCCGCCCCGTACTTAAAGTCAATAACCTCTAAGTCACCGCTTAGGTCGTCGTAAACGCAAGCGTCGTTGGTTCCAAACATGCCCGGATATATCCAACCAAGGTCAAACTTCTCTTCAACCATTAGTTCGCCGTCGCACTCGTTTCTCGCACTTATAACGTAGTCGGTGTAAGTGGTAACGTGTTCGGCCATTTCTTCGTCGGCTACCATTCCATTATAATTAAAACGGTCTTTTTTACCGACATACCAAAAGGCATTGGGTTGACCGCTTAAAACTTTGTCCGCAAGTTCGTGGGCGCAAGTGCCCTCTTCGGCCCATTGGCCCGCTTCTTTTTTTGGTATCTGTGACCAAAGGTTTACTGCCCCCGGACATGATAACCAAATTTTAGAACTCGACGCCCCTAGTATGGCGTGAGCCCTTTCACTATGGTTCGGTTCTTGTTTCTTCTTTGGCATTTTGTTGTTCCTTTGTAGCTTCTAGTTTTTGGAAAAAGTCGGCTCGCTTCTTAGCGGTTTCGACTTGTTCCTTTATGCGGTTTTGTTTTTGCCGAGCCTTTAAGCCCGGCTTCCCGCTACGTTTCTTTTGCCTTTCGGCGAATGTTTTCTTAGCCATTACTTAACCTTTTTATTCATTACCGCCATAACACACTCGGCTTGGTAAATAGCATCGTCCAAGGCGTTGTGAGCCGCCCCTTTCATTTTCATTTTCTCTTTAATCTTAGTCATTCGGTTGAACATTCTAAAACAACAACCATTCCAAAACTTCCACGGCACGGCTTGTTCGCCCCCGCCCATTGTTAGGTAAAGGTCTTTTAAAATTGCAACGTCAAAGTCCGCCCCGTTGCCCCAAACTTTTAATTCGTCTCGGCCTTCAAGATGTTCTTCCAAACCTTCGTCAAGCCACTTTTCAAACTCAACAAAGAACTTTTCCATTGGTAGGCGTTCCCTTTTATTGTCGTGGAACACTGCCCTTGCGGCGTCGCTTTGTTTCATCCACCACGCAAGAGTTGAAGCCGTCCAAGTTCTTCCGGCTATTTGTTGTTCATAGAGGTCATAATACCAAAGACCTTTTTTATGAATGCCTTCATTGTTAAAAAGACACGCACCGAGCGACACTACAATAGTGTCGGTCGTGTTTCCCATCGTTTCAAAGTCAATCATTAGGTTCATTTTTGTACTCCTCTAATATTTTCCCGTTGCGTGACTTTTTCTTTCTTACTTTAAAATCGCAACGGTCACATAGCGGTGCAATTTTCGAAGAACAGGCCCCGCCTTTCCCGCATTTTGGGCAAGTATATTGCTGCAATTCGTTGTCCCGGCCCCTGTTACGCATTGATTGCAACCGCTTCGTAAACCGCTCCGTAGTGTTTAGGGTCAAGGTCGGCAACCTTTTTGGCTCCGTACTCGCCTAACACGCCAAAAGCTTTTTCTTTGCCCTCTTTTTTAGCGTAAGCAACTAAGGCTTTTTTCAAAGTGTCTTCGTCAACGTTAACCGCCGTGTTGGCTTCAACAACTTCGGCTTCATTAGTTTCTTCGCCGCCAAAGTCGTCGTCGGTTGTTGCTTCCGCTTCGGCCTTTGCTTTTTTCTCGGCTTCAATTTCTGCCTTAGTTCTACGTTTACGCTTAGGCTTCTCTTCTTTTGGAGCCGCTCCGGTTTTTGCTTCCGTAGTTGTGGTGGTAGTCTCTTGTTTTGTTTCAAACTTTGCAGTTCCAACAAGCGCATGACCCGCAGCGATTAAGGCAAGTCCGATTTTGTTTACAAGTTGTTCGTTAGTCATTTTTACTTAGCTCCTTTTTGAGTTGTTTAATTTCGTTTCTCATTAAAATAACTTGGCTCATTAAAAAAATATTAATGGGCGGTTGTTTACCGTGTTGTTCTTTGGGTTGACTTTCCTCGAAGGTTTTAAACTCTTCAAAGAATTGGTCAAACTCTTTTTTCTGTTCTTCCGTTGCGAATTGCTTTCGCCAACCTTTAACCATTAAGACCCCCTCGAATAAATTCTTTTAAGTCTACAAAGATGCCTTCCGTTTTTACGCTTGCAAGCTCCGTTTGCTTAGCCTTAATTTGTGCAAAACAACTTTCACAAACGTCTTGAACCTCGTTTGTTTTTAGTTGTGGTATTAATTCTTGAAAGCCACGAATTTCTCTTTGGCCCCCGACCGTTATTCGGTTTATGACTTTCGTAAAAATTCCTTTTGATTGGAACTTTGATTTACAAAGGTCGCACTCTAAACAGATCATGCTATTGCCCCCATTATAAGAGCATAAATGCCGTACCAAAACGCGAGCGAAAGCCCCAATAAAACAATCCAAGTTGCTCCAAACCAAACCGCCTTCATTCCAATACCTCGTCTATGTTCTTTTGTTTGTTTAAAACCTTTTTCAAAACTCGTTCGTCAAGGCTTCCTTTTTGAACTAAAAATTCAACGAGAACGTGGTCTTTTTGCCCGATACGGTGGGCCCGGTCCATTGCCTGAAAGTTCTCACCGGGAACGTAACTTGGTTCGGCGAATAGAACATAACTACCCGCCGTTAAAGTTAGCCCGACGCCGGCGGCGGTGATACTTCCTAAAAAGACTCGCGTCCCTTTATTCCCCTGAAAGCATTCAACCGCACGCCCGCGTAAGGCCGAAGGGGTCGAGCCCCTAATTTCAACGACTCCAAACTCACTTAAACCCTCTTTTAAAATGTCCATTACTTCCGTGTGGTGAGCGAACAATAAAATTTTGTCATGCCCGCATTCAAGTTGCGTTTTCACATAGTCCACAACAAAAGGGGCTTTGGCTTTGCCGAGTTCCCGACGGTGAGTTGCAATATGTTCGAAGCTTACTTTTTGTGTTTTCTTACCAAAGAGTTCGTCTTCGTTAAAATCTTTGTATTCGTTTATCAACTTTTTTGATTTTGGGTCTACGTCCAAGTAGGCAATGTTAATCGTCTTCTCGGGCAAGTCTTTTAGAACGGCTTCCTTTTTACGTCTAACCATAAAGTTAGCTCTAAGCTTACGCCCGAGTTGTGGAAGGTTGGTTGCCCCATTGAAGTTCCAACCAAAGCCGTTTTTGTGGGCTCCGCAATACTTCAAGGCGTATTGGAAAAAAGAGAAGTTATCAATAGCCGTCGGCCTGAATGCTTTTATGATTGGATAAATCTCAATAGGTCGGTTAACAATAGGTGTCCCCGAAATGCAATGAGCGGTCTTGGCTTTCGAGCGCAAACCGTTTCGAGCTAAAACGTGTTTAGTTCTTTTTGCCTTTGGGTTTTTCAAGTAATGGCATTCATCTATTGTTAAGTGGTTGTAGTTGAAGTTTTGGAGTATTTGTTTAATCCAATTCGCGTTGGAGCAAAGACCAAATGACACCACTAAAAAGTCGGCCGCCCAATTCGAAGTCTTCCTATTTAGAATTTCAACGCTTGGTTTGTTTATATGCCACTTTTCAATTTCGTTTTTCCAATTTAAACATAGAGAAGCCGGGCATAAAATAAGACCTCGATTAATTCCGAGGTTGTTCATTGTTCCGATTGATTGGATTGTCTTACCAAGTCCCGGTTCGTCGCCAAACAAAACATTGCCGCTCAACGAGGCATAAACAATGCCCGCTTTTTGAAAAGGCATATATTCTAGGCCGCTCGGCGTCGGAATTAATGCCGGGTTGTCGGTCGCCCTTGACAACTTTAGCATAAATTCGGTTCTATTTGGGTTAAGCGTTTCCGCTTTGCTCATACGTTAAATTCCCCCGCAAACTTTTGTGTTGCCAAACCTACAAGAAAATTTTAGTCTTTGGCAAGTATTAATTTCAAAAAACTTTTGGGGGCCCAATGACACTCAGTGAATTTATTAACCAAGTCGGCGCGTCAAAACTCGCTAAGATGCTCAATACAACGGAAAGCAACGTTTATACATGGGGCCGTTTAGAGTCGACGCCGCGCCCGAATACCGCCTATGAACTTATTCATCTAAGCCACGGAGCCCTATCTTGGGCCTCTATATACGAGCCCTATGTGAAAAAACACTACAAGAAAAAGAAAATCAAAATAGATGGGCCTGTTCAATTAGAGCTAGGTGTTTAATAAGTTTTTGCGGGGGACAGCATTTTGAAAAAACAACGTGTTCGAAAAATCAAAAGAGAAAAGCCGGTTTGGAATGACAGCATTAAGCTTCAATTAGAAGCCATTTTAAGAGGGGGGAAGGATGCAACAAAAACGCACACTCAAAAGCATTCTTGAAACCTATGTTAAAAGAGGCTTTCATTTATTCCCGGTAAGCGGTTCAACCAAGCGCCCGGTGTTTAAGGACATGCTTAACGTTGCCTCAAACGACATTAATGAACTAATGAAGTGGGCGGGCGAATACCCGAATTGCGGTTGGGGTTTAAGCTTAGCTAAGTCAAAGCTATGGGCAGTCGACATTGATACCCGTCACGGCGGGCTTGAAGTTTGGCAAGGTCTTATTGAAACAAACGGCGAAATAGAAACGCTTGTTCAAGAGACGGGCTCCAAAGGTCTTCATTACATTTTCAAACACGACGGCAAACTAAAACTCAAAGGTAAAATTAGGCGTGGTATCGACATTAAATTTAATGGTTATGTGATACTTTATCCGACGGTCAATAAAGAGGGCAACCAATACCGTTGGAAAGGTTTTAAGAGTCGCAAAGCCATTAAAGCGCCTAGTTGGGTTCAAGAACTTTGCGAAAAGATACCAAACGAAAAACCAAAAGACTCCAAAACATTTAAGCTTGGAAACGACTACCTTCAAAAGTTAGTTGGGGAGCTTAAGAAGTTTGACCTTGGTTACGACGAATGGGTTGGGGCCGGTATGGCCTTGCACAAAGCAACCGAAGGAAGCCAAGAGGGTTTGAACCTTTACTTGGAGTTGACCGAAGGCGAAAGTTTTCAAGACGGCGACCTTGAAAAAGCAACCGAGAAGTGGGGCTCTTTTTCCACTACGGCAAGTGACGCCATTACCGAACGAACTCTTACTTTTTTAATCCGTCAAAAGGGCGGTATTGTACCAAACCCAAGTTTCGAGTCCGATATACGAGTTTTTAGAGAACGTCAAGCCTCGGCTATTTTAGACGAAGCTGAAACCAATCCGGGGTGGTTTACCGAAGGTTTAAAGCAAGTTTGCGTGCATCCGGAATTTATAATTGACGACTTTACTAAAAAAGGTTTTGCTTTTCTTAGTAGCGGCGGCGACGCCCCTATTCTAAGTCTTCGCAAGGGGCCGAAAGGCCAAAAAGAAGTAAAGACTATGAGACTTAATGCCTTTCAGACTTTAACGGCCCCTTATTTTTTCAAATACTACAAACAGACCGCAAGTGGGGAACGTAAGGCGTGTTATATGTCGGCCTCTAAGGTTTGGCTTGAGAGTTATCAAAGAAAATCATTCGACAAAATTGTTTTTAAACCAAAAGCCGGACCGGACGAACTTAACCTTTGGTCCGACATTCCATGTAAACCGGCTCCGGGCGACGTTACGACGTTCACTTTATTTGTGGAACAATGTTTATGTGACGGCAATAAGTTCCAAGCGGAGTGGTTATTAGATTGGCTCGCCCACTTAGTTCAAAAGCCAAGCGAGAAGTCAACGCTTGTTCCGGTTCTAATAGGTGACGAAGGAACGGGTAAAGGCTTACTTGCCGACGGCATATTGGGCGGAATACTTGGGCCTTTTTATAATAAAATTATGACCGCCCAAGTTTTAAAAGAGAAGTTCAACGTTGAGCAAACAAAAAAGTTTTTAACGTTCATTGACGAAGCCACTTGGCGCGGTGACAAAGTAGAGGACGGTATTCTTAAGGGCCTTACGGGTTCCGACGTTATGGCCGTTGAAGAGAAATTTGGCGGTCGTTATAACATTGAAAACTATTCCCGTTATATGATTGCTTCAAACAATGAAGAGGCCGTGGCCGTTGGACGCTCCAACCGTCGTTATATGGTTATTGAATGTTCAAAAGACTTTGCCGGTAATACGGCTTACTTTAAGCCCCTTTGGGACGGCATTAAAAAAGGAAAGCTTGTTGCTCAAGTCTATAACTTTTTACTTAAGCGTGACATTAGTAAGTTTGACCCGTTTTTGTTACCAAAGAACCCAACGGCCGGACGTACTGCTAAGATTGCTTCCGAAGGCGTTGTGGCAATGTTTTGGGAAGACGTGTTTTTTGAAAACCCAAGAGAGTTCTTTTTGCACGGCGAGTTTTTAATGCGTGAGTCGGTTTACCAAGAGTTTCTTCAATTCGCCCAAGACTCAAAGACCTATGAGAAGAACTTAAGCCGGTCTAACTTTTGGAGACGGACACACAAACTTATTCCCCTTTTACCGGGCAAAGGAAACCGACATAATATTAAAAAAGGTATTCAATCAAAGCGGGCTACCACAAGAACCGACGTTGAGCGGTTAGCTAAAAACTTTTGCGAAACACTTTGCATTGAAGCGCCAATGAACATTGAGCCTCTTGACTACTTTTTAGAAGAAGAGTTTACGGAGTTGCATTAAAAATGGTGGCCCCGGACCTGAAAGCGTTTGGATTAATTACTTCCGAACAGAGTTCCGTCGTTTTCGCGGGCTCTATTCCGCTAACCGCCGGCGGGGGCCATAAGTAACTTTGTGCATATATGCACAAAGTTAACATAGTTTTCCACAAAATACGATAGCTTAGCGGTTTTAACTCTCAAAAAAGGACAGTTTTTAGGCGTTTGACTTGCAAAAGTGCATTTTTGCACTTTCAATGAGGGGGCATGGTACGAAGTCCCATGTAGACTCCAGTCGGAAAGTTATTTTTGAACCCCGTCTTTGCATTGAAGGCGGGGTTTTTTATTGGTCGCGTCACGGCTTTTTATTTTCCCTTGCGAAACGGCTTAAACTGAGTTTAACTTTGGTAACTATCCCTTGACAACAAGTAAAAGTTAAGGCTTAATATAATTAAATAGTTACAAAGGATAGTATATGA
>Ga0180437_10008762_pt1 | contig 12738 bp, 4 predicted proteins | sample SS_ome_4_FD_132410 | JGI IMG/M metagenome (GOLD analysis project Ga0180437, IMG submission 132410) | Hypersaline lake sediment archaeal communities from the Salton Sea, California, USA - SS_3_D_1 metaG | ecosystem: Environmental > Aquatic > Non-marine Saline and Alkaline > Hypersaline > Sediment...
GATAGAAGGGACTCCCAATCCATGTGAAATTAGCCTCAAAGTAATAACGTCCTAGTCCAGTCAAACTGGTCGAGTTAATTAACGCAGTATATGTTCCATCTAGATTATCAATCTCCCAATGGGTGAAACTGGTCGTATTCAAACAACGAATGGTCATTGTCGCACCTGAAACAGCCGTTCCAGTCAGATAGTCACTAAACTCTAGGATTGCGCTAATATTGAAGTAGTAGAATCCTGGAGGTGTTTGCAGAACTCGTCCTTGTGTGAATCTAGCTATTATAGTGACCTCTGTTGATGTTGTGGAGTTTGAGTAGAATGGAACACTATCACCCCAAACAAACTTCACTGATATTGGATAATCATCCTCTAGTTCTGATGAGAGAACGAGTGAGTTCAGAGAGATTGTATACACTCCATTTGAACCAGTAATTGAGTACTGATTGTTGGTTATTGCTGTACCACCATTGTGAGTAAGGATAAAGTTGGATTTACCAACGTTGATGCCCACGTCAGTCAAGCCATCAATTATTGACACTTCAAAAGTAACATTTGACAGGAAAGGTGTATTGAGAGGTGATTTCGTTACTGTGATGCTTGCTGGACGCCGAGAGACCTCAATATCAACATTACGAACTCTAGTCTGATAGAATGGTTCACCAGCGGTCCAAGATACAGTAATGACAATAGTATAGGGTCCAAAATTCCCAAGTGCAACGGTACTAATGCTTATAGTATAGGAGCCATCCAGGTTGTCATTTACCCAATAATTCACATCTAGTTGCAAAGGAGTTGATGCTGAAGAACAGAAGGCGCTGACTTGAGCTCCAGAAATTCCAGCACCTGAACTATCATCGGAATAGTGTACTGTGATGTTAGCCAATGTGAGATAGGGTGCTAAATCTGGCAAATCGCTTGTGAGTTGTGTTCTTCGCGCAGTAACTGAAAGATAGAATAGATCAGTTGCGTCAACACAGTATCTAGCCCCATTATATTGGATGTAGACATTAACAGTGAAGGTCCCTAAGGCTCCAAAAGCAGATGTGTCAAGATGGAGCGTGTAAATACCATCGCCGATATCATCAACTGTGTAATAGCCAAAGAGTGACAGTTGCAGGGTCAGAGTGCCACCGTCCATGTTTTCAGTTGAATAATCATCCAGATCTCTGTAAGTGAAGTTCAGGTGCAAAGTCCGACCATACTGAACTGGCGAATATGTGCCATGAGTCAATGAAGTGTACCTTTCTCGCACACTTATACGAATTACAACACCAGTTCGGTTTTGATAGAATGGAGATCCTGACCACTGAACATTTACAGTGAAAGTGTGACTTCCGGGAGTAAACACGGAGGTGTCGACCTCGATGATGAAGATTCCAGTTACATCACCATCATAGTAGATACTGAAGGGATATCCAGGTACTGTTATTGATAATTGACTGCTATTTATGATCGGTAGGCCGTTCAGGGAGTCACGGTAGACCAGAGTCAGATTGACCATTTCATCATAAGGTGTTAATGGAAGTGGATTCCAGTCAACAGTTGTCAGTCGATTGCTCGCAGACACTGTGACTACAATCACCTTATTCTGGTAGTATGGTAGTTGTCCACTCGTCCAGTTGAACCAAACCCTGAGTTCGCACTCGCCTAGTCCTGACAACAAGTCAGTGTCAAAGGTGATTCTGTACTCACCGGGACGAGTTGCAAAATCGATCTCAAGAATAATCATGTCCGCTTGTGTTAAGGTTTCATCTTGGGTCAGGACATCAATATAGATGTGAAGGTTACCAGCGAAGGGTCCTGTTCCATTTACTACACCGGTGTCCGCAGCAACATCGAAGTATATGATGCTAAATGAAACATCCTCTCCATATGCAGTATCAATCGGACTCTCTCCAATGAAGATATCTGTTGGAGCGGCAGTGATTCGCACCATCGTTGAGAGAGAGAGATTTGAATATTTCAGATTTACACCAATCCAGTTCATAGTGATATCAAGATTTGCAGTTCCTATGTCACCCCATTGATATGCTGGAATCTCAATCGCATAAAGACCTCCTGGAGAGATGCTTGATACATAGAACGTTGGAGAGGGGAGAGTTGGGCTTGTGATGATTAGCTCAACATAGCCACCAAGCGTTGTTCCGTTGATAATACCTGTGCCTGCATCAACATCGTAGTATACAAGATTCACAGTAATGTTGCCGGTGTAAGGAGTCGGGTCAACTGCATTGTTGAGATAGAGTGATGTAAGGTGCGTTCTCAGCTCTACTGTCACAACGAAGGTGTGGTTCTGAGCTCCATATTTCTGAACATTGAATACAACATCATAAGAATCAAGAGTGTCATCATCCATTGAGTAGATAACCACCCGATAAACACCTGGTGTGGCAGTCTCAGTGACTGTATAGTTTTGGTCGCCACTTTCGTGAATATCTGACCAGTTACAACTGATTGCACTTGCAGCACCAGAGATTGGAGCTTTCAAGTCTGTATCACGATAAGTAATAGTGAAGGAAGTCGTATAACCAACAGGGAGGGATAGCAAGCTCGATGATGGAATAGCTGATGTGTGGAGTTCCCTTACGTTGACAGAAAGAATGATGGATCTTGACTGGAAATAGTCCTTCGAAGAGCTAATCTCGACTGGATACACATCCAAGGAAACACCTGTAGTTTCAAGACTTAGTAGGTAGTTCCCAGGCGATTCTTCGACTACGCTGTAACCGTGCGACCAATTGCAGAAGATATTGGCCGAAGTCACAGGTTGTGAGAGCATGTCCTCAAAATAGATGTGTAGTTCAGCATCATATCCGCTTGGGACATTAATCCCTGGGGCATCTGAAGAGTATAGATCGGTTTGATAGATCACGTTCACTGTGAAAGTTCTGTATAACGAATCGTAGTTTGACTTGCTCCAAAACAAGTTGACAGAATATTGTCCATTTGAGGGCAATGTACCTGTATTGAGCGTCACACTGTATTCACCGGTACCCATGTCATTCACTGAACCTGAGCCAAACCCGCCAGAATATGACATTACACCGGCTGGAAGGAGGTCTCCGTTGTCTGAGTCGTTGACACGAAACTGTAGGAAGACTAGGTTTCCATAGGTTACATTGTAGCTCCAGCTTGTTCTACCTTGAACAGGATATTTCACCGACATCTGGGTTGAGTGATCAATTTCAAAGCCACGAGCGTAATAGCCAATATTGTGGACTTCCGTTCCAGAATTTGAGTCGTCCACGAAAGCCTGAACTTCCCAACTGCCGACAATAGCAGAAACAGCATCCAAGTTCACATACGATGTGACAGCATATCCACTGCTATCAACAGTTCCTGTCAGTGTATCCCATACTACACCATCTGCATCATAGATAGTGAATGTGACTTGGTCACCTTGGTATGCAGTTGGTAGCACTGCACGAAATCTTGTGTCTTCATTCGCTCTAAATGTCCTAGTCTGTACCCACTGACTAAGATTGTCATCCCATACTTGGAGACTAGTAATCATATTTGGCGAGGTTCCCCTCAGCATCCAGAAACCATTCGGATCAGGTAGGCCTATTTCATACACAGAGACATTGACCACGCCATCTCCTGGATCACCTAGAGACCATCCGCTTGTAAGATTGGTGTATCTATGGAATGGCTCAGAAACAAATGTGATGTCTCGATTCAAAGGCAGAGTCACATTAAAGAAGAAAAAGTCTCGATAGCCGCTGGGTACAGACACATAGTAGTTTGTCTCCCAGCTCACTGATGTTGCGTTGCTCACAAGATAGTTGTCGCCTAGTGTGATTAGTTCTGTGTCATTAACCGTTGGCGCCTGTAATTTCCGAGCAAACACCCAGACATCCACATCAAGATTCACAAAAATGTCAAGATCTGGAACGGGTGGATTAGGAGATGGAGTCCAAGAGAAGTTTGCCCATGCTAGACCTTGGGTCCAGGGAATAGTTGGGGCATAACTTGCAGTACCCAATCCAAATATAGGTACTGAACCTTGAAGGACATTATCCACATCAATCCCATTCATCTGCAGATTGACATCCTCAGGTGTTGCCTTTGCAGTTATATAGATGACAACATTGTCCACTCTTCCTTCTGGACTATAATCGGGTCTCCACCACTCAAGTGCTGTGTTTCTTAGCCCAACCCAAATTGACACGTTAGGCAATGTCAAGAAGGATGCATCAATCTCAATGTAACCTGTTGAATACCAGATGCGATCATCTTGGAAGGCATCGTAGGCCAGACGCCAAAGATAGGTTCCTCCATTATCTGGGTCCCCTACTGATACAAAGAGCTCACAGAATCCAGTCATGATACTCCACGCAATATCACCCCAATAGTCGAGGGAAATACCAATTGATGAAACCTCACCACGGTTAATTGTTAGATTTTGAACCATGTATGCCTTGTCGCCAACATCGTACCACCAACCATACAACCCTCCACCAGCATCGTACTCATATCCTGTATCAAGTCCAAAGACTGCAGCGCCATTCCCCGTGCCGTGACCGTTTGCACTCCAGGTAGAAGACAATCCGTTTGTATAACTGGGACCAAAAGTAGAGGGCTCATCATGAGTCAAGAATGTCCAGTGTGAGCTGTCATCCAGTCCAGGATTCTCCAGCCAGTTTCTATTCTCAGTGACACTTGTTATGTTTGTATACACACCATAACCTTCCCAACCATTGCCAAGAGGAACCGATAAGTCGACAGTTGTGGTTGTCTGAGTCGATGAGACGTAATCCAGCTGTTCATCCGTAAACGTATCAATGCGTATCCCAGACTCATCCGCCAGTAATGGATCACCAGTGCCAGACTGTTGAGTTGGAATGTCAGAGAGATGATACTCCTGCAAAACCTCATCAGGAGCAATCTGAATCACCTCTCCGTTTGAGAGCTCAACAGTTTTGCTATCCGCAGCCTCCTGTGTAAATGCCATTGGATTCTCAGGCACCAAAAGCACACCCAAAACCAGAGGTAGAAACACAAGAAGTAAACCTATCTTCTTCCTTGACTTCATCGAATGGTCTCCTCAATAGGCATGTATACGTCTAAGTCGACTGGATGGTTGATTACTGAATTACCTCTATATGAATAGATGTGGCATATAGAAATCGTCAGGTCTTTCGATTTTCCGAAAATACGAAAATACCTACTCTCTCCGCTGCATCACAAATATTCCCACGACAATAACAACCGATGCAACACTAACCATAACTACAATTGTCAAAAGAAAGTCTGGTGGGATTCCTCCAACATCTCCGAGATCAGTAATTCTTCCACCAACTACCATGTTCATACCCCAGTCCCACGCAACTACCCACATCGTGAGGTTATATGCATGCCCTTGAGTTGGCACTGATGTGGTCCAATTGCCACTATACAGATTCAAAGGATAACTCTGAATCATACCCTCGTCGACCTGGAGAAACAGTGTAACATTTTCAACACCAGAATAATGATCAGTCACTCGAGTCCAGTAGGTAAACGCTTCCGATTCAATGTCCGTAGGTATTGTACCCCATGCTTCAATCACTGGAGGTGTTTCATCGAGGGCTGAATATCTCATCCGCCTTGTCCAATCCCTAGCATCTTTGAGTGCTTCAAATGCAGCAAGCCAGTTCATCTCATTGTAGTTAATTCTTGCATACTGAAATGCTGTAATGGCTTTGTCCTCAGCATAGTAGGTTTCAGGGCGTTCATCCATTCCCAGATTCGCTTGATTGGTAACAAAATTGTCCCAGAGGATAGCCTCCATCTGGTCGAGATACGTCCCCTGAACCCAGTTCTTATCATAGGCTGCTGTACCGTTGTGATATGCGAAGTAACCCATTGGACCATATGAGAAGTCACTTGAGTAGTGCTCATCTTGCCATGTATGGTGGAACCCAATCGCATGCATGGTTTCGTGCAGCTGAATTGCTGATATTCCATCTTTGGGTGTGACACCGTCAGGGCGGTAATAGCGCTCCCAAGACTTCCAGATAACAGTCTGTCCATTCCCTCCTAGTCCAGTATATGTTCCTCCCTGAGTATACATAACCATCTGCTGCTTGATGAAAACCACTCCAAACACATTGATGTTGATATCACTTTGTACATAATGGGGTCGCATCTCATTAAATATCGCGTAAAACATCTCTGAGCCATTGGCGACTGTTGTTCCATCTGGTTCTATTTTGGCATAGGTCCAGAATAGGGACTCCCACTCTGGTTCATTCGCAATATCGAGAAACTCAATTTCGACTGTCCATGGGATAAATGGATAAAGCTCTTCTAAATGGAATCTCTGCTTCTCGGCATTAGTCACCCACTCCAGACTCTCAACTGAAGTTCCATTCGCGACATCCATGCAAAATACTAGACCTCTTAGAGTTCCTGAAGCAACATATTTTGCTGGTTGGTGTTGATATGGGAAGAAGAGTAGATTGATTGGGTCCCATATGCAATCTCTAAGATACACATTGAGTGCTTCAACATCAGAGGGAATTGTTAGGTTAAGCGATTTCACTTTGTCCTCTAGGTCTTGGGTCCAGAAGTCATATTCAGTAGTAATATCTTCACTCCACCAAATCCGACACCACATCAGATACCACTGGTGAGCACTTGGATCTACGAGAAAGGTGTTGTAGCGTCCTCCAAATGATTGGTAGTCCATGGTGACATCAGGATTTAATGCGTTGTCCCACTCAAGTCGAAACCAGTTCTGTTCTTCACCTGTGTCGGGATCGATTGGATGGTAGTCATACCAATGTTCAAGGCTGTGATCAACATTATCAAACTCTGAGAAATTCACAAGATAGAGAGTATATCCAAGTTCAGATGGAGGGACATAGGGATTCGAGTCTAGCCAATCTTCAATGGCGTAACCATCGATAACTCGACCGTTTCGAGGGTAGAAGATGCGTTGCAGTTCATCAGGATGATTCTTCTGGTACGCTAATGCACTCTCATTAAGACATGTTCCGGTTCCTGTGCCATTTATTGAGTTGTCAAGCATCTCTTGACACAAATCATCTTGATACACTGAATCAGCATATGAAACAACATAATCGATATTGTATTCAATGTGGACACGGTCTGTAAAGTAATCCCTTACTGTAGGCATGTCTTGGAGAAGAATAGCTTCATCAATCAATCCGGGCTCATATCCAACGATCACAATGTTGGTAGTCCAGTCCCTCTCTATTGACAAGAGACCCTGGCTAAGAGTTGTTGGTATTGTGGTCAGTGCTTGTTGATGATGACCTGATGGGACCATTGTAAATAGAATTAGAGCGATGCAGAACAGAAGTGCCAGACGCATGAAAGCCATTCACAAGCTTATACATATTAAAGAAATGGTTCTTGTACCAGAGCGGAAGAAGTGCTTTGGTGCCTTCTTAATATATACGCACATATTATATTAGAAACTATGAGCTACTTTATCATGTGCGTCGGTCACGATAAACTATATTGGTTGTCCTCGAGAGACCCACACGGGTTGTAGCGCTCGTTTCCGCAGGCTTGCGCAAAGAAGCATCGATCCCCATGGTCGACCGACGCATTCTCCTCACCCATTGTTCCTTTTTGTGTCCTTCAGGTACTCTTAAATCGAAGCTGGACTCCCCCGCCCATAGTCGGAGACACCTAGATGAACCCTATGAAGAAACCTTCAATCGCAGAAATCCTCGACATCAAATCGGTTGCCATAATTGGTGTTTCTCCTAGCATGGGCTATTATTGGGCGCATTCGATGTTGCAGTGGAAGCACAATCTTAGTGTGTGGTTAGTTACCAAGCGAGGAGGGGAAGTTCTAGGACATAAGATATTGACGAGAATTGAAGACATACCTGAGAAGATTGACTATGCAATCATTCGGGTACCATATAAGGCTGTACCAGAAACCCTGAAGGAATGTCACAAACAAGGCGCGAAATGTGTCACCATATTCACAAGCGGCTTTTCTGAGTTAGGAACTGAGGAGGGCAGACAAAGGGAGGTTGAGATCCGTGCCATCCTTGATGAAACAGGAATGAGAGCGTTTGGACCTAATTGCATGGGACTGATGTATCCCAAGATAGGATTCTCTTTCATGCCGACAGTGAAGAGACTTTCAGGAAATGTTGGATTCCTCTCACAGTCTGGTGGTGTGGCAATAGCAAGTTACTCAGCAGGAGTGGAAGCAGGAGTAGGTTTTAGCAAGGTCTTCAGCTTTGGCAATCAGGTTGACATCACGCCACATGAGCTTCTTGACTATTTATGTGATGATGATGAAACTGCTGTCATCGGGGCATATCTGGAAGGTGCAAAGAATGGAAAGCACATTCTGGACTCTCTGAAACGAACAGCAAGTAAGAAACCACTTGTTGTTCTCAAAGGAGGAAGGTCTATAGAAGGCACTCGTGCAGTAGCCTCGCACACCGGGGCACTTGCAGGGAATAGGGAGATTTGGACTGCAGCCTTTCGACAAGCAAATGTAGTATCTGTTGATACTATCGAAGATCTCGTCGCAACCCTCAGCATATTCTCTCTGAGTCCAAGACCAAAGTCAAGGAATGTTGGAATTGTGGCAATCAGTGGGGGAACCAGTGTCATCTATACCGACCTGTGTATTGAAAAGGGACTCAAGGTGCCAAAGACTTCCGAGGACACCATCAAGAAGCTTGACCCATTAATCCTTAATGTAGGAACAGGTCTTGGAAATCCGATAGACCTTGCTGCAGACTATTACCAAGATCAAACAACCTCCGAAGTGATACGTTTTCTTGGGGAAGAATCTAGATTTGATTCATTGATCATCAGTGCAGATGTGCACAATATGTTCCAGGCTGCATCAATCATGGATGCCGAAGATGTTCTGATGGACTATTGGCGGGTTATGGCAAAAGCAGGAAAGAAGGTGGTTTTGGACCAAGAAAAACCAGTCCTTGTCACAATCCCAGAAGTGGCGTACCCAAAGCAAAGAGCTGATGCATGGCAAGTGTTTGTTGATAGTGGACTCCCAGTCTTTAGAAACATCAATGAATCAGTCAGCGCGTTATCAAGGGTATGTTCCTATTATGAAACGCAGGCTAAAAGAAGCTCAATGTCCTAGACTTTAACTATCCATGTCACGAGTTCTGAGTCAAGCTGATTCTCACTCATGAATGAGTTCCTATAAGCCGGATTGTTCAGGGCAAGCCAGACATGCTGGAGTTCGAAATCAAACCCGATAATCCTGAAGGATGATTCCAAGGCTGAAGGACGGAATGAAATATAGACAAACAGCAATGAGAGTCCTAGCACAAGAAGATATGAAAACACCCATGGACTAACTGGTCTTCCGAGCCAGTAATCAGCACCGGCATAAATCAATGCAAAGATTGACACTCCAGCTACTATTGATGCGATAATTGAGGAGAGACCTCGCGCTCTTAATTCAGCGTTGTCAGAAATTGTATGCTCATCACACACATCCACTAAGAAGCTCTTTGTTTCTAGACTTACTGTATGATTGGTATTCTTCTGATACAGACTAGGATTAAAGGTGGGGCGTAGCCAGACTTTTCTTCTTGGGGATGTTAAAATTCGAGTAGTCTGTGTTGCTGGGGCTCCACAGACAGGACAAATTCTGGGAAATCGTATTCTACTTACTTTCACCCTTACTAGTGGTGTATCAAAGTAGAATCGTTGTTTCCTATCTATCAACTACATTCACCAGACATGCTTCGTCGCCACGGCAGGTAATTTAGTGTATCGAAGCTGGTAATGCACGAATGTTTCAGAGATATTCTTTCTCAATCTGCGAGTGGATGAATCTCTTCATGCTCCTAGAAACAACAACAGCGGGTTCTATTATGTCATTCTCTATCGATTCAACCTCAAATGTCTTCAGTGGCAAGCCTAAATCTTCAAGACTAGCTCGCACTTTTTCGATGCCTGCACCAAATTGACGCAACCCGACATCTAAAGCTTCGAGAATTCTATACCCATAGTGCGTGAGCCAGAGGTTATTCATCAACGCTATGCTGCCCTTCATCGGTACGACCGTGTCTTCAATCTCACGTCTCCTCGCATCGACTATCTTGCCTATCAGTTTGGATGCACGTGTATCTCTCATACGTTCAATATCGAGGAAAAGAGTTGGACCTTCATTCTCTATCTGGTGGTCAAGAAGCTCAACTGTACAGTCAAAAATTTCCCGTCTTGCCTCTTCAAAGTCCATTGTATTGTCAGTTGTGTCGAGCAGGTTTACTGGATTGCCATCAAATCCTGCGAGTTCCTCCATGCCAAGTCCGATTAGGAGACCCCTCTGTATCTGATACCAATCATTCTCAGTTGTCTGTTTCAAGACAGTGAGGATCCTCTCTCGAATCACACACCAATCATATTTCTTTGCCAAGTCATCATATGTCACCCACATCAAAACAGGGGCAGCAGCCCATGGTGCTCTATCAGGTCGAACAAGTAAGAATCTCTCAGCAAGCTCATGACTAGTCAACAAGTATCTGAGGACACTGTCTGCTGATATGACCACTGAGGAGTCAATCAAAGCTTGGACCTTAGCCAGGACTGGTGTGATGTCTAGTTTTTGAAGACGGTTGTGGGTGAGTTTTAGGCGTCCCAAAAATGGGCAATTCCCTAGCGGCCAAAGATCAATGAACGCCAAGTGATTGTTCTCCAAATTCACTTCGGTCAACGATTGGTTTCCAGATAATGGAGAGAGGTCTAGATCTTCAAGAAGGTTGTTTGATAGATTCAAAATCATGAGACTAGTACATTTACTCAAATCCAAGAGATCTACCTGCTTCGCCGCTCGCATCGTCAGGTCGATATTCTTATCGTTAGACTTGTATTTTGTTTCTTCTTGTCGTCCATGAGGACTCCAGTATCTGATAGTAATTTCATCCATTTAGAGTCTGCCCACATATTCTGTGATTCGTTTTCTCAGCAAAAGAACTATTGCTCACCAAATAAGTGAACTGTCTATCCAACCATTTCTGTAGGTGGAGGGAGCTTCTTCTCAGCTGCAATAAGATGACCCTCATCAACAGCTTCTAAGACCATTTTGTGTGCAGTTCGTTCACTATACCCAAGTAGACTAGTAGATTTGATTATGGCTTCTACAGTGACTCCATGATCGATCTCCATAGTTTCAATTGCTCGTGACACTGCAATTAGATGTTTGGGGAGGCTCTTCTTGACACCCACATATTTCTTCATTAACGGACCATCGAAATAGCTTTCGAAAATAGAATCAAATGTATCATAGAGTGTGGGTGACCTAACCATTTCCCGTATTGTGTCATCTTCGTGATCATAGAGACCTCCAACTTCACGTCCAAATGCTTCAAGTTGTGTCTTTAGTCGACTTGAAGCAGGTTCGACTGTGATGATCGCACAGATTAATGCTTCAGTCTGCACTGCAGCAATGACTTCAGTAATTGGAATTGCAGTCCAAGTGGGTTCATCTATCGAGAACTCTGATCTGAATTGAGAGATTGCTGAAATGAGCGAACTAAGCAGAGCTTCCTGGAACCCTCCCTTGAGGATATTGGAATAAACTGGCAATCCTATCCCTCTATGAATGACCAGAAGTCCTATGAGGTTCTTGGAATCATCAATTCGTCGCTCAAGAATAAGTAATTCGAGGTTACGTTTTGACATCATTGTCATATAGACACGGCGGCCTAGAACAACTCCTACGACCGATACTAGTACTAATAATGCACCAAAGAAGCTAGCTCTTACAGTGATCGCATATATTAGTGATTCAATGTCAGGAATTTTAATTGAAACAGAAGTACTCGCAATATGGAAATATGGCATTACAACTTCGACAACAACTGTATAATTACCAGGACTTAGACCAGTTGAGTTGAAGTCAGATTCCCACCAACCCTTAGCAAGGTTTGGACTGAACCTGATGGTTGTCGTTGACCAATTACCGTTAACATCAGCCTCACTCAAAATAGGATTACCATTATCTTGATCATACAAATAGATGGCGACAGTGAATTCATCACCTGATTCTATCTCAATGTTAGGAGTGTGAGCAAAAACTGTCAATCTGTGATATAATGTGAAATTAGCAAGACCAAAGGCAACTTCAGTACCATTGGTCCATAATGCAGTAACTGTCCACGCCCCAACAGATGCATTGTTTGGACCTAGTGTATTTCCACGACTGGTAACCAATGAACTATTTGGATTGCTGAGTACCTCACTGTACCAAATATCTTCGGATGGTCCATGCCAGTTAATTTCGACAGCAGTCACATTTTGCATAATTTCAGTAGCTGTTCCAAGAGTTGCTCTGCACCTAATTCTATTTCCACAATTAAATTCGGATTCAACATTCCAGGTCAAATCCGTTGGCGTCAATACTTGTGTATAAACAGAATATACATAGTTGGGTCCATCGATAGTTATTTTCCACCAACCTTCAGTATCAATCGTTCCTGAAGTCAACTCTATATAACCAGGTTCGATAGTAGCTTCTTCAGAAACATCAAAACCATCAGGGCGCTCTATTCGAGGATTTTCCCAATCTTGAGGATAATGTATCCTCAGACCGAGATTCATAGCTTCCGAATACAACGGGATATACGTGTAGAATAGAAACTCTGGATTCTGATTGGGCTCTACCTCAAATGCTACTCCTGTATCCTGAAGATCTTCAGAATAAGTAGAATTATGGAATCTAGTCATTCTAGTAATCCTTGCATAGTACTCAAAACAGACACTCGAATTCGATGAAAATGA
>Ga0180437_10008763_pt1 | contig 12737 bp, 4 predicted proteins | sample SS_ome_4_FD_132410 | JGI IMG/M metagenome (GOLD analysis project Ga0180437, IMG submission 132410) | Hypersaline lake sediment archaeal communities from the Salton Sea, California, USA - SS_3_D_1 metaG | ecosystem: Environmental > Aquatic > Non-marine Saline and Alkaline > Hypersaline > Sediment...
TCGAACATCGCCACGTCGCGGTTCCAATCGGGCGGTCCAGAGTACCCGCCCTCCAGGGTGACCGCGACGTCGACCACCAGATTTTCGGTGTAGGTACCCTGGGCGACCTGGATGGTGTCGCCGGGATCGGCGGCATCTACGGCAGCCTGGATGGTGGTGTAATCGCAGCCTGTGCCCGGCGGGGGACAGACGGTCAGGATCGCTTGTGGCGCTTCAGCCAGGGCGACGGCCGTGCCCACCACGAGGATCAAGGCCAACGCGCCGAAGGTGCCGGCGAGGGCCAGCATTCGCTTTCTTTGAATCATCAAATTCTCCCTTCTTGTTGGTTGGTGCAGGCCAGCCGGTGGCCTGCAGCCATCTGCTTCAGACATACTGCGGTAAGGACAAAAGATTCCGAGACTTGGCAGCAGTCTTGTTCCTATATCACCTCCCTTCGACCCCATTGAGCCACAAGTGCGGATGGTAAGTGGAGCTGTACTTCCATGCGAGAGATCATACGAATTGGTCCGAAGAGCTTGACTGAGTGGCATAGGTATGCCTTTTGGGGGAAGGCAAGGTACGTGTCAGCCCAGCCACCGCTGAGAATGGTAGCCGGATTATACCCTGAGAAACACTTGAGGTCAAATTTGGGGCACCGGGCTCTGCCAACCAACCGGGGGAGCGCCCAGCGGGCAACTCCCCCGGTTTCCACCGAACTGCAGACCGGACAGGTTCTCCGAAACCCTTCCGGCCTCTGAGTCTAGGGCGTGTACTCCCTCACCACCACCGGCAGGTAGACCCGGACCGGCTGCAGCGCCGGACGGCTGTAGGCCCACACCCCCGTGAACCCTGCGTACAGTGTCTGTGTCACCGTGCCGCTGTCCGCGACCAGGACGTTGGGATCCATCTCGGGCGTGCCCTGGCCGAGGGGCTCCCCTCCCCCGCTCCAGGTCGCTCCACCGTCGACCGTCTCGGCGATGTAGCCATAGCCACCGAGGTAAACATGGTCCGCCACGTTGGGGTCGATGGCCAGTTGATCGCCGCTGGGATTGTTCGGGGGCACCCACCACGGCGGCTTGACCACGGCCCAGCTATCGCCTCCGTCGTCGCTCTTGAGCACCCAGTAGCCGTTATCAGCCACATACAGCACGTCTGGCTTCCAGCGGTCGATGACGATGGAGCTGACCGTGTTGGTGGTGACCAGCGTCAGCTCCCAGTTATCCCCCCCGTCGGTGGTGCGGTAGACAACGCCCTGGCAGGGACCGCTGCAGTCCTCGCCACCGGCATAGACCACCTCGTCGTCGGCCGGATTGATGGCCAGCGCCTCGACCTCTGAACGGGGCGGCAGCGTGAACACCTCGGTCCAGGACGCGCCATCATCCAGGCTGCGCACGACCGCGGCGTGGTTCTCTTCCCCAGGCGGGGTATCACCGCCACCAGCGTACACCGTGGTTGGCATAGATTGGGCGATGTCCACGGCCCGAAAATTCTCGTAGCCGCCGCCAACCAAACAGTGGGTGGGAGAATAGACCGTCTCAAAGCTCAGCCCGCCATCCTCGCTGCGCACCAACGAATCGCACCCGCTAGCACCGGCATAGACGATATTCGAGTCGTCAGGATTGACGGCAAAGGCAAAGATCCACTGGGCCAGACCCGATGGTTCTGCCCACGTTTGGCCACCGTCCGTGCTCATCCAGCCCCCGGCGCTCTCGGCCGCAACGAACATCTTGTCCAGGTTCTGGGGATCGACGTCGATGTCGACCGGGGTGACCAGGGTCTCGATGCCGTTGTTGGCGCCCGTCCAGTCGACGCCACCGTTGGTACTCTTGGATACGCCGCTAAACAGCCCCCCGGCATAGAGGGCAGCCGGCGATGGCCCCAGGTCGATGGCGAAGGAGCGCTGCGGCCCCGGCCACCAATCCTGGACGAGCGTCCAGGTGCCGGGGTCGCCGTCGGAGGTGCTGGCCCACAGGGGATCCACGCCGGCGTAGACGGTGCTCGGTGGCTCAAACAGCAGGAGGCCGCCCGCGTCCGAGGATACCTCTCCCCACGTCAAGCCCGCGTCGCTGCTGCGGTAAACCCTTTTCGGCCCTGCGGTCCACACACCGCTTCCCGTCCCGGCATAGAGCATCTGGGGATCGGTGGCGTGGGCCAGCAACGAGACGACGTGGGTTCCCGGAATCGTGTCCGATATCCAGGTCGTGCCGCCATCGTCACTGCGCCACAGGAAGCCATCGTCCTGGTCCGGCCCGCCCCAGTGTATGCCTGCGGCCAGCATCAGAGTCGGCGTGAAGGGGTGGATCAGCACCGCGTGGATCTCGTTAAAGTCATAGGCAGGCGTGTCGGTCAAAATAGGGGTCCAGGTCAGGCCGCCGTCCTCCGTCTTGTAGACCAGGCCGCTCTGGACCCGGTCTCCGCCATCCTGGTGGTAATGCCAGCCGCCGATGATGGCTACATCCGTGTCGGTAGGATGCAGGGAGATGTCGAGCCACACACCGCGGTCGTTGGTGGTATAGACTGGGGCCCAGGTCAGACCGCTGTCGTGGCTGGCATAGATCGATGCTCCTTCGCCACCCCGATTAAAGGCCCCGGCATAGACGTGGGTGCCGGTCACGCCCAGGGCGTAGACCTGGTGCTCCGGATCATAGACCGGCGTCCAGGAACCGGCGCCGTCGGTCGTCTTATATATGGTGGTTGGGCCGGTGTCGTAGGCGCCCTCCGGGGCCACTGCCGCGTACACCATGTCCGCGATGGCCGGGTGCACGGCCAGGGCGTCCACCTGCCCGCCCGACACCGCCGGCCCGCCCAACGGCACCCACGGGCCACCCAGGCTGATGTCGATGCCCATGACCGCACCCCCGCCACTGACCTCCACTGGGTCGGGCTCCCCGTCGCCATTGGGGTCGTAGCAGGTGTACGGGCCGCCGCCCCCACCGGGATCTATGGACACGCACACATAGTACGTGTCGTCAGGCAGCCCACCGAGCGTATAGTCGCCTGAACCGGACAGGTTGACGCCTCCCCCGGGTGGTTGGTTGGGGTCGGTGGTATAGTCGACGTTGAGGTGGAAGGTGCCGGGCTCCAGGCCGCCATAGTAGGTGACGGTCCCGCTGATCGAGCCATCCTGGGCATAGACCAGGCCCGCCAGCAGGAAAAGGCTTAGGACCAGCAGGCTCAAGGTGAGCACCAGGCTGGCCCAAGCAGGTACTACCCTACCTCGTTGATAGGAACCATTTGTGTCCACTGTGTTTTTCTCCCTTCTCATCTTCAATAAATGATCTATGTTCAGTATACCGCAGTATGCTCTTGCGGCATGGCATGCAACCTACAGTTGCCACCCGGCAGAAATGCAGCGGATCTATCGGTCCACTGCGAGCGCAAACCCCAGATTCTCCTATGTACTGCTTATACCATCCTCATCACCCCCTTTCGAGGCCAACGGAACATCGAATCGTCTGACTTGTGCCCGCAAACACTACAGCGAATTGGGAAACCAACGAATGCCCGCCATCCACTCGCCCGTTCCTTCAATTCGTTGTATTCTCAATCCGTTGTTGTCTTTCACAGACCGGACAGGTTTCCGAAACCTGTCCGGTCTCCACACTTATGGTGTGTACCCCCTGACCACCACCGGGAGGTAGACCCGGATCGGCTGCAGCGCCTGCCGGCTGTAGGCCCACACCCCGGTGAACCCAGCGTACAGCGTCTGCGTTTCCGTGCCACTGTCGGCGACCAGGACGCTGGGATCCATCTCGGGCGAGCCTACGTTGAGGGGATCGTCCCACTCGCTCCAGGTCACGCCCCCGTCGGTCGTCTCGGCGATGTAGCCCCAGCCGCCCAAGTAGACGTGGTCGGCCACGTTGGGGTCAATGGCCAGCAGGTTGCCGCTGGGACAGCATGGCCGGATCACCGCCCAGGTGTCGCCCCCATCAGTGCTCTTCCAAACAGTATAGCTCCGGTCTGCCATGTAGAGCACGTCTGGTTGCCAACGGTCGATGACGATGGAGCTGACCGTGCTGGTGGTGACCAGTGCCAGGTCCCAACTATCCCCTCCGTCGGTCGTGCGGTACACAAAGCCTTCACAGCCGGGTCCGCTGCAGTCCTCGCCACCCGCATAGACCACGTCGTCGTCGGAGGGGTGAATGGCCAGCACTTCGACCTCTGAACGGGGCGGCAGCGTGAACACCTCGGTCCAGGACACACCATCATCCAGGCTGCGCACTACCACGGCACGGTCCTCCCCCCAGTTGGGATTGTCCCGTCCGGCGGCGTACACCGTGTCAGTCCTGGAAGGGGCAATGGCGATGGTCTCAATGGACTCCTCACCACCGGGGCCGTCGGGCGGGAAGAAGGAGGGCGTGTAGACACGGGTGAAGCCCAGCCCGCCGTCCTCGCTGCGGGCCACCGTCCCATGGTCGTCATCCTCCCGGCCAGAATAGACGATATCCGGATCCTCGGGGTTGATGGCATAGGTGTTCATGTTGAACTCGAAAATCTGGTCCCACGTCTGGCCGCCGTCGGTCGTCATCCAGCCCCCGGACATCCCGGCTGCGACCAGTATTTTGTCCAGGGCCTGGGGATCGACGTCGATGTCGACCGGGGTGACCAGGGTCTCGAGGCCGTTGTTGCGCTGTTCCCAGTCCTGCCCCTGGTCCGCGCTCCTGTAGACGCCTCCATAGCTGCCGCCGGCGTAGAGCGTGCCGGGTGCAGACCCGAGGTCGATGGCCAAGGGCTCTACCCACTCCGGGACATAGCCAGCGGTGCTCCAACTGTCGCCCCGGTCGGTGCTCTTGCGCACTTGGTCCCCAGCGGTCGCATACAGGGTGTTGTCGGAAGGGTCCACGACCAGAAAGCTGCCGGCCGAACCGTCCGTAATGACTGCTTCCCAGGTGGCCCCGCCGTCGACACTCCGGTAGAAATCTCTCTGCCAGGTGGAAGCGTAGAGGAGGGTGGGGGTCACTGGGTCAACGGCGAAAGAGAGAAACAGGTCGTCAGCCAGGGAATAGACCTCCGTCCAGCTATCCCCCCCGTCGGTGCTGCGGTAGATGTAGGATCCGAACGTGGCACCGACCTCACCGTCGTGCGTAAGCAGCCAGGTGAGCGGGGTCGTGGGGTGGATCAACACGGCGTTCACGGTCGCATATCCGCCAGGCAGTGAGTAGGAAAAGATCTCGGTCCAGGTGACACCCCCATCCGTGGTTTTGTGAAGGAACGCTCTGCCGTCAGAGTAGGCCCCGCCGCCGGCAATGGCTGTCTGGGGCAGGGTGGGGTGAATGTCCAGATCCCAGATCGTTCCGTCGGCGACGGGCAGGGCGTCGTTCCAGGTCATGCCACCATCGCCACTGTAGTGGATCAGGGGACGGGCGTTGTTACCATCCCGGTTGTAGGCTCCTGCATAGATAACCGAACCGGCTGCGGCCAGGGTTGTCACGCGGCGGGGCGCCGTATAGATCGCCGTCCAGCCAGCCGCGCCGTCCGCACTCTCATAGATCGTGGTCGGCATTTCCCAGCTTGCATCCCGCGGTTGTACTGCCGCGTACACCGTGCCCGAGATGGCCGGGTGCACGGCCAGGGCGTTCACCTGCCCGCCCTCCACCGCCGGCCCGCCCAGGGGCAGCCAGGGGCCGTTGATCACAATGTCGATGCCGCTAACTGCTTCCCCAGCGGCGACGACCACCGGATCGGGCACGCCGTCGCCGTCTGGGTCATGAAAGGCCCACGGTTCACCCTCGTCCGGCGGCCCCCCGGAGTCGTTGGCATCCAGGTGGGCTCCTGCCACATAGGTGCCCTCCAGGTCATCGCCGCCAAAGGTCTGGGTGATCACGTAGGTACCTGGACCCAGGATGCGGACCTGTGCGACCCGCGGCCCGTTCTCGTCGCCCTCGCGGAGGCCGATCGAGATCTCGTGGGTGCCCGTGATGCCGCCATAGTAGGTGACTGTTCCGCTGACAGAGCTGCCCTGGGCATAGACGATGCCCACCAGGAGGACCAGGCTCACGGCTAGCAGGCTCACGCTGAGGGCCAAGCTGGCCCAGGTAGGCAGCGGCCTGGCAAGTCGATAGGTGCCAGTCTTCTTCATGATGGATGTCTCCTTTCCTCTAGATTCGTCGTGGCGTCAAGGTTGGCTTCCCTTCACCACCTCCTCTCGAGGGCTACGGGTCGTCTATACCCCTGACCTGCACCTACAGGCACGGCAGCGAATTGGGAAACTCACGAATGCCTGCCATCCACTCATCCGTTCCATCCACTTCGTTGTATTCTCAATTCGTTGTTGTCTTTCCTCCTACGGTGTATAATTCCTGAGCACGAGGGGCAGGTACACCGGCCACGGCGCCTCGGTTTCGTAGGTCATGCCGCCGACAAGGGCGCCGTCGATGCGCTGGCTGACGTGCAGGGCGAATTCGCGACCCGGCGGGCCGCCCAGGTACATCTGGACCTGCTGGCTCTCCCGCACGCCCAACGGCAGGCCGGCGATGGTGGCCGAAACCGGGTCGGTGACCTCGATCCGGGTTGTGTCGGGGATGGGTGCGCCGCCCGATACGGAGCCACTAGCCTGCCACCGGGTAAAGAGGTCACGGCTGAATTCGAGCACCAGCGTGCCGGTGGTGGGAAAGGTCCCCCGTTCCACGATGAGGTCTGCTGAGGCCGGCAGGTCCCGGACGTTGGTCACCTCAAAAAGGACGCTGGCCTGACCCGCCTGGGCCAAGGTGTACCGCCCGCCGCCATCCAGGTCGACGACCTCGACGTTCCGCTGGGCGATGTTGTTGTCCCAGGCGACGTCGCACTCAACGGTCACCGGATCCTGGCTCGACCACAGGCGGGAAAAGAGGCAGGTATGGCCCTCGACGGTCGGCAGCCAGGGGGTCACCACCCAGGCACTCTGCCCCGGCGCCAGGCTGCCCACGGGAATCGGCGCAGGGTTGATAGGCGCCCAGTCACCACAGATGATGGCCGTGGCGGGCTCGTGCCAGTAGACATCCACGTAGGCATCGGTAATGGTGTCATTGCCAATGTTGCGCACCTGGACATAGACATAGTTGGTCTGGCCCAGGATGGGGTCCTGGTGCCGGATCGGGCCATCGGCCTGGTGGCGGACCAGGAGATCGGGACTCTGCCACCAGGACAGGGTAGGCACCGAGCCAATGTCGGTCGGATTGTCACGGGTGTAGGCGTCGTAGAAAGCGACGTCGGTGACCTCCACCGCGGCGCTCTCCTGGTCGTTGGCCGGGTTCTCGTCACCCGGAAGCAGCGTCGTGAACTCGACGGTATAATTGCCGGCGCCGGGTGGGGTCCAGGCGGGAAAGGCAAGGATGTGGGTGGCAAAGGGCGAGAGCGTGGCGATGGTCAGGGTCTGGTTGTACAACTCGGTGGCACCCTGCAAGATCCGGCAGCGGACCGGTAGCCCGGTTTCGGTGCTGGAACCGGCGTTGCGCACCTTGATGCTGGGCGCGATCGGCTGGATGAGCACCGAGGACTTGGGATACAGGATCGACTGCGGTTCGACGTCGTGGGTGCTGAAGAACATCTGAACATTCGCCATGCGGATGGCGTCGATGCCCCAGCTCGGGATCACCAGGCCCAGTACATCCTCTCCCTTGACATAGACAGCGCCAACGTACAAGACGTTGATGAACGGGGCATCGTCCTGCACCTGCATCTCGATGCTACCGTAGAGCGCCTGGCGCGCGGTCAAGTCCGGGGTCGCCAACGACTGGTCCAGCCAGGCATCCACCTGGGGGTTGTTGTAGTGCGTGTAGTTGTGCCCACTCTCCGTATCGAAGAAGGGATACAGAAAATTGCGGGGACTGGGATAGTCGGCATTCCAGCCCAGGCGATACATCGGATACAGATCGAGGTTGCTGAGGTAATTGCTCCAATCGGTATGGCTGATCTCCACCGTGGCGCCCACGCCAAGCCCGCCAATATCGCGGAAATCGTCAGCCACCGCGTTGGCGATGGCCTCGTGATTCGCACTGGTGTTGAACCACAACTCGATGGTCAAGTCTGTGCCCGCCCCATCGTCCAGGATCCCGTCGCTATTGGTATCCGTCCAACCGGCCTGAGCCAACAGGTCCAGGGCCTGCGTGGGGTTGTAGGCGTAGGCCGGGACCGGAGGGTCGTAGCCCTCCATCCCCGGCGGGACCGGGCCCTCGGCCGTCACGTTGTAGCCGTCGGCGACATGGTCCACGATGTCCGGCTTGTCCACGGCATAGTTCAGCGCCTGGCGAACGCGCACGTCGTCAAAGGGCGGCCAATCCACTTTCATCCCGTAATAGTAGAGATTCAACCGGTTGCCAAAAATGGCATTTGGGCTGCCGACGACCTCCGTGATGCGGTCAGAGGGCACCGGCGAAAGCTCCAGGTTGCCCAGCAGGTAGTCCTCGTACATGGCGTCCTCGTCGGCGTAGAATTGGTAGGTGATGCTATCCAGGTAGGGGCGCCCCCCGTAATAGTCGTCATAGTAGGTCAAGGCGATGCTGTCACCCGGCGTCCAGCTTGTGAACTGGAAAGGACCCGAGCCTACGGGATTGGTGGCGATGGTGCCCACCGTCTCTGACGGCACGACCGACATGAAAGGCAGGGCCAACACCGAAGGGAGGGAGGCAAAGGGCTCGCTGAGCATCACCTCTACCGTATCATTGTTCACGGCAGTAACAGCGCTGAGAAGAGAACCAACCAGGTACTCATACCATTCGTTGCCCGCAGCAGCAACCCGGTCCCAAGAATAGACCACATCCTGGGCGGTGACCAAGCGACCGTTGTGGAAGCGGACACCCGGACGGAGGTAGAAGGTCCAGTTCTGGGCATCGCTGCTGGCCCACGACTGGGCGATGGCAGGCTGTGTGGAGAGATCGTCGTCCCACCTGGTCAGCCCTTCGAACACCTGTCTTACGACAGATCTGGAGCCAGAGTTAAAGTCAACGTCGATGGGATCGAGGCTAAGGGGTTCATAGTCGGCGAAGCGAAAGCTTCCACCATAGTTGCCCTCCGGGCGGGGGGCCGCGGCTGCCGCCAGTCCCTCGGCCACGGCTGGTTGTTGAGCCGCGATCATCATCCCGGCCCCGGCGATGACCAGCAGCGCCAGGGACAGCGTGAGAGCGGCCCACTTGTGTTCCTTACAAGGATGATTGGGGGTCATTGGTGCTTATTCCTTTCCAGTTTGTGTACTTGGGAAGATTGGTCCAGTCTTAAAGACTGGACCAATCTCTGTCAAGTCGCTAGTAATTCCTGACGACAATGGGCAGGTAAACGCGGATGGACTCGGCGTAGAAATCCCGCTCGACCTGGTTCCACGTCCACGGCCCATAGAAGACTTGCACCTCGTCGCCTGGAACCACGTCGCGCTCGGCCGTCATGTCCAGGAAGTAGCTGCCATCGGCCTCGATCTCCAGGGGCCAATTGAACCACTGATCGTCCGGCGTATAGACGCGCACCATGCCCTCTGCCGGGAAATCCGCGCCCGGGCCGTACATCGTGCCGGCGATGGTGTCCGCTTCCACATCCAGGTTGCCCTCGATCTGGATGACCTGTAGCGAGGTGGCGGTGCCGTCGCTGGAGGTGGCCGCCAGCCAGTCGCCGGGCACGATGTCGGCGGTCAAGCCCAGGCGATACAGTCCGTCGCCGGTAACTGGGGCGCTGCCCTCATCCTTCCAGTTGCCCTGGCTGTCATAGACCGTGACCGTGACGTCCGCTCCGGGCGTCGAGTGGCCCTCGGCATAGCGACGGCTATAGAAGGCCTTGACATCGATGTGGCCCTCCTGCTCGGGAAAGGCGTTGATTACATAATCCAGGTCCAGCTCCTGGTAGAACACGCCGATATCCCAGCCAGGCTCCACGTCGTCCGGGCTAAAGTCGACAAAGTAGTCGTCCATACCCGTAGCGTCGAGGGTCAGCGTGAAGGGCACCCAGGTAAAGCCCCAGGCTCCGGCATAGCCATCCAGCGTCTCCCCGGCAAGCCAGGGCACTGTGACCGTGCCGGACACCGTGTCGGCGTCGACGTCCAGCTCGCCGTCGATAGCGCCCAGCCGGACCGCGTTGCTGTAGCCGTCGTCCGCCCGGTAGTCCACCCGGTCATAGGGCAGGAGGTCCGGCTGCAGGGGGAACCAGTCGCCACCGCCAGTTTGAAAGCCATTGACCCATCCCCCGTCGGGGCCCGAACCACCGACCGCCGTAGTGGCCATAGCGGTGGCCTTGACCAGCCCGCCGCCGTCGGTGACGGTGATCCAGAAGGTGTGGCCGACAGGGTAGTTGCCGCTCACCCTGTCCTGGCCATAGTTGGCGCCCATCCGCGGCCATAGCATGCGGTTCCTCACGCGGTTGCCGTTGGGGGCAGGGTATGTGACGCCGATCTCGTCGCCCTTTGCGATCTCCGCACCAAAGTGGGCCACATCCAGGAGATAGCCGTCCACAGGGAGGAGGTATTCAGCCCGCTGCCAGCCCGCTCCATGGTCCCAGCCATGCTCGACTACGACCCACGCCTTGGGGCCCTCGCCCCAGATCAGGTCACTGCCCTCGTCGGCCTCGACGGTGAGCTCGGGCACCTGCAGGCCCGCCTCCCAGCCGCCCTGGCTGGTGACGGTCACCCAGCGGCCCGGTTCGATGTAGTACTCGTTACCAAAGAAGAATCGGAAGCGCCAGGGATCGTCGTCCTGATCCTCGCTGGTAGAGGCCAGCTCCGTACCATCGGCCGCGTAGAGGGTGGCGGTCACCACCTCGCCGGCGTGGGAGGGCCTCCCATCCACCTCTTCGTGGATGATGGCCTGGAAGTACTGGTACTGGATGTTCTCCCAGCCATAGTACCACGCGCCATAGTCGGTGCCAGGTTCGTAGTAGTGCACGTCGACGGTGCCCCCGTCCCGCACGTCAAAGTCGGGGAAGGCGGCCGTGTATGGCGAAGCGGCGGTCGCCGTTTGCACCGCCGAGCCGCCGATCGGATACTCCCAGACCCACCCGTCGCGGACCGTCACCTCCAATTCGCCAGGAGGGGCCTCGCCACTGACCTGGTCGTCCGCCGTGTCCACGCTCCAGGTGACCTCGGGGATCACCAGGCTGCCCTCCCAGGTGGGGGAGCGGACCGTGACCGTGTCGCCTGGCGTAAAGTCGATGGGACCCCAGTCCGGACCCCAAATCAGATAGCAAACATTCGCGCCTGTGTTGCCCGCGTCGGAAGGTCCGATGGGGTTCTCCCGCGTATAGACGCCAGTCGCGGTCTGGATGGTCAGCGTGATGGGCAAGAATGGACCGTCCACACGCCATTGTGCGCAGTCGAACGTGCTGAAGGGATCCAGCAGCACGTCGAGGTGGGGGGCGCCGCTCCACAGCGACGATTCGTCCCCCTCGACATCAGCCAGAGCAACGCGGAAAATGTCCCGCGGCCGCAGGTCGGCGATCCCGCCAAAATCGGCGGTAAAGGCGCCGCCGCCATCGGCCGTGGCCGTGGTCTGGGCATAGCCCCCCAGTTGCCACAGGCGAACCACCACCGTCTCACCCGCTGGCGCGGTGCCGTCGATCTGCTCCAGCGCCGGGTCCACAGCGGTGATGCCCAGGCCGGCGATGGTGGTGGCCAGCACCTCGCCGCCGCCCAGGTCCACCTCCACCAGGTCGCCCACCTGTGCGGCGTCTTCGTCACCGGGCCCGGCCAGGTTGATGTTATAGAAGCCGTGCGGCTCCCCGGCCGCCCCGCTCCCTGACCAGCGCTCGGTAGGCCCGGCGCCCTCGTAGACGATCACGTCGACCGCCTGCCCGGGATCGGCGTAGCCCTTGACACCCCGTTGGTTCCACACTTCAAAGGCCCGGTCGTTGGGGTAGAGATAGGCCCGCACCCGGCCGTCACCACTGGCGTATTCCACGGCTGCCAGGTTGCTGGCGCCCAGGTCCACGCCGGGGAAGGTCGCGGTAAAGCCACCGCTCCCACCGGTGGTCCCAGTCGCCTGCGGCGCGTTGGCGGGTGGCTGCCCACCCTCCAGGCCGATGGTGACGGTCACAGGGGTGCCCACGATGCCGTTGGGGATGGCGCCGTCCACCTGGTCGGCCAGCACATCGATGCCGCCGCCGACCTCGACCACGGGAATGCTGGCCTCCAGGCCTCCATCCACATAGATGTCGATGGTGTCGCCGTCGGCGATGTCGGCCGGCTGGCCGTTGGCTTGCCACAGCGGGGTCCAGAAAAAGCCCTTCCCATTGGCCTCTGCCGCACCGTAGGCGCCGTCGCTGGCACGGTCCACGGTCACCGTGGCCCCCGGATCCACCAGGCCCCAGACCGCGTCGTACAGCAGGTCCACGGTAAAGCCGGGGTTGATCTGTTCAAAGCTCGGGAATTGCGGCCTGGCGTCGATGGCCAGGCCTTCTTGCCCGGCGATAACTGCCCCTTGCGATTGGGGCTGAGGTATTGTCGGGGCCTCAGCCGTGGCTATCTGTCCGTCCAGCAGGATCAGGCACAGAACTAGGAGGACGAGGACGCCGGCCAGGGCGGCCCAGCGCCCGGGGTTACTTCGCAGTTGTGAAAACATAGCTCCCTTCTCCTTTCATCAGTGACGGTTCGGCACGATCAACAGCCGCGCCTTACCTCTAGACTCGCCTTTGAATCGTCGATTCGCTCCCCATCACCTCCTTCCCACGCCAGTAGAACATCCAACCATCCGATCCTGTCACAGACACACTACAGCGAATGGGGAAAGGAACGAATTCCATTCGAGCAGTTATCCGTTCCTTTCAGAAATACACTACAACGAACGGGGAAAGGAACGAATTCCATTCGA
>Ga0180437_10008764_pt1 | contig 12735 bp, 12 predicted proteins | sample SS_ome_4_FD_132410 | JGI IMG/M metagenome (GOLD analysis project Ga0180437, IMG submission 132410) | Hypersaline lake sediment archaeal communities from the Salton Sea, California, USA - SS_3_D_1 metaG | ecosystem: Environmental > Aquatic > Non-marine Saline and Alkaline > Hypersaline >...
CAATTCCTCAATCATTTAATGACTGAAACCGACCAAGAGGACCGTAATATTGTCTTTTCCACCGCGACGATTCGCCAGATCGATGAGCGCTTCTCCCAGTTCTCGCAAGGGATTTTGTTCATGAGACCGGACAAGGGACAGGATCTCTTCATCCGGGACCATGTCTGAGAGGCCGTCGGAGCAAAGGAGATACAGGTCCTCACTGCGAATATCCGCACTGGTGATATCCGCCTCCGGCGAGTCGAAAATACCCAGGGCCCGGTTGATAACATGCTTCTGGGGATGATGTCTTGCTTGCTCGGGTGTGATGTGGCCTTTCTTCACCTCTTCCATGACCAGGGAGTGATCTTCCGTGAGTTGCTCGAGCTGGCGATTCCGAATTCGATAAGCTCGGCTGTCCCCGATGTTGGCAAGGACGGCTTTGTCCCCGTCCACCATAAGCCCCACCAGGGTGGTTCCCATCGGCGTATTTCCCGGGCTTCTGAGCATTTCATTATAGATATTCCAGTTGGCCAAGGAGATAGCGGCCAAAAAGCGGTTCTCTTCCATGGAGTGTTGCGTTTCGTACTTGATAGGCCAGGTGATATCCTCACGGCGGGATTTCGTGATAAAGGTTTTTATGGTCTCAATCGCTATGGTGCTGGCCACATCCCCTTTGGCAAGACCTCCCATGCCGTCCGCAACCAGAAAAAGGCCTTCTTTGTCGTACTTGAGGAAACGGTCCTCATTGAGCCCCCGAATGAGACCCCTGTGGGTGATACCGAAGGAGCGGACTTGCATTTTTTATCCCTTAGTGAGTTTTCATTTATATAATTAATTAAAATTATTCAGAATTTTGAAAAAAAAGTATCGATTACCGTCTCTGGAGATAGTATTGCTCCAGTTCATTCAGGTTGTGGATATAATCGTTTTTGAAGTGAAAATTCGGGTATACAAGGATCTCTTTTCCCAACGGTGCGATGTAAGGAAATACGTCTATACCATAACTGTTGTTCCCCTGTTTGTCCGCTTCGTGAACGATGAGGAGGCTGTAATAGCTGCACAACAGCCGCAGTCCCAATGCCCTGCGAAAGAGATAGGCCCTGCCGCCGATGGTGTTCAAAAAAAAGCCGGCATAATGGTACAAGACGTCGAGGGAAGGTCTGATCCCTTCAGGGTCAGGGCACCGATCTCCCAGGGTGAGCCATCTGTAGAAGAGATCCAAATTTATTTCAAGCGTGTCGGCCTCATTCGTGACGACATCTTTGATCAGGCGGATATCTGTTTTGTTCAGAACCCTGTAAAAGTGGTATACGTTCTTGGTCATCAGCGCTGCGTCGATCCCTTCGCCTGCGGGGATAGGCGGTCTTGCAGACAATCTCTGAATCAGTGATTTGAAATGGTCAAACGTATTCCCACCGTTTTCGAGGTGTTGGATGTAGGGCTTCGTATCCAAGTATTGGAAAAAATCCGAGATGTCGTTTTCAACCCGAGCACAGTAATCTTTCGGTTCCGGGGGCTCTTTCTCCGCAACCGGCTCTTGAATTTCTTTCTCAATCTTCTCTGTGACGACAGGCTTTTCTTCTTTGGGAGTTTCCGCTTCAACGACGGATGGAGCAGCCTCTTCTTTGGCGCCTTCGGTCTTTTCGCTGATCACTTCCTCGGGTTTTTCCCGAAGGATTTCTTTGCCCAGGAAATACCCGGCCAGAATAGCCGCAGCAATGAACAGAACAATGATCAGGACCCATTTGAACCGCCCGGACTCTTTTTTTCTCATAGTTTCTCCTTCACGGCCTATGCCACAGTTACGGGTAGTCGAATGGTTACACGGGTGCCTTTATTCAACTCACTGCTCAGGCTGATTTCACCATGGTGGTTCATGACCACTTGATGAACCATGGTCAGACCCAGCCCCGCACCTCTGGTCTTGGATGTGACAAAAGGGTCATAGACGGCATCAAGCTGGTCCGTCGCTATGCCGCAGCCTGTGTCTTCCACTTGTATGGCGATGTAATTGTCTTCGCGCTTCGCTGTCACAGTAAGGGTACCCCCATCGGGCATGGATTCCAAGGCGTTTTCGAGGACATTGCTGAGGGCGATCACCATCTGAGCCGGATCCAATCTTGTGGGCGGGAGGTCGTTACCAATGGCCGTCTTAATTTCTACCCCCAGTTTCTGTGCGATCGGTTCGAACCGTTCTATGGTCTCCAGGACAGGGGATTTCACTTGTCCGAGAGTGAGATTCGCGGTCTGTACTTCGGCAAATTCTCGCACCTGTCTGACGAGATGCTCGAGGCGCCCCGTCTCGGCAATGATGATATCGACATATTTCCTGAGCTTGCGGTTCTCGCTATGTTCGCGCTTTATTCTTTGTGCGAAACCCCCTATGGTCATGACGGGGTTTCTGATCTCATGGGCGACACCCTGAACCAGGTGCCCCATGGCCGCCAAGCGCTCGGAACGAATCAGCTTTTCCTGCGCGATTTTGAGTTCCTGCGTCGTGGATCGAACCTTCTCCTCCATGTACTGGTAGAGTTTGGCGTTTTCCATGGCAATGACGATCTGTTGCGCCATACCCACAAGGAGCTCAAATTCAATGCGGGTGAAGGGTCTTCCGGACTTCTTGTTGAGCACCTGAAGAGCCCCCATGGGTTTATCTCGCAGAATGAGAGGCACACAGAGCATGGACCTGGTTTTGAAGCCGGTCAACCGATCAAATTTGTCACTGAATCTCTTCTCTTTACCCACATCCTGGACCACCAACGGTTTGCCGGTCTGGACCACATAACCGGCGATGCCTTCACCGAGGTCGAGAGTAACCTGCTTCATCAGGTCCTTTTTTTCTCCCCGAGCGACACGGATGAACAGTTGATTTTTCTCCTCATCGAGTTCGTACACCGTGCTCGCCTCTGCGCCGATGAATTCCTCCGCACACTGCATCGCTCGATCAAGGACGTCTTCTATATTGAGAGAGGAGATGATGAGGGCACTGAACCTGAGAATAGTCGCCAGTTCTCTGCGGTAGATATTTTCGGAGGGCTCTTGTGTCAAGTTGGCACGACCTTGGTCTGCTAAGGTGGGTTGAATTTCTGCTGCCCGCGAACCGTCCCATGGTCATGTCGGGAAAGCACTTCCAGACAGCAGGAGAACCCAAGTCAAATGTCCTGTACGCTGCGCAACGTTTTATTTATACAGGAAAATGTGCAGAGAAGCAATCAAAAGTGACCATTCCGGAGCAACCAACCGTCCTCTCGCTCCATTATATGAAACGGGCTGTCGGGGGGGTTGTCGTCCAGCGCGCAACAATACCTCCCATGCCATTGGAAGGGCCGCTCGACACGCCGTTCGACAAGCTCACGGTCCTGAGTCAAATCGAAGGACCCCGTATTCTTACTATCCATCGCAGGGCAGCCCCAATGTTGGGGCGGGCTTTACGCCCGCCCGCGGGAGGGGTTAAACCCCTCCCCTACGGCAGCGCCACGATTTGACGCTGGTGTCTTCAATGTCCCCCCCGACGGCCCCGGGAAAACCTAATTTTGACCACTCCCTCTTTGGCAACGATGAAAGGAATTTCTGGGACACGACACTGGGAATGGGTATATTTGGCTTCAACCTTCCGTGTGTTGGTGGTATATGAGATGCAACAGAGGAGCGGAAACATGAGAGTGCTTTTGACCAATGATGATGGTATTCACGCCCCCGGCCTATTGGCCCTTTACCGAGAACTGTGTGAGGGCTTTGAGCTGAATGTTGTGGCGCCGGAATCTGAGATGAGCGCTGTGGGTCATGCCATAACGCTCACCTCTCCTTTGAGAGTTAAAGCGGTTCACCGAAACGGGGCTTTCTTCGGCTACGGAGTGAAAGGCACCCCTGCCGATTGTGTGAAGATCGCCGTGCAGGAACTCCTGGAAAGACCCCCTGAGATCATTTTGTCGGGGATCAATCTGGGCGCCAACGTTGGGGTGAACGTGCTGTATTCAGGGACGGTTTCGGCAGCGACAGAAGGGGCGTTCCTGGGGATCAGGGCAGCGGCCATTTCGCTCGACACGCGGCATGACCCGGACTTTCGTTTTGCTGCACAATTCAGTCGGGAGATCATCCGGTACATCATGGAGAATGGCTTAAAGGAGAGGACCGCTCTCAATGTGAACATTCCGGCTGTTCCCACAGAAAAGATCCAGGGGGTTTCCATCACCAGGCAAGGGGTCGGTCGCTTCAAAGAGCGATTCGAAAGGCGGATCGACCCGCGGGGCAATGTTTACTACTGGTTGACCGGCGAAACACCCCTCGAGGAAGGTCTCGCCGACACGGACGCCAGGGCGCTGGAGGAGAATAGAATTACCATCACGCCCATCAGCTACGACCTCACATGTCATGAAGAGATCGGCAGGCTCCAATCTTGCCCGCCCCCGTCTTACAGGCATTTACGGGACAGATTGGAAGGCCAGTAGTAACGCGTCTCATAGATTTTGTCCATGCTCATACTTGTCCGAAATGAGCTTTTCACCACAGAGCTCTGAGTATACAGCGCGGCATAGCCGCAACCGGGATAATTAATCGGCACCCCCTCACCCCATCCCTCTCCCCCGCTTTCGGGGGAGAGGGGAAGGGAGAGGGGGCCTTTCTCCGTTTTGATGGGAAAGGTGCGCTTACAATAGGGGGTAGATCAGGAAAGCGACGGAGGTGATGATAAAATAGACGAAGAATACCAGAAGGAGCCACCCCATGATTTCCCTGAACTCGAGCTTTGCCACAGCAAGCATGGCAATGGCCCAGAAGGGTTGAATCATATCCGTCATCATATCCCCCCAGGCATAAGCCACCACCGTTTTATAGGCCGGCACGCCGAGTTCTTTTGCAGCGGGCAAGAGGTACGGTGCAGTAACGGCCCACTCCGAACCGCCGGAAGGAATCAGGTAGTTGAGCAGACCGGCATACCAGTAGGTGATGAGCAGAAAGCCGCCTCCCCCGCCCACCGCTACGAAGGCCTTGGTGAAGGTGGTTGCCAGGGCGGTGTATTTGAACAGGCCAAAGATGCCCGCATAGAAGGGGAACTGGATTACGATGCCCCACACGGCCTTGCCGGCATCCTCGGTGGCCTTTAGAAAGGTCCAGGGACGCCAATGAAAGAGAACTCCCAGCATCAGGAAAAACAGGTTGATGTTGTTGAGGTTGATGGTCTTTGCGAACCCTATTTCAGCCACCTTCCAGCCCAGCCACAAGAAGCCGCCGACAGCAATAATGAGGTTCCATCCCCACCACCAGTTCAGCCAACTGGAAAGGCTGTCATACTTAGCCGGCCTGGGCGGTGATTCGTAGAGTTTGAGCTTGTTCATCAGGTCCGGTGGCACCTTGAAGGTCTTTTCCTCAGAAGGATGCATGAGAGCCATGAGAACGGTGACCACGACGATAATAATGATCACCAATATGATGTTGAATCCGGAAAATATGGTCTCTGTGGTGGATATGGTGTCCGGCAGGTATCCTTCTTTAATAAGGAAGTTGCCCGGTGTGTTCACGAGCAGAGGGGCTGATGCAGAAAGCCCTGCGTGCCAGGTGCAGCCCAGACCCAGGTATGCCGCGGCAACCAGGAGCCGGTAGTCCACCTTTGGATTATTTCTGACAACATAGAGGGCCAGCATGGCACTGGCGATGAGGCTGAGCCCCCAATTGAACCAGGCGATAAGCATGGACCAAAGGGCCATGATGACGATGGCCTGCCAAGGCTTCTCTTTGTTGGCCCATCCCGAGATTCCGTTCAGCAATGCCCTGACCGGCCCCGAACAAGCCAGGATGTAGCCCGTCATCATGATGAGGCACATCTGCATGGCGAACTGCAGGAGCACCCAGAATCCCTGGCCCCAGGCCTGGATGGCTTTTGCCGGGCCAACGTCCCCCCAGATAAGCGCCATGATGAAGGTTATGACGCTCAGGATCCAGACGATGACCAGGGCATCGGGGATGTATCTCTCCGTCCAGTTTGTAAGACCGCCGCCCCAGCTTTTAAGAAAATCAAGTCCTGATTTCTCACTGCTATTGGCCATAATGTCCTCCTCTGGAAGAAGTTACCACTATCCTAAATCAGCCGCACTGTGCCGTTGCTTCGTTGCCCCTATCACCCCCTTCCGTGATGCAAAAGTGATAGTCCATGATAAAGGGCACAAAAAAAGCCCTGAAACGAACATTTGGTTTCAGGGCTTGTAAAAGAAAGAAGTCTCATGGGTCACACCTTTGCGAGTGTGAATGATGATCAAAAAGCTCAATCTATTTACTTATAGCCATGACGTCTTGCTTATAGACTTCTTTTACAAAATTTGTCAAGAATAAAATAATTTGACCAAGCTTCATTCGGATAATCGTCAGGCTGAGAAACCAAGAGAGGCTTGATTCTCGGCCTTGAGCAAGATATCGTGATAAGAATCTTGAACTGGGCGTCTTTGGGTGGAACCATGAAAAGAGAATATCCGCATTATCCTATTGTGGGCGTGGGAGGGGTTATTTTTGACGGAGACACGGTTCTCTTGGCGCGGAGAAATCAAGACCCCGGAAAGGGCGAATGGAGCTTGCCGGGAGGGGCTGTGGAGCTGGGAGAGAGGGTGCTGGATGCCCTGAAGCGAGAGATAAGCGAAGAGGTGGGCATTGAAATCGAGATCGGGGGCTTGATTAGGGTATTGGATCGCATCGTCTATGATGAGGAGAAAAGGGTTCGGTTCCATTACGTGATTGCAGATTACTGGGGTTGGAGAGTGTCTGGGAAACCCCAGGCTGCTTCAGATATCAGTGAGGTCCGTTTTGTGGCTTTGGACGCGCTGCCGGAAATGAGGGTTCATCCGGAGGTGGAGGAAACGATTCTCATGGCCGTGAGAAAGAGGGAAGAAAATGGATGGCAAAGGCCGGAGTAATGGAATATTGGTAATGATGGAAGGAAAGAATAAGTATGTGCGTGGTAGAATGATCCGTGGAACACCCTTATGGCTTAAGGCGAAAGGCCTAAGGCTTAAGGCAAAGAAAACACGGAACAATACACTTCGTGGTCTGCACCTTATGCCTTTTGCCTCGGGCCTATTCTGAAAAATGTTCGAAAAAGAAAAGCCTTTTTTGATTTATCCAGGATCTAGCATACAGTATCCAGCATCACTCCCCATCAGGCAACGGGATATTTGCGTCGCCAATTCGTCGGTTTGAGGCGAAGCTTCGCTAATTGATTATGTGGAGAAACCGCTTCCAATTGGGCCATGACCAGTAGATGATAAAAGCTTTCCCTTTGATGGACCGGGCTGGCACAAAACCCCAGAATCGGCTGTCGTAGCTGTGGTCCCGATTATCCCCCATCACAAAGAAACTATTTTCAGGAACTGTCACGGGCCCAAAGTGATGATTCTTTCCTGGGTTGTCATCCGAGTCGTTGCGACTGGTGTAAAAGCCGTGTTTGTCATCATAGGGCTTTCCATTAATGTGGATTTCATTTCCAGTCATTTCTACGGTGTCGCCGGGCACTCCAATGACGCGCTTGATGAAATCTTTGCTCTTGTCAACGGGATAGATGAAAACAATGATGTCCTCGCGGTCGGGTTGACCGACGGGTATCAGTGTGTTGCGAACAAAAGGGATTTTGATGCCGTAGATGAATTTATTGACCAGGATATGATCGCCAACCAGCAGAGTCGGCTCCATGGAGCCTGATGGGATCTTAAAAGCCTGGACCACGAAGGTCCGGATGAAGAGGGCAAGAAGAACGGCGATCGCTGCTGCTTCAGCATATTCCCTGAAGGTGCTTTTCTTTTTGATTTTTCCCTTGGTTTGATTCTCCTCCAAACAGATAACCCTCCCGAGTTTGTATCGAAATATCACGGCCTATAAGAGCCGCAATTATGCGCAAGGCTCTACCTTGCCGGTCCGGCAAGGTAAAGCCTGCAAGCCAGCTGCGAGACATGCTCTCTTCCGCAAAGCGATATCCCTGAACTTCAGAGCGAGGCGACCTGATCATGGTTGGTTTAATGGACCAGGGCGGCCTTTGAAGAAGGTTAGGGACAGCGCTTTCTTTTCCCCAGGCGAATCGGTCAGGCAGAATGTAATCTTTCAAAGGTCAGTTTGTAAAGGCTTTTTTAGGAGGACCCCAGGGGCTCTGAAGACGGTGCGGCATGGCAAAAGATTGGCAGCTGAGAGAGGTTTTGGAGGATGTGAACAAGTAGGAAAAGGCCCTACACAATATATAGTGTCAATCTTTTTTATTATACCCTATATACACACAAATTATATCAATTTTAATTAATTTATAAGAAAATTCTTGACAAATACACACACATATATATGATATTGGGTTATGTCCTGGAACCTCGGTGTGGTAAACCGGAAATCTGGAGGAAAAATTGCCACAGAACATCGTGAGAGAGATCCGAGAGGAGCTCCTGATGAGCAAAGCGGAGCTGGCTAGAAAAGCCGGTGTTTCCCCGTTGACCATCGACAGGATCGAAAAAGGGAAGAATTGCAGAATGGAAACGAGGAGGAAGATCATTCTAGCCCTGGGCTACAGCCTTGCCGATAAGGACAAGATTTTTCCCGAGGATTGAAAAAGGTCAGCTATGCCAATTGCCAAGAAAAATCAGTTAGTCGGACTGGATATAGGTTCGCACGCCATCAAGCTGGTTGAGATCGACAACAGCAAGAAAGGCATGATCCTGAAGAACTTCGGGATGATTGGCCTGCCGCATGATGCAATCGTGGAAGGCTCCATAAAGGAGATGGAAATCGTCGCAACGGCCATCAAGAATCTTTACAAGAATCTCAAGGTGAAAAACAAGAGTGTGGTCACCTCCATCTCAGGATACTCGGTGATCGTCAAGAAGATCACTATTGAAAAAAGGAGGGAAGCAGAACTGGAGGGTTCCATCCAGGACGAGGCGGAGCAGTACATCCCCTTCGACATCAATGACGTCAACCTCGACTACGAGGTTCTTTCCGGTGTGGAAGAGCTGGAAGAGAAAGAGGGCGGCAAGGAATCCAAGGGGTTCATGGATGTCATGCTTGTTGCTGCCAAGAAAGATATTGTTGAGGACTATGTGAGTCTTCTCCATCTTACAGGGCTCAATCCAGCCATTCTGGATGTAGATGCCTTTGCATTGCAGAACGCGTTCGAAATCAGCATAGAGGATCGGTCGGGCTGTTTTGCCCTTGTGAATGTGGGAGCCGAGGAATTGGGGATCAATGCCATCAAGGATGGCGTGTCCATTTTCACAAGGGATTCGTCTTACGGGGGGTTTCAGATCAATGAAGCCATCATGTCAAAATTTGATGTCCCCTATGATGAGGCAGAGAAACTCAAGCTGGGCGGCGCGAAGGTCGAGAGCAAGGACAGGGCGGATCTGGAAGAGATTTTTACCGCCGTTGTTTCAGGTTGGGTGAACGAAATCAAACGGGCGCTCGACTTCCTGGCCACCACCTACCCCGATGAAACCATTGAGAAGATTATTGTGAGTGGCGGTTCATGCAGGATTCCCGGTTTCCAGAAATACTTGGAGCTGGAAACCGACATTCCCGTAGAAGAGCTGAATCCTTTTGCCAACCTACAAATCAATGAGAAGATATTTGATCCCAAATATCTGGGCTATATGGCCCCACAGGCTGCTGTGGCTGTGGGTCTTGCATTGAGGAGTATTGGTGATAAATGATTAGGATCAATCTACTCCCTTTTAGGGCGGCAAGAAAGAAAGAGAACATCCGGCGGCAGGTCACCATTTTCTTTCTGAGCATAGTATTTGCCGTGCTGGTGATGGCCTACTATGCGATAGATCTGAACCGCGAACTGAAGGGCCTCAAGAACAAGGAGCAGGATCTCCAGACTCAGCTCAAAAGCTATGAGGCGACGATTCGAAAGATCAACGAGCTTGAGAAGAAGATCAAAGAAATTAAAGCCAAACTTGCGGTCATTAGGGAACTGGAGAAGAACAAGACGGGGCCTGTCCATCTTTTGGATGAAATTGCCATGGCCGTGCCTAAAGAGAAACTGTGGCTTACCTCTTTAAAAGAGACCGGAGGCAGCTTGAAACTGACAGGGACGGCAATGGACAATGAGACCGTCGCCCTTTTCATGACCAACCTGGAAAAGTCGGAGTATATCGGAACCGTGGAGCTCCAGAGCGCGAGACTGAGATATCTGCCCGCATACAAGCTGAGGGTTTCTGATTTTGTTTTAGATTGTAAGACCTATGCCTATAAGGCGGCTGGAGGCTAGGTGGAGAAAAGCCCTGTTTTGAATTTGAATTCCCCAAATAAAATCGTATAACGATTTTATTAAGAAGGGCAGCAGATAGAATATGGCCAAAGCATCCGCATTGCTCGAAAAGGTTGAAAAACTAAAGATGCCCGTCAGGATTGCAATCTTTGCGGCAACCCTTGTTGTCCTGATTGGCGTTTTCGTTTGGTTCTTTTACCTTCCCACGACCGGTGAAATCAAAGAAGTGGAAAAAAGGATTACTCAACTTCAGGCCAAGCTCAATCGCGCCATCGTGAGGGCTAGGACACTCAAGAAGTTTGAAGCGGAATACGCCGAAGTGGACGCCCAGTTTGCGGAGGCCCTTAAACTGCTGCCCAACAGCAAAGAGATCCCAAGTCTTCTGAAGAGCATTACTCAGCTGGGAACCGATTCGCAACTCGAATTTCGCCTCTTCAGTCCTCAGAGGGAGAGGGCTCGGGATTTCTACATGGAAATTCCCGTGTCCATTGAGGTGAGCGGGAGCTACCATGATGTGGCCTTATTTTTTGATCGGGTGGGACGCATGGAGCGGATCATCAATATCCTGAATGTGTCCATGACGCCGGTGAGCGACCGTTCCACCGTCTTGACCACCACCTGCGACGCCGTAACATACAGATTCAAAGGTGATGCCGATGCCTCTAAGACCTCTAAGAAAAGCAAAAAGTAGCCTTTTCATTTTGCTGATCTTGCTTTTCATCCATCTTGATGTTGCCCTGTGCGCTCAAGAGACGGTGTACAAGCCTGCCAGGCCGCCCGGGCAAGAAAAGAGTACGGAAGAGGCGCCGGCAATGGAGACTCCCAATAAAGAAGAGAGAATGAAAGAGGGAGAGTACTACTACGACCCGACCGGGAAAACCGATCCTTTCAAATCCTTCATTGCGATCCAGGAAGAGGTTGAAGAAAAAAAGAAGAGAAGACCGAAAACCTATTTGGAAACATTGGATCTTTCCCAGCTCGAACTGATCGCTATCATCAGCGGCCCCCAGGGCAATTACGCCATGGTTCGTGATTCGAAAGGCTTGGGCCATGTCATCACAAAAGGAACCGCCATCGGGACGAACGGCGGTGTCGTTGATGCGATTACGGATAAAGAGGTCATCATCAAGGAAGAATACCGGGATTTCAGAGGGACAAGGAAAGCCCGAGAGATTACTAAGAAGATACCGTCTCCCATGTGACTCATACCACAATGCCGATTGCGTTTCGTTGGATTGTGGGTGCCGTTGAGAAGGAGCAAAGAGAACGAAGTTGGTTCGCTTCGCTCACAACCGGAATAATGGAACGGTGGAACATTGGAATAATGGGTTGAGCGCAATGAGGTCCATTTTCATAAACATCGAGTCCTTGTAGAGTTTAGGAGACATTAAGGAGACTATCCATGGGGAAAAAGTTGAGCCTACGTGAAAAGGGAACGCTCTCTTTCATATGTTTGGCTGTAGGTGCCCTGATCCTGTATGGCTGCGCTTCAACGGTGACAACTCAGGGCGCCTCGGAGCAGGGGCCTGTTATTGAGTCCATAAAGTTCAACACAAACCCCGGTCAAACTGTCATAGAGATCGTTAACAGCGAACCCACCTCCTACACGGCCTTTCGTCTGCTCGACCCCCCGAGGCTTATTCTTGACCTACGAGGGAAGGCTGGGAACAACGTCCCTGCGACGACAGTGGTGAACAGCGAAAATGTCTCCACGATTCGCCTTGAAGAGGGAAAGACCCAAACCATGACCACAAGGGTGGTGGTCGGCATGGTCGGCCCCTTGGGCTATGACGTGGAGTCTTTAGACAGTGTCATCAGGCTCACTTTGACTTCGGAAAGAGCGGCGGCCAAAGCTCCGGAGCCGACGGTTGCAACTGTTGGAGAAGAGGCGGTGGTCTCGGCGGTTACCCCTTCAGAGCCACGCATCTTTTTCGAGAAGCGGCCCATCCCATTGACCCAGATCTTGGGCGTCGACTTTACCATGTTGCCCAGAGGAAAATCACGGGTGATCGTCACAACAGACAAGAAGGCCCGATTTGACATCGACCAGAAATCGTCCAAAAGCTTGGTCATGACCATTCCAGAGGCGACCATACCGCCCCTGATTATGAGACGTTTGGATTCATTCTTCTTTGACGGGGCGGTTGACCGCGTCAAAGCCACCCTTTCGCCGGCCAGGAAAACGGTAACCATTGCCATCAACCTGAGGGAGATGGTGCCATACCACGTCAATCAAAAAGACACAGAAATCACGATTGACTTTGGTCGCACCGACCTTAAGCCGCCGGAAAAAAGGATTGTTCCTTTGAAGATGGCCCAGGCCCAAGCACCGCTTACAACACCGGCACTTGTGACCGAGACCAGGGTCGGGGAGCCGGCTCCTGCTGCGCCGGTGATCACGCTACCTGCCGGCACAACCGGCCTGCCCCCTGGGATGCGGAAAAAATATACCGGCGCACCCATGACCATGGACTTTGTGAATGCGGATGTCACCAACATTTTGCGCTTGATCGCAGAAGTGAGTA
>Ga0180437_10008766_pt1 | contig 12731 bp, 13 predicted proteins | sample SS_ome_4_FD_132410 | JGI IMG/M metagenome (GOLD analysis project Ga0180437, IMG submission 132410) | Hypersaline lake sediment archaeal communities from the Salton Sea, California, USA - SS_3_D_1 metaG | ecosystem: Environmental > Aquatic > Non-marine Saline and Alkaline > Hypersaline >...
AGGGGATCTGGAACCCAAACCCCCTCGTCAGTCTGCGCTCGGCGTTCTGGATTGCGCGGTTTACCTTCAGCGCCGCGTCCGGCGCCCCCGACTTAATGCCCTTCTCGATCGCCACCTTGCCGAACTCGTCCAGCATCTTCTTGGCTGTCTTCGGGTTGAGTTTCTTCCAGTGTGATTGTCCGATATACGTGAGGGGATCTAATGCTATATCCAGGGCCAAGCCAAAACCTATCTGGGCCCACTTGTTATCCCACAGGTTCTTCTCTACATTTTTTTCGGCGAGAAGACCGATGACATCCCGCCAGGATACCTGGTCCTTGAATCCAAAAACATCGCGGAAATATTCCTGGGTGTCAATCCCCGGCTTCTCATCAACCAGCTGTTTCACCGCACCGCTGATCGCCGCAGAGGGGATGTTGAGAATCCCCCCGATAATCTGTAAAGTGCTTAAGACGGGTTTAAATGCCTCCTTGAGAGAGAGCCCATCCGTCGCCGGTACCGCCGGTAATCCCGCGAGCTTCTCCTGCTCGGCCTGCAGTTTCCATCTCTTTTCCAATGGGTTCAGATCATACCAAGCCTCGCTTTCTGTGGGGGACTTGTATGCGGAACCCTTAGTATACGGGTTCTCTGTATACGGATCTTTTGTGTATATGTTTGAGTACTGCGAAGCCATTTATATTAATGTCCCCTTAACAGCCCTTCTTCTTCTTTTGGTGTCAATGTCCCCGGAACCCTCTGTATATCGCCTAGATCCATCTTTTTTGGCTGGGTTGGGGACGAGAACCAACCACCGGATGCTCCGCCGCTTGTACCAGCTTGTGCTGTCAACTTCTCGTAATCGGCCATAAGCTGTTCTATGTCAATATCGTCGAGATATTCTGCCATTTCATCGGCAAGATCCATCCCATGGCCCAGGGCGGTGCTCTCGTTTTCCATCAAATATCTTGCGGCTATCCTAGATGTAATTGCCTGCTTAGCTACCTTAGTTGAGGCCTTGGTCGCCTTAAGGGCCATGTACGTGTCTTCCTCCATGAGGCCGGGGTTCCGCCTATTAAACTCCTCGAACTCACGCGGTCCGAGGTCCATGAAATCCCGGGTAACCATGTCGACCTTCTGTCCAAGCTCCTTCAACATGGCGTTGAGGTGGAACTTCTCGCCCTCACCCTGTCCGGTACCTTCGAACTTCTGGATAACCGTTGAGGGGATCTTCTTCATTTCCTCTTCATGTTCCCGCTCGAGCATGGCGTTTATGCGGTCCTGCAGGCGCTGTTTTTCATTCTCGTCGGTAGTATGCTGTAACTGCATCTGGAGCGCCTCTAACTGGTGTGCCCTGTCGGCCTGCGATTCTTTTCGCCCCCAATATGTATCAAATGCATTTTGTATTGCTGGTTGTAACTGTTCCCAACCCATCTTATTTCTCCTATGCTCCCGGTATCAGAGACAGCGCACTGTCTATCACGAATGAAAGGATGCCAGAGAATATGGCCCCTCTTCTATCAGCCTCTCTCTCCGCTACCGCCATTGCTAACTGCTCGATACCCTGTCGGTACTCTTCCCTAATTGCGTCGTATGCGCGCTCCATATTTGCCGCGAATACGTCTGTATCTACGTCGATTCCGGCCTGCTTCATAGCCGCCGCAAACGAGTTCTGTACATAATTGTATTGGCTCTCAAGCTCACCCATCATCGTTTGTACAATGTGCTCGCCTACCTGGGCCGAGTAATCCGCTACTATGTTTGCAGTGTGCTCTGAATAGTATGCGCTGTTAAGTGACTGTCCGCTGGCAATCGCGTTCATCGCCATCTGTTTGTTGAACCGATCAAAGTTCTCCTGGAGTTCGGGGTTCGATTCGTAGTATGAAACCATTGTCTCAAGTTCTGGTGCCAGGTTTCCCTCTTCGTCCGTAAGGGCACCCTGGATAACTCCCGTGTTTGCCGATTCCTCGAGTACGTCGGCCAACCAATCGCTCATCACGTTACCGGACTCTCTCAGGGAGCTCACGTCTATGTTCCCCTCTTCGTCCGTGTAGGAGATTTCCCCCATCTCGATTTGGTCCATGAGGCCCTGCAATTGGTCCTGCCAGCGCTGGGTATCGACCGTCGCGCCCTCTCGCTCGACCTCCTGCATGATCTGGTTTTTCCGCCAATCGATCATGCTCTGGTACGTCTCTATCTGGTGCTCTAGCTCGTCTTTTTTGGCCTGCCATTCCGCGAGCTCCGCCTCGTAAGCCTGCACAGCTGCGTTGCCGGCGTACCTTGGATTTGGTGGTGTCGGCATGAGCTTTTCGTGCTCTGTCAGCGCGGCCCTCGCCTCATCAATTTTCTCAACATATCTAGTCTGCTCAGCCCTGGCCTGCTGTAGGGCATAGTCCTCACCGAGTGTGTACTTCCCCTCCTCGGTTCTGGTCATCTGCTTCCATTCGCCGTTGGTGTAGATGTACCTATTGCCGCCAGCATCCTCATATGTCTGGTACTGTTCGGTTCCTTCCGGCATCCATCTACCCGATTCATCCTTGGTCCAGCCCCGCTCCTGTAAATACTGGTTATACGCCGCTGTTTTGTTGGTCCCCCCGAATCCGCCTTCGCTTACATAGTTTTCGGGCATCGGTATCGAATACTTCGTTGGGCTCTCCATCCCCGGGGCACTCTGCATTGTCTGCTGCCCACCATACATCTTATCAAGCCCCAGCGACAACGGGGCCTGCATCCGAGTGTTCCCTATCTGTGCGTATCGTGGTTTGCGGTGCATCTGCTGGTAGCCGCCGAAACTGTCCTGCACACCGCCGCCCACATTATCCATGTATCCCATATTAGTCCCCCATCAGGTACCCCTGCCCCAGGTATTCGCCGAGGGGATTTGTCCCGGTTTCTTTGGCTGGCTTTTTCCTTGATAGGAGGCCGGCCGTGATCTGGCCAAGTCCACCGACTATACCGGACACCTTGCTGCCGAGAATCGCGTCATCCAGCGCCTTTCCGTATTCGGCCATTTGCTTATCAAAAAGAATCCTCTGCATCGCCAACTTGTACGTTTCCATATCACCCTGGGCTTTCGCCTGCTGGGCCTTTATCCTCATTTGACTCAGGTCGTCGTGCACCGCCTGCATCAGCTTGGCGCCGTTCTCCTTCCAGTTCCTCGCAGTATCTTCCCCCCAGGCCTCAATCGCCTGGTCAAGAGACGCCTGCCTGTGTCCCAATGCCTTCTGAAAAGCGCCCTTCGCAGCCCCCTTACTGAACATCTTACCAGCGGTCTGCTGGCTGGCTGCACCGGCTGCCCGACCAACGGCGCCCTTGGCGCCGGCTACTGGGTTGTTGCTTCCATATAGATCGATAGCCATTATGTCGTCACCTCTTCATACGGGCCCATCCTGGGCTGATACTGAAGCGCCCATCCCCATATATTCAGGGCCATGTCTCCCCCTGTCGCCATGCCACTTGCTTCGCCTATCAACTCCACCGATCCGCAGTTTCCGTCAAGTACATATCCACAAGCCAGGGGGATCTCAAGTGTCTTCTGGATATGCTCTCCTGCGGAGCTTATGCTGGCGTCTATGGCGGTTGTGAGTCCGCGCTGAGTCACGCCTGTGTCATAGTTTACCGAGAACCCAAGTTGTAGATCGTATGCACCGAGGGTTGTGCCAACTGCTACACCATTGGTTATGTCGATCGATGCTTTCTGGTACGCTTTCTCTATGTTCGGTAGCTCCTGATCGATCCACCCATGCCGTACGTACCAATTGATGGGCAGGCCACTGCCGGTTGTATGTTGATCCAGCGTATCGTGATCCAGTTCCCAATTATGCTTAGAGCTCAGTCCAAAGAGCTTCTCTTCGTATCCCTGTAGATCATAAAAGCCCCTTACATTGTACCCGGTGTCGGTGTATAGTTGGGGCCACACCGGGGCGAAACTCTCGTCTCCATCGGTATATATCCAATCGGGATCAAATAAGAAAACAACACCACTCGTTGAATCCGGGAAAGAGAAGTATATGAGCCCATCATGATAGGCAAAGCAACTGTCCTTTAAATTATCTGGATTATTGCTGTGTTCACTGAATATGTTATCCCACGTCTTCTTAGCGACGTTGTAAGACATCAGTGTGTCGTTAGCGTATATTCCATCCACGCCCACATAGAACAAGCCCTTATCATGGGCGATTGCACCACCCCAGCATCCCTTTCCGCTTATGCGCTCGAAGTCATAGTCCCCACCGTAGAAGTCGCGGATGTAGAGGCGATATACCCCCTCGTATCCCATCAAAAAGATGTGTTTCTTAATGCTCACGGCCTTCCAGATTCTGGCCCCGGGGTTCAGTGGTATGTACTGTGTCACATCCCATGAGCCGTTGATACCGGCGATTCTGTTTGCCAGGGTAGCGTCGTCAATGTCTTTTGATGGGTCAATACCCGCCGCCTTAAGGCCAAAATAGGCTGTCCGTTCATCACCTAGGAAGAGATAGCCCTGCCCCTCGGCCTCCGCAGCCACCACCCACTTGGCTCCCTGCCACTCGGCATCCTCGGAGGCGGTGCTGTTATTTATAATATTCGCGCCCGTACTAGACCCGTCGTTCAGGGTATAGCAAAGCGGCAACTCCCGGCAATACCAGGTGGTCCCCGTCGTATAGATACAGTATGGGTCGTCGTCACCAATGGCCATATAGGCCTTGCTGTCGAGCACCGCTATCTGCAGCGGGTCGCCGGAAGTCCATGCGGGATGATATCCCGTGGTATCAACCGGGGTGTAAGCGTCTGATGTGGCGCCTGGGATGCTCGATTTGTGGTACGGCACTATCCGGTCATATACCGTCGTCCCGTCGGTACTACACCCGACAAACAGGAAGTGTTCATCAATGCCCGTCGCCGATTTTATGTATGCCTGCGCTAGGGCCCTTATAACTGTAAAATCGGTAGTGGGGGCACTAAGATCGGCGTTCCTCTGCTCGTACCCATTCCTGAGAGAAAGATGGTCACCTTCCCAAAGAAGGTTCTTAGCATCCCTGACCTCATTGACGGCAATATTGTCATCTCTCCAGTTTATGCCACCGCTGAGATCAAAGTATCCGGCCCTGGCCATTAGAAGACAATCCTCCTCGGGTCGTACGTGCTCTTGTACTTGCCGCGATCAAACATATTGATAGCTCCACCCTTCCGGGCTCCCTTGAGCTGGAGGGCCTTGAGCTTCTCGTCCTCATACTTTGCTCTGAACTTCAGCATCCCGTTCATGTCCTCGAGGTAACTCTTGTAGAGTTCCGCAGCTTTGTAGATGATTACAAAATCGAATACAGGGTCAAATGGATGCGTCGAGGCGTCTGCCGAAAAGTCTGCCGGCAGGTAATAATAATCCAGTTGTACCAGCGCTCCCCCGGTTGTTGGTTGTGGTGTTAGCCCCAGGTATCCTCCCCGGATGTAGTATCTCGAGGGAGTCCCCGTGCCCGTGTCCCTATCCTTATAGATGCAGGGCCTCAGGGGGTAGGTTTTCTCCTCATATCTGACCTCCTTGACTTTCAGGAAGTCGCTGGGCAGGGGGTATTCACTCGTACAAAAAGCAGCCGTGTCCCCCTTATACACTATGTTGCTGCCAGATGCGAGAGTCGCCACACTTGACTGCCCGTCCGCAAATCCGAAAATCTTATAGGACATGTCGTATAGTGCGTTTGCATCATATGAAGGTGGGCATATCGCCAGTGCTGTCGAATTGTATACACCCGAATCTATGGTAAGAGAGAACTTGCGGTCAGCCGTGCTGTAAGATGCGTAGACTCCGGTATCGCCAACTATGCTTTCCCATAGCGTACTAATTAACTGCGCCATGGAGGACCCGGTTATGTCACTGTAGGCCGTCGCCGACCTGATTACGTTGATTGTGCCGGTAGCGGTGGAGAGAATAACCCCGAATCCCTCATCTGTACCGATAGAGAAGTACTCGCGGACGTAGTAGTGGCGCCTCTTCTCGAGCCACCATATATCTCTCTGTAGTTCTTTAACCGCTTCATAGAGCCAATCGTCCAGGACATCCGTATCGACGTTCGAGCCGATACGCGCCTGCTTGATGAGCTCCGCACGAAGGGTTGCGCGTGTCATGGAAGCCATCGATCCACCTCCTTAAAATGTAGGGGCGGACAAAAGCCCGCCCCGTTATTTCCATCTTAGGACGTGGTGTCAATGATGTCCCATGGTCTGTCGAGAAAGATCACGCCAGTTCCCGCAGTACTACAGGTGCCCGAAGACACGATCCAGCCAATAGAATTGGTGGTGTGTACGGTAACTCCGTAATACAGAGTATTGGACGTAAACTCAATCGTCCCGGCCCAAGCGGTCATGGTGTGCGAGGTAGACATATTGGCTCGGCAGAAACCACCGATAACCACGTCTATCTCATCCCCAGCCGCACCGGGGGTGTCCTTACAGATACCGACGTACTGCTTCGTATCGTTGACAATACCGTCAACATAATAGCCCGAAACAGTCGGCCATATCGACACGGGATCACCACTGGTGAAACCGGTGTCAACAGCCTTCGCCCGGATAACCACCTGGGAGTCGCCCATCATCCCGCCAAACCGGCCGTGCATTATCTCACCGGCCTTCGCAGCATTGGCGTTAAGTGATGTTTTATCTGAATAGTAACTCATGGGGAACCTCCCTTAACTCACGTCCGTCATGGCGCCAAAAACGCTTCGACGGGTCGCGAGGAAGTTACCCTGCAGCGAAATCAAGCAGCGAGCTGCATGATACCTGTCAGGATCGGGCTCCCATTTCCCATAAGTAAAGTTATACTCAGGGTGCGTGTACAGGAACAAATAATCGGTGTTCATGAAGATGATGTCCCCGCTTCCGCAGTGGGAATCCCATATAATCGGCACGCCCTGGAAGTAGAAGTCCGTCGCACCAGCTTTTCCGTTCTCAGGAGCCCTGCGCTCGGAAGTCTGGAGCTTGGAACCATACGTCCCAACAAGAGCATGCGTTGTTACGATAAGGTTCGGGCCCTTATCGAATGTACAGGATCTGATCCCGTACTCGAGTGAGTAGCTTCCATAAAGAGCAAAGTCAACACTCGAAGTATAGTACAGTCCAGCCACCCAGCTAGACGCATCGCCGGAACTAATACCGGCGTAAGTCGTATCCGATGCAGTTGCCTGCACTATGTGAAAAATACCCTGGAGGTCGGTGCCCGATGCACTTGCGTAGGCCTGATAGAACAGATCGGAGATCAGTTCGTTCATGTCCTGCGCGCCCTCGGTGTATTTGTTTGCCTTCAGATCGATGATCTGATGAGGCCCATAATTCTGAGCCGCCTCTTCCCATGTAACCACGATGTCGGTGACCGCATACTTGGGGCTGACCTCGAGCAAGGTTCTCGTTTCCACCTTGGTCGTCTGCCGCTCACTGTCGGGATCGACAGTTTTCGACTGACCGAGTTCCTTGTACTTGATCATGTGGTTGTACTTGGTGCCACCGTCGGCAACCACTCGACGCCCCTCTTTTATACGGTCAAGGATAACGTTCTTCTTGTAGACCTGGTCGGTCCAGTTACCCATATCATAGTCAGGGATAGAGACTGAGTTCAGCTGATCATATGTAAGAGCCATTTTAGCTGTCCTTTATCTCAGCGGCCTCTCGGATGTCCTTCTGCCTCCAACCTCCTGTGCGCCATTTCCAGCGCCTCCTCGAGGGTCTTTGGCTTCTTGTCCGGTGCCGCTTCTTTTCTGTTCGTACTGGGGAGGCCCTTCTTATTCTTTGCCTTCCTCAATACGTTTGCACGGGCTTCGGACAACAGTTCATCAAGCTGTGCGCCCTTCCAAGCGAGATACTGATTTCTCATCGTATCGTAGTGGCTTTCGAAGTTAAAGTCCCGGGTAAAGTTCTGTATATCGTCGTAGTCGAAGTCCTCGAACTCCTTTTCGAGCCTAACGACCGCCTTGTCTCTTTCGACTGTCGCACGAGTATCAGAAAGTTCCTTTCGGATCTCTTCGATTGCCGGGTCCATGCTTGGCCTGGACTCATTGAGCAATTGATTAATCTGTTTGTACGCCTCGGGGTTCCTCTGAAAGGCCTGCTTGAGCTCTCGGTACTCCTTAACCAGTGCAGCATCTTCTTTGAGTTGCTTACGCTCCAGCCTCAGTTGTTCCCGCTCTTCATTTAGCGTACGTCCTTTATTGTTAAGTGTTTCTTTCCACTTTTTAGCGTTCTTCCAATCCCCGTAAAACTGGCCGAACTCGTCCGGGGACATAACTACTTCCTCGTCCTCGAACTTGAACTTGTACTCCTGTGGGGATTCTGTCACATCTTCCTGAATTGCCCCGTCTGTATCGTCATCAGACGTTCCCTCGGCACCCTGACTGTCAAGGTCTTCTGCGTTGACGTCACTCATTTTATGCTCCCATCATTCCTGGCATGGGGGTAGCGCCTGCCATTGCCCCTTTCTCGGGCATCACTTCACCCGAGCCCGCTTCCTGCTCGATCAACTGCTGTAATTGCTGGGGGTCCATCTCGATCCCCATATTCTCAGCAATCGCGAGCGCGGCCTTTATTATCTCCTCCAACTCCAAACCCATCTGCTGGAGTGACTGTATGGCCGCCTTAAATGCCTCCAACTGCCCAGGCTTAGGGCCCATGGCGCCGCCAGCGGCGGCCCCCTTGGGGGCCAAACCCCCCATGCCCTCGCCCTGGGGTCCATTGGGGGCCAACATACTCATGTCAACCATCTTACATTCCTCCCGTTGGCGGAGCCTGCGTCATCGGAACCCCACCGGGGCCCTGCGGCATCTCATCCGGTAATGCGGCAGCCTGATCGGGATACTGGACCCTCTTAAGGAGCTCTGCATTGGTGATGACACCCATGTCTTTCAGCTGCATCGCAAGGTTTGCAAGGCTGTTCAGGTCTATTGGGAGGGTACTGTCGGGGTGCACCTGGACGTCGAACTCGAAGTCTACAGGGGCTTCTTTCCCTGTTATTTTGCTGCCCTCTTGCGGAAACCTGAACGTACTGACAATGGGTTCACCGGTTACCTCATCGGTGTGCCACAGGTCACGCTCTTCCGTGTAGTAGTTTTTCATATACTCCAGTATTGTGAGGCCCACCTGCCGAATAAACTCCTCGACGTGGGCCGCGCGCTCTCTCAGCCTTATCGTGGCGGTTTCCAGCATCTTACCGACCTCGAAGCCTGTCTGCCTTTCCTTCTTCGCGGCCAAGCCCTGCATAAGCTTAGTCACGCCGGAAACGACCTCCATGAACTCCTTGATCATGTACGGATACTGGAATAACTCATGGTTGAATGCCGGGGTGTCGAGTACCATGAAGTGCTTCTTAAAGTCCTCGACCTCAGTCCCTCCCTGGAGCTGGAAGTGCATCCCGGGCTTACAAGCCTCATTTCCCCACTCTTCCATGTCAACACCGCAGGCGTCATCGCCTACGGTTTGCCTCGAGGCTGATAGCGCTATGTTCTGTGATATTTGAGAGAGCTTCTCATTAAGCTCTATCTGAAGTTGTATCTGCCTTGTTACATCGTCGGTACCGAAAAGTGACTCGCTCGAATCGGCTATGGGCTCTACGATAAACGGGAATACGTCAATCTCCTCATCCTCGAGCAGCGTCTTGGTGCCCACTATGATCTTTCGACCATTCTGGTATTTCCGCTTTGTCTCGGTGATGACTCTTTTCCCGTCGGTGGCCTTCACCTCTTCGATGGTGTAGTCCGCTTTATAGGCCTCTATGTAAAGGCCCTTGTCCTGGAACTTCTGCTCCCTGTTCTTCGTATTGTCCTCGTAGGCCTCAACCTTCTTGTCGGGAAAGTAGTATCGAAACCATGAGAGGGGCTTGAGCATTGCGTATATAAACCAATCACAACTGCCATCCCCCACACTGAGTTCAACTACCGTAGGATCGAAGAAGATGTAGCGCGGATGCACGGGTTCTATCCCTATCTCTCCGGCGCCGTCATACCTTTCCTTATCCCAGAACACCCTGGCGCACATACATCCAGTTAGGGATCCGTCGAGAACAATCTTTTTGAGCTTTTTGTGCATGTTGGCTACGCGCCACACATGCCCGAGCCCGTTATCTAAGTTTTCCCTCAGGACCTGGAGCGATTCCAAGTCGTCCTCGGTAATGCGCTTGAACGGCATTGCCACACAGCGCATGATAGGCTTACTGTCAGTGAGAACAGAAACAATCGTCCGAATGTTAGCCTCAAGAACATTGGCAATAGCAGAACTCTGCCAATCTTCCCTGGCCCCCATGAGCTCTACCTTGCCCTCAAACCATTCTCTATTCCGGTCATACGCGGCAAGGCGGCTTTGGGACTTGCTCCTCAGTTCCTCGTATTTTGACAGTACAACCTTTACGATGTCGTCTTTCTTTTTACGTGGCATCTACAAACCCCGGGTGAGGCTCTTCGCCATGTTCTCTCAGGTTATGCACGTATTCCTGTGTCATTTCCACTTCGCGAGCAGCCTCTTTTCGTCTTTGCTCGATCTGTCTTTCCCGCCTGTCCACAGACTCCGGTACCGGTTTGTTCACCCCAAGATATTCATCCATCCCCGTGAGGGTCCTCACCTCGGCCAGCTTTCTGTCATATTCCGTCATGCTGCCGACATACTCGCCGCCTGGTTTGAAACTCTCAGTAAAAAACCCCTCGTTCTTCTTGAACTGAGGGGTTAGGTTCCAGACCCTTTCGGTCCAGACATCGCAGGAGGGGCATTTATACGTGTGCACCTCCGCCATGCCCTGGAATACCTCAAAGCGCCTCCCGCATTCGGGGCATTGGTATTCGTAGATCAAAACCCCTCCCGTTTGCCGGTAGCAGCTTTCGCGGTCTCCATGTCGTGGTAAATCCACTTTTTCCCGCAATTTGGGCAATACCGGATATCGGTCTCTGTCTCCGTTCCCGGAAATCTCATGTCACCCTTCTTGACATAATACTTGCGCTCAATCCTAAACCTCTCGCCGCAGTCGCACACCACATCCTTTGTCCCGAAGATATGGCGAACCTTTGCCGTCTCGTCTGTCAGGTCCCTGTTGTTAAAGGCCCATGGATTGTAGGCGAGGTATTCCTCAATGATCGGGCGGTCCTTTTTATAGGCAATTGTCTTCCCGGGAATGGCCTTGTTATCTCTCTTGAGATCGAGCAATTCCTCTCGTGTCATCCCCGCCATACGGTCTATGACGAAGATGTCCGAATCCTCGCCTGTTTCCTCAGCGAGGTCAAGGAGAATCTGGGCACGCGTCTTGTTCCAATACGGTATGCCCTTCTCCTCGCATTTTTGTCTCAATTCCTCCATCGTCGGAGGTTTCTTCTCTGTTTTAGGCATGAGGATCTCCTATTGGCCTAATGGTTCCTCGGCTCCGAGCTTGTGCCGGATAACCTCGTCTATCGCGTTCTTCGCACCGATGTATTGCTGCTGGTTTGAAAACGCCATTTGCTGCTGTTGGGTGAACTGGTTCACTCTGGCCTGGTACAGATTTGAGTATTCAAGCAGCATCTTGGTCCATTTTGAACCACGTTCAAGTCCATACACAAACGGTGTGTGCAGCACGGTGCATCCTGGCGGCAGGGTTACCTTCGTGCCCCGCCCTTCTGCAATTCCGAGGTAGAACTCGACGCTTGGTCTCTGTGTGCCGTACTCTGAGTGGTGCGCCATCTCGCATCCGTATAGCGCGATCTCTTTGTACTCCATATACACCGCAAGGGCAACCATCACGGATATCTGGTTATTCAGATAGTTGCTGTGGGGTGTCATGTGTATCACTTCGCGCCACGGATACACGACACACTTAGGGAACTCCTTCTTGTAATCGCGGGCCATATACACGGGAATAGGCGAAGTTCTCAGCCATTCCAGATGTGATTTCCCGTGATTCGATCCGAAGTTCTCTCCATACTCGTCGCGATTATGTATTTCAAAGAGCACGTCGAGCCGCGGAACATAGTTGTACAGCTCGTTTTCACCCCATAGTTCCCAGGTTGGGTCCTGGAATGGGGCGTAATTCTTGGTCTCCGTAAACCCGACAATTGCAACCTTGTCTGAAGTTTTTTTGTGAAGCTCGGGCTTACTATCGTCCAGCTCTGGCGGCATCACCCGGCTTGCGCTCGGGGTGTCGCTCTCTATACCGCAAAACTGTGGCTTTGTCGGGTCTCCGACCTTTGTTGCCTGCAAAGCTGGTGCCGGGGGTATAGTTACCGGCTCCAACTGATTGGGCACGGCGTGAGGCCCGGGCCCGGGTTGCTTATTGGCCTCATCTGGTTTCTTATAAGGCATGAAGCAATCCTCCTTGGGTGTTTTTTATGTCGAGGTGGTCCATGCATCGTTGAACTGGCCTGTAGCGCTCGGGTAAAGCATCATCCACTTTACGGATGTAATACCCACCAACTCCACGAGTTGCGCGCAAGTCAGCTTCATCGCCGTGTAGGATGCGCCACTTGCCGTGAAGAAAAGCGACGTTCCTGCGCTCGACATCATAATATAAGCGTTTCCGCTCGGGTTAAAGATCGACAGCCTGGTCCCCGCAGTGATGCTTGAACTAAGCTTGTACACTCCACAGGTTATGCCGGAACATGTCCGCCAGAACCCACCGGCAGAAGCCTGTCCCGCCGAAGTACTGGTAACGGTTGTGATGCTAGTCGAGAATATATTAGCCGCGAGAGCCGTGGTGACTTGCATCTGGGTAATCTCGGGGCTGGTGATTGTCGGGGTATTGATTGTCGGTGACGTGAGGGTCCCGCCAGTCAGCGTTC
>Ga0180437_10008767_pt1 | contig 12731 bp, 5 predicted proteins | sample SS_ome_4_FD_132410 | JGI IMG/M metagenome (GOLD analysis project Ga0180437, IMG submission 132410) | Hypersaline lake sediment archaeal communities from the Salton Sea, California, USA - SS_3_D_1 metaG | ecosystem: Environmental > Aquatic > Non-marine Saline and Alkaline > Hypersaline > Sediment...
AGGTAGGTGGTCCGCAGGAGGCCTACCAGGCTCCCGATATCGCCGGGCTATTGAGCCCTCTGGGTTGGACTGTGCTGGCGTACGAGGGCTTTGTCGGGTTTTCCCCGCCCGCAGTCGGAACGCCTTTCGCGCCAGCTTTTGGGACAAGCTCTTGGGTCGTCTACGATTTCAGCGACGATGGTTTGGAGCGTACCTGGGGCGCCGCTGATTGGATCTCCTATTACCACGAAGATAACCCATCGGACGTATGGTCGGCCTGGCCCGCGGCCTTTGGCGCCGACGCGCTGGACCCGAACCTGGATTACTATGGCGACGATCTGAACAGCTGGATGGTGTATGGTCCCCTCGATCTCAGCAACATGGCCGATGTCTTTGTCAGCTTTGGCCTCTGGTACCAGACCGAGCCCGAGTACGACCAAGTCTTTTTTGGTGCTTCGATCGATGGCAACACGTTTTACGGGGACTTTTGGTCGGGTGATTCCGGCGGTTGGACTGACCAGGCCTATTGGCTGACCTCCTACGCTGGCTATCCGCAAGTCTGGCTGGCCTGGGTTTTCCAATCCAATTCCGACACCGTTGATGATGGTCCCTTCGTCGATGAAATCTGGGTCTGGGGCGATGACCTGAGCGTTACCCCCACCCCCACCCCCACCCCCGATCCATCGGGCGAACTGATCCAAAACGGCAGCTTTGAGACCGGCGATCTGACCAGTTGGCTGACCGGTACCTTTACGATTTCCTCAAACCCGATACAAAATGGTGACTTTGAGAACGGCCCTGACGGTTCGTGGACCGAGTACTCTACCCACGGATGGGACTTGATCATCAATGAATCTGGGCCGCTCCCTTTCCCTGGTTCCGTCACACCCCACAGTGGAAGTTGGGCCGTCTGGCTGGGCGGCGAGGACGACGAGATATCCTATATTATGCAAAGCGTCACTATCCCGTCTGGCAATCCGGTTCTAAACTTTCGGTACTGGATTGCCTCTGAAGACACCTGTGGTAACGACTTTGGCGGGGTGATGATCGACGCTGCCGTTGTAGACGTCTTTGATCTGTGCTCCAGTGCCAACACGGGTGGGTGGGTGATGCGGATGGTGAACTTGAGCGCCTATGCAGGACAGACGGTTCAGCTGCAAATCCGGGCTGAGACGAACAGCTCGCTCAACAGCAATCTCTTTGTCGATGATGTGGTGCTGGCATCTTCGACCGTGGCATCGGGGCGGCAGGAGAGGGCTGCCCTTATTGCGGCGCCTGCAGAGGGAATGATCACCTCCGCGTCAGGCGACCCAACGGAACGGAAGAGCGAAAGCCAGCTCTCTCAGGATTCCCGCGAGCAGGGCATTGGAGTCCTCATAGACTCAGCTTTGCGGGATCATTCTGAGCATGTCGAAGCAGAGCTCGCTGAGGCCACGTTGGGGGCATCCCTTGGGGATAGCGAATCCGAACAGATCCCGGGCTCAGCGTCGTCCGTGGAGACTCTCCGGAATCCGGAACAGGATAGCGAAAACTCTCGCTTGCGGGGTGTGAGCGGGTTGGAAACGGTGCTCGGCGTCGCGGAGGTGGGGGTCAGTGATCTCACCTACGTCGAGGGGCAATATGCCGCCTACCTGTGGCGGCCCGGAGGCTTTGGGATCGATTTCCTGTACCAGACCATGAGCGTGCCGAGCGACGTTACCGACGTCGTGCTGAACTTTTGGTTTGGCGTAGCGACTTATGAGATATACGCGGGCTACGACTGGTTCTGCGCTAGCATGGCGAACCCCGCTGACCACGGCGAGATCTGGGTGGATCTGGGCTGTGTAGATGCCACCGACGCGACCGGCTACTGGCAGGAGGTCATATACGCCCTTGATTCCACCGAGGTGGCAGCCATCGCGGGCCAGTCGGTGGACCTCGTCTTTGAGGCGTGGAGTGACGTTGATTTCTACGGTTACGGTGTAGCCGGATCAGGAGCTACAAGCAGCTGGGTTGACTATGTGCGCGTCTATGCCAGCAGCGCGGAGATTTTCATCGACCCCAATGAGCCTAACGACAACTACAGCGAGGCCACCCTTGTTGGCTGCGGCGACACGATTACCGGCACCATCGGCGACGCCCTGGGCGGCTACGACGCTGATTGGTTCGTACTGAGTAACGTGCCCACGGGTCAGATCGACGTCGATATCGATGCCGACACGCAAATACCTCGATCGGCCCTCGACTCGGTCGTTGGGCTCTGGGACAGTGGCCTTAGTTTGGTGGCCTGGAACGACGACGACGGCGTCAGCTACGACTCGTATGTCGTCTATACCAACACTATGGACAACGCCACGTTCTATATCAGCGTCGAATCCTACTCGGGCTACGGCAGTCCGGATTCGTTCTACGATCTGAAGGTGCAATGCGCCGGTGGTGGCGGCGGTCCGCCCACGCCCGGTGGTGAGCCGACCCCGCCCGACAACTCCTGGACTGTTATGCTCTACCTCAACGCCGAAGACCCCAATTTCGAGTCGATTCTGACTCAATATCGAACCGACATCGAAGCGTTCATTGGCGGAAAGACCGATTTCCTCACCGTGACGATTCTCTACGATGGACCCGCCAGTGGGACCGGTGACAGCGGGACGACCCGCTACGTGGTCCAACCCAGCGGCAGCTATACCCCTGGGACGAATATGTGGGATATGGGCGAACTCAATATGGGCCACCCCGACACCCTGGCCAATTTCGTCACTTGGTCTATGGACCAATATCCGGCCGAACACTACTACCTGGCCGTTGACGACCATGGAGATGGCGTGTATGGCATTAGCGTCGATTCGACCTCCCAGAACGACCAACTCACACCCCCCGAGCTGTACGCTGCTCTGAAGGGCGCCACTCACAACGGCAGCCGCAGGATTGACATATTCGACTACGAGGCCTGCCTGATGGGGCTGACCGAGAACGCGTATGACCTCAGAGAGTGGGTCGATTACGTGGTCTTCTTTGAGCAGATCAGTTGGGGCATCAACACCTACCCAGTTTACTTTGGCGACTTGACTGCGACCGACATGCCGCTCGATGTTGGGCAGCGGATTGTTGACCGATATCACACTGGGGCCAACGGGGCTGGTTACCCGCACACCATCTCGCTGATAGATACCAGCCGGATGGTACAGGTCAGGGATGCCGTCACCAGTTTTGGCAACACGATCAAGGCCACGGAAACTCTGGACCAGAGAAACGCGGTCACCAGTGCGCGGGACAACTCCCAGGCCTTTGCCGCCGACATCGATGCCACGAACCCCCTACGAGCGGAATACATTGATCTGTGGGACCTGGCCGACCAGGCCAGCGGATTGGCGCCGTCACAGGCTGCCGCCGTCAAATCCGCCGTCAACGCCGCAGTGGTCCACGAGCGGCACGCCAGTGGCGGTGTCAGCGGCTATATCTGGGATCACAGCGACGTACACGGCCTCTCGATCTACTACCCTACCACCAAATCATCCAGTGCCTTCAGCGATTACCCCAGCCGCTACCGGATGAGTCAGGATGGCGGATGGGACGAGTTCCTGGAGTGGGCCCTGCCCACCGGAATCGGGCGAGGTATGAGTTCCCATCGCGCTGAGATCAGATTGACCGGCGGTGATACCTTCATCTTCAGGTATGCCTATCTGCCCGTCGTGTTGCGGTAGACGTGTGTTGAAGCGAGGATGATACCTGGTTCCGGATAGAGCCTCGTACGGCCAACGGAAGGCAGACCATAATCATGATGTATCATGATACGGTCTGCCTTCTTGTGAAGCGCTGCGAAGGTGGTCTGTGATGACCAGGGCTTTGCCAGAATCTCGCAGGGTTTGTCCAGAGGGACTCCGGGAGAGCTCCGTGTGGAGACGGTCTACCAGGCGCAGTTTGCACTCGTGCCCACGTTGGGGGTATAATGGATAAGTATGGCTGATTTGCTGCGCACGCTGGCTGCATATGTTCCGCTCGGTATCGTCCGTGCCACGCTGAGCGAGACGTCGCCAACGCCCCCTACCGATGCTCAGGCCGACCGCTTTACCGCCGCTGTGCTGTTTGCCGATGTCTCTGGCTTCACCCCTCTGACAGAAGCGCTGGCGCAGAAGGGTGCAGAAGGGCCGGAGGAGTTGACGCGCCTGCTGAACGGCTACTTCAGCCGCATGATCGCCCTCATCGAGGCGCAAGGGGGTGAGGTCGTCAAATTCAGCGGCGACGCGGTGACGGTCGTCTTCCCGGCCGAGAAGGAGGGCTTGAGTATTGCCGTGCGCCGGGCTAAGCAGGCCGCCGAGGCTATGCAGGGGGCTATGGACGATTTTGCCACATTAAAGACCAGCGTCGGTCCCATAGCCCTGGGGATGAAGATCGGCATCGGCGCGGGTGAGATCCTGGCAGCCCGGGTGGGCGGTGACCACGGTCGTTGGGAATACGTCATCGCCGGCGATCCGCTGCGGCAGGTGGCCCAGGCCGAGCATCAAGCTGGCCGGGGCGAGATCGTCCTCAGCCCAGAGGCCGAGGCCATCGTCGTTCCCCACGTTATTGGGCCTCGTCCCCTTCCCCTGCCGGACTGGACGGGTGTCCGGGATCCGGAGGCGGTGGAAGCGGTCCTGCGGGCCTATGTTCCTGGCGTGGTCAGCACCTGGTTGGAGGAAGCGCTACAGGAGTGGCTGGCTGTGCTACGGCCTATGAGCGTGCTGTTTGTCGGCATCACGGGTATCGATTACACACAATCTGACGCAATTGAGGGACTGCACGTTTTCCTGCGTGGCATTCAGGAGATCGTTCGCCGCTATGAGGGTAGCATCAACAAGCTGGCTGTGGACGACAAGGGGACCATTTCGATCATTCTGTTCGGCGCGCCTCCCCGCGCCCACGAGGATGATTCGGAGCGGGCCCTGCGGTGCGCGCTGGACTTGCAGGCCCTGGCCGAAGCGCGGGGACTTGAACTGGCCATTGGTGTGACCACCGGTCGCGTGTTTGCCGGCCCGGTCGGCAGCGAGACCCGTCGTGAATACACCGTGATGGGCGATACGGTCAACCTGGCGGCCCGTTTGATGGGCGTGGCTGGTCCAGGACAGATCCGCTGTGGCTACGAAACGTATCGGGGCGCGCGCGGCAAGTTGGCTTTTGACCTTCTTTCCCCCGTTCGTGTTAAAGGTAAGGCAGGTCTCATTCGTATCTATCGTCCCACAGGCGAGGCTGCCAGGGAAAGCGAGATGGAAACCGACGGCGTGCTGGTGGGACGTCGGGCCGAACTGTCCAGGCTCACGGCCTGCCTCAATGACGTGCGCGCCGGCGACAGTCGCATCTTGCTCATCGAAGGGGACGCAGGCATCGGCAAGTCACGGCTGGTGGAGGAGCTGAGTCGACTGATGCGCGAGCGTGGCATCGCGGGACTGATAGGCGCGGGACGCAGCATCGAACAGCAGACACCCTATCGTGCCTGGCGGGACATCTTTGTCTCCTATTTCGACCTGGAAGAGGCCACAGACCCGGAGGAGCGGCGGTACCGAGTTCGGACTCATATTCGCGACGTGGCCCCTGAGCTGGAGGAGCGTGTCCCCCTGCTGAACGATATGCTAAACCTGGATTTTCCTGAGAACGAGTTGACGGCCTCGCTCGACACCCATCTGCGGCACGAGAGCCTGGTCTCCCTGCTCCTGGCCCTGTTGCGCACCTGGGCGGCTGAGGGACCGCTGGTTCTCGTTTTGGAAGATGCCCAGTGGCTCGACTCGCTATCGTGGGATCTGACGCTCCAGATGGCGCGGGCGCTCACGGTGGCCCGTGAGCCGTTGTTGCTGGTCGTGGTCATGCGTCCCCTGGAGGGTGAGGTCACGCGTATCGAACCACAGGCCCTGGCTGGCATGGACGAGGTTGAGCGCTTATTGCTCGAATCCATGTCGCCGGAGGAGACGCTCTTGCTGGCAGCAGCTAGGCTGGGCGTAGCCGATGATGGATTGCCGAAACCGGTCGCCGAGTTGGTGCGAACACGGGCCGGTGGTAATCCCTTCTTCGCCGAGGAGTTGGTGTATGCCCTGCGCGACAATGATCTCATCACTGTCAAGAGTAAGGCAGGCGAAACGCGCTGTCTCGTCAGCGGTGATCTGGAGCAGGCTGCCAAGACTCTGCCGGATACCATCCAGGGCATTGTCCTCTCGCGCATTGATCGCCTGCCGCCGGAAGAACAGCTGACGCTCAAGGTAGCGGCTGTCATCGGGCGCACCTTTGCCTATACGGCGCTTCACGATACGCTGGGTGAGCATATGGAGATCAGCCACCGCCTGCTGAGAGGCTATCTTGATGATTTGACTCATCTGGATCTGACGCCGCTGGAAGCGCCGGAGCCGGAGCTGACATATCTCTTCAAGCATATCATCACCCAAGAAGTGGCCTACGAAACCCTGCTCTTCGCCCAGCGGCGGCAATTGCATCGCACAGTGGCCCAGTGGTACGAACAGACCTTTGGTGCCGGCGCCGTCCGGCGAGCTGGGGAGGGACTCGATTCTCCGTTGGCGTCTTATTACCCGCTGCTGGCGTATCACTGGCATCAGGCCGAAGATGTAGATCGCGAGCGACATTACGCTGGGCTGGCTGGCAAATGGGCGGCGGCTCAATTCGCCAACGTGGAGGCGGCAGGCTATCTCAGCCGCGCGCTGGAACTCACGCCAGCGGCCGACCTGGCGGCGCGCTATGACTTGCTGCTGGCACGGGAGGCGGTGAATGACTTGCGGGCAGAGCGAGAGGCGCAGGCGCAAGACCTGGTGACGCTGTTTTTCCTAGCTGAGGAAATGAAAGATGACCGGCGGGATGTCGAGATCACCCTGCGACTGGCTAACTATATGGAAGAGACCAGCGACTATGCGGCGGCATTGATCGCGGTGCGGAAGGCCATCGAGCAGGCAGAGCGGACTGAGGGGTTAGCGGACGATACCGAAGGGTACATTGCGTGGGGCAAGGTGCTCTGGCGCCGGGGCGACTATGAGGCAGCGCGTGCGCCGCTGGAGCGTGCGCTGGCTACAGCACGAGCCGCCAATGATCGCCGTAGTGAAGCACGCAGCCTTTACTACCTTGGTCATGTCTACCTCTATCAGGGCGACCGCCTGGCGGCCCAAGAGCGCTACCGGCAAGCACTGGAGATCTACCGCGCCGCAGGTAATCGGCAACGCGAAGCCGACAATCTAAGCAACCTCGGCACTACTTTCTATGACCTGGGGGACTATCCTGCTGCGCGAGATCACTACGAACAGGCGCTGTCCATTTTCCGCACCACTGGCGATCGGCACGGCGAGACGATAGCGCTCAGCAACCTTGGAACCGTCTACTGCGATTTGGGTGGCTACCAAACAGCGCGCGCGTACCACCGGCAGGCGCTGGACCTTCGTACCATCATTCGCGATCGTTGGGGAGAGGCTGTCAGCCTGGTTAATCTCAGTCTGGTCCATCATAGCCTGGGGGACCACAAAGCGGCCCGAGAACACTCGGAACAGGCTCTGATCATCCAGCAGGAGATCGGTGACCGCCACGGTCAAGGCTACAGTTTGACCTACCTGGGGCACGCACTGGCCGGCCTGGGCGAAGTGAAGGCCGCTGCCGAAGCCTACGACGAAGCGATGCGCCTGCGCCGCGAATTGGGCCAGCATGGCCTGGCGATAGATGACCTGGCTGGTCTAGCTCGTGTCGCTATGGCTCGGGGCGATTCGAAGCAGGCACTTGAGCACGTGAAGGAGATTCTGGCTTGGATTGAGGCGAATGGTCTGGAGGGCATCGAGTATCCCCTCCAGGTCTATCTGACTTGTTATCAAATTCTGAGTGCGACAGCGCAGGGCGATCCCACCGCTATCGAGCGTGCTCACTCGGTCCTCTCCGATGCGTGCACGACCCTGCTGGATCAGGCAGCCAAGATCAGCGATAGCACCCTGCGGCGCACGTTCCTGGAGGATGTTGCAGTCAACCGGGAGATCATGGCTGCATGGGAGGGGAGAGACGGGTCAGTCTAGAGCCTGGGGCTGACCTATCCCCCTCGCGCCAGCGCGATGATCAGGCAGGCAATTCCTACCAACACACAGTAGACGGCGAAAGGGTAGAGGCGCCGACGCTGCAGGTAGCGGAGCAGGAAATGGATGCAGCCGAAGCCGACGGCGCCCGCCGCCACAAAGCCGACGACGAGCGTCGGGGCCTGGACCGCCAGGCCTCCCAGCTGTGCCAAGTCCACGACCTTGAGCAAGCCCGCCCCCAGAATGACGGGGGCCGCCAGCAGGAAACTGAACCTTGCAGCGGGTTCTCTCTGCAGGCCTCGCGCCATGCCGGCGGCGATGGTCGCCCCGGAACGGGAGATGCCGGGAAAGATCGCCAACGCCTGGGCCAGCCCCACAAGCAGCGCGTCAGGCCAGTCTATGGTATCGAGGTCGCGCCTGCGGCGTCCGAGGTACTCGCTGGCGGTCAGCAGCGCAGCCGTGAATAGCAGGAAGCAGGCAGCCGCAACGGGGCGGGCGAACATCTCTTCGAAAAAGTCCTCCAGCAGATAGCCAAGCAGAAATGCGGGCACTGTGCCCAGCAGGATGAGCCAGGCCAGGCGCGCGTCTGCTGAACCCTGCGAAGGTCCGACAGCAGATGTCAACCCCGTGCCTACCGGAGGTGGTTCCCCGGCGATGGCTGAACGCAGCTTCTGCCAGATTGACGGCAGGGAATGGATCGCTGCACCGATGAGGGCGACCCAATCGTGCCAGAAGTAGATGGCGACGGCCGCCGCTGTGCCCCAATGGACGACCGCGTCGAAGGCCAGGCCGGATGCGGGCCAGTCCAGAAGCCAGGGTACCAGCACCAGGTGGCCCGAACTGCTGATGGGCAGGAACTCTGTTGCGCCTTGAAGAACGCCAAGGAGAAATGCTTGAAGGAGGGTCATGAGTTCGCCTTGGAGGTCAGGGTCATCTGGTGATGAAGAAAGCCGTCCATTCGGGGCGGTCGGGCGCCTCACCGGCGTCCAACATCGCTCGCCACTCCTCGTCGGTCAGACGGCCGTCTTGCATATCCCGGGGGAACTCGTAGTAGGAGAATATGCCGCCCGTGGCGATGTGCAGACCACCTTGTCCGTCGGGCACAGCGACATAGAGCTCAAAGACGCGGCCGATGGCCTCCTCCAGGAACCGGCCCGTGGGATCGGTCGCCACATCGGCCACCAGCGCTGCCTGCTCCTGATCCTCGAAGAACGGCATCCCCTCGCCCTCCTTGTCGGCAGCCGCGAGCGTTATCGCCTCCAGCTCACCCCCGTAGTGTTTGATGCGCTCATAGTCCTCCGTGGTCAGCGGCTCTCCCGCCAGTTCGCGCTCTGCCACGTCCAACAGGAAGACGAGCAGACTATCCAGACGCATCAGGTTCGCGTGGGTGTTCTCGGTGAGAAGACCTCGGCTCTTCAGCCCATCGTTGGTCATGCGGGTGAGGGACAAGAGGCGGGCGTATGCCTCGGGGTTCGGCTCGACCCAGCCGTGAGGTGGCTCCGGCGGCGGACCGCCGCCCATCTCCGCCATCATCTGCTTCGCGTACAGGATGGTATCGTGCTTGAGCTCCGTCCAGGAGCCTAGCGCGGTGTGCAGGTCCTTGCGCGCCCAGGCCTGGGTCTGCATAAAGGCCGGGTACTCGGGTCCTTTCGGTTCCAGCAGCGGATGGAAGGAATAGAGCCAGGTCCAATAGAGGTTCTGGGTCCATGAGTCGAGTTGCAGCGCCGAGAGCTCGCCGCGCAATTTGGCCATCTGTTCGGGGTAATTGACGTAGGCTGTCTCGCCCATCTCGTCGAGGATGGTGTATGCCTCCTCGGATCCCATGGCAGCCATGATATCGAGCCCGCTGGGCAGCATGCGAGGATTCTCCATCGTGCCGACCTCGCGCCAGGTCAGCTCGTCAAAGATGTAGGCATCGATCACGAAACGCTGCCCCATGAACCGAAAGCCTTGCGTTACCTGCTCTTTGTCCTCCCATATGTAGACCCACATGGAGTTGATCTGGGGAGGCGGCAGTTGGCTGGCGGCGTCGATAAAGGCCTCAAGCTTTGCCGCGTCGGCGATGTCCGTTGCCGGAGCGTCGGGGCCGTATAGAACGTCCCACAGCGCGCCGTACTCGTGGAAGCTCAGGTCGTCCGAACTGCCGACGATAAAGACAGTGGGGTCATAGACGCGGGCCCACACGTCACCGGCCGGTTGCCCGTCCACGGTCGTGTTGCGCAGGATGTAGGTGATTAGAAGCGCCATAGCGGTCTCGGCAGGTTTTTGCAGCCGCATATTGATCCGGCCGTACCACATCATCGTGCGGAAGTAGCGCTCGAGTTGCTCGCTGCGCGTGTAGTGGCCCCGCGGGACGTATTGGGAGTAGTCCTCGCACATGCAGGGCTGCTCAAGGCACTCCGGTGGAGGATTGGGATCGCAGGGATCGCAGCTCGATGGGCAGTCCTGGTTAAAGATCACGCTGGGGCCCATGCCACCGTGGGCCTCGATCAATGCCAGTTCACCGGCCACCAAGTCCGCTGCCTCCGGTGGAGTTACCGCATCGGGGTTGATCAGGGCATCCGCCACGGCGAAATAGGCGACGGTGCGGAGGGCGGCGGCGTCCAGCGTGCTGCCCTGCAGTTCAGAATAGAGATCCCGCGCTGATTGGAGACAGGCAGCGGTAAGCGCGCGGATATCGGGCTCAAAGTGCTCCCGCTCCAGGTCACGCAGCATCTTGTCAAAGATCAGATGGTAGACGTGATAGACAGAGTCTGTGGTGACAAAGACAGGAAGCTCATCGTAGCGGACGTTTTCGTAGAGCTGGTAGAATTCCCGCCACTCGGCCGGTGAGGCGACGAAACCGTTCCTCTCCACAAGCGAACGTTGCGCGTCGCTGAAGTCGAACTGGGTGAGATTGCCCAGCGTGGTTGGTTCGATCGGCAAGGCGTATCCCTCGTAGGCCACGGGCACCTTGGCCAGAATCTCGGGATAGGCGGCGAACCCCGGCCCGCGCACCCCAGGTGGTGGAGTGGGGGAGGCAGCAGGGAGCTGGGAGGGCGTGGGCGGGAGAGCGGTTGCGGTTGGGGCTGCGGGCGGGACGGTCTCGGTTGGGGCTTGCGATGTGGGTGTCGTGGGCGCGTTACAGGCCAGGGCGGCGGCAATGAGGGCGAGTATAGCGACCATGGCTGTCTTTGGCTTCTGCATGGGAATGCCTCCTCAATCTCTGAAGACTCTATACACCACCACAGTCCTTGGGGTGAAAGGTTTGAAACATGACCTCGAACAAGGGGGCCCACTCAGACCAGATTGGCCCTGGGGCCTGCGCAACTACCTCGTACACGACGTCGTCAGGGAGCAGGTCACCCAATAGCGTCTGAGGCCGGACCACGACCATTAGCCGGGTGCGAAGTCCCTCATTGCCTTCAAAATCAGCTTGGAGGCCGTTGAGAGTGTTGCCCAGGTAATCCGTCACCGCGACCGGTTCGAATGGTGGTTGGCCAGATTGAGCGCCCCACTTCATACCGATCTGGGTTGCCAGCGCATCTAGGGACAGGTCCTGTTCGGCATCGGTTCGGCGCCGGGCAAGGACAAGCACAGATGCCTCTTGTTCATCTGATGGTTGGAACAGCATCCCGTCGCTGGTCACTAACGCAGGGGGGTGGCTCACCATATACGAGCACCCATCGAAAAAGACCGCACCCTCTGGAACCGTTGGCGTCAACAGCTGTGCGATCTCCTCCACCGCTTGTGGCGTAGGCGAGGCGGATGGTGCACAAGCTGCGAGCAGAACGGCCAGTGTTGCTACGGTGAGGACAGCTTTCATCTTCGATTTCCTCTTATCGCATCCCTAACGAACGACGATGTCCAGTATACCGTCGTTGTCCGCATCGGTCAAGCGGAGTTGATGGCGGGTGACGGGTGGCGACCGCCACTCCATCGTGAAACCAAAGCCGTTCCAGCGCCAGATGTCCACGTGGGCAGCGGGGCCGTCGCGACCGCTGATATAGTCCCCCTCGAGCGTCACCAGTTCGTTCCAGCCATCTCCATTCACATCTCCGACAGCCAGTGCCAGAAGTGGCACAGGCAACGCCGACCCGGCCCAGACTTCGCGCCCGTTTCGAGGGTCAAGCAGGATGAGATGACAACTCTCGCCCGCCACATCGTGGAAGTCAGCGATGGGACTGGGGACCGGTAGCCAGCGCTGGATAGGCCAATCGCGCCACGGCCGCCAGACGAGGAGCACCCATTCCTGCGCGCCATCGCGGGTGACATCGGCCAAGGTGGAGGCGGCGACGTGCCAGTCAGGAGGCGTGGCCGGGAGTGGCGGGAGAGGGTAGTGCGTGAGTGTGGGGGGATGGGGTGACGGGGCTGGAAGCGCGACAAAGGCGCCGTCCCTAAAGGCGTAACCCTGCCAGGAGGGTAGGGGGGCGGAACATGGCAAGGATGCTAGCAGAACGATCCCAATCGCAGTCAGCAGGGGGCGGGTTCCCATTCGGTATACGCTACTCGCGATTTGCAGCTAGCCTTGCGTCCTTATTCCGCCAGAATCCCTCCCGATACGACTGGAACTCCCCTGCCAGGATCATCTCCCGGATTTCGCGGGCCATGGTGAGCAACAGGTGGAGATTGTGAAGCGAGAGCAACTGGTGACCCAAGATCTCGTTGGCGCGGGTCAAGTGGCGGATATAGGCGCGGCTGAAGTGGGTGCAGGCGTAGCAAGTGCAGCCTTGTTCCAGCGGACCTGGATCGTCGGCGAAGCGGGCGTTGCGCAGG
>Ga0180437_10008768_pt1 | contig 12730 bp, 25 predicted proteins | sample SS_ome_4_FD_132410 | JGI IMG/M metagenome (GOLD analysis project Ga0180437, IMG submission 132410) | Hypersaline lake sediment archaeal communities from the Salton Sea, California, USA - SS_3_D_1 metaG | ecosystem: Environmental > Aquatic > Non-marine Saline and Alkaline > Hypersaline >...
GTTGCAACATATTTAGATTTTAATAGAAACATAGAAAGGGGGAGTAAATGAGCGTCTTTATGGCAGTTGCAATTAGTGTAGGACTTGTTGGAATGTTAACTTGGGATTCTGTTCCAACGTTATGGGATATTGCCTTTTTAATCGTTATCTTTCTAGCGCTGATCTTTATCAATCAGAGCGTTTTATTGTATCGAGTTTTAAAAGCGTTAGAAAAATAGAGCGTTAAACCCGCGGCTATTTTATCAGTATTTAATAAGGGAGGCAAAAATGAGAAACAATTTCAGAGATGAAGCACTACGTATACACAACGAAGATAAAATAAAGACCTATTCAGAAGAAGCGGATGCAGCTAAGAGGCTATTCGAACAGATATTCAACCAAAGCCCAAGCCTTGTGCACAAATCATCTGGTACTGTAGAAAAGCGCGGTTTGGTATTCCGGCGCGTTAAAACTCTCATTGCGGGTCGTATGAGTGATGTATTGGAGGTTTGGGACAAAGAAACATTACCAGACATCGAGATATGGACCGTAGTACGAAATTACGTAGAGTTGGGAGAAGCAATTCTAAGTGCACAAGCTCTGGCGGAACTTCAGAATTCAGAAATACCTTTCGTCGCGCTAAAACTTGGCCGATAACCTCCATAACTTTGATTTAACGTTAAGTTCTAAAGATCAGGGTAGGGATCGAGAGGGTCCCTACCCTTTTTGTTTTCAGGGTAGAGTAGGACTGAGGGTCAGGGTTGAGGGTATCGAGGGTCAGGGTCAGGGTAGGGTTAGGACAGGGTTAGGGTATAGTGCCATCCCTACACTAACCCTCAAGGGTAGGGTCAGGGTAGGGTATAGTGTCATTATTACACTAAGCATTTCAAGGGTCAGGGTATTGAGGGCATCACCCTACCCTACCCTTGAAATCGAGGGTAGGGTAGCAGGGTAGGGTTGAGGGTATCGAGGGTCAGGGTTTGAGGGTCCAGGGTAGGGTTGAGGGTATAGTGTACACTATACCCTTAACCCTGATATGTAGGGTCTGAGGGTCAGGATAGGGCTATATATAGGGTCAGGGTCAGGGTTAGGGTCACAGGGTAGGGTTGAGGGTAGGGTTGAGGGTAGGGTTAGGGTTAAGAGCAGGGTTGAGGGTCTGAGATAAGGGTATGGTCTAAGATCAGGGCTAGGGTTCGAGGGTATAGTGTATGTTTGACACTATACCCTGAAGGGTCAGGGTTAGGGTCAGGGTTTGAGGGTATAGTGTATATTTGACACTATACCCTGCGCCCCCTATATATATATAATATAATATAATTTATCATGAATTTCATGTTTAATCATCTATCCCATAACAACCTGAAAACCCTTCTGAGGGTTTTCAGGAAATAAAAGCCTTAAATGATATATAATATAATCATGGACCCTGTACCCGATCTCAGAATTTAGGTTGACATCTCAGGAAAACATGTTATAATTCATGCAGAGTGAACGATTAGATGAAAGAAATGGAGGAATTATGAAAGATATAAAACTTATTTTTAGCCTCTCCCCCTATCGTCAGGATATATTGCATATCGTGATCGCATCCTTGATGTTGTTTTATATCCTGATTGCCGGTCTTATAGTTTCCGCTTTTCTTCCTTACGTTAGTGAGTTACGTCCCAATGCTCCGCCAATTTCCCCAATAGGCGCTAGAATTGCAACTTTTGGAATTTTTGCTCTGTGGTTGAGCGTTTGGTTTTGTATCTATTTATATATCGGTTACAATTTCTATTTGGGCCGTACCGGATTCGTGGATGTTGTATACTTAAACATTAAGGCTTTTCTCGTATTATGGCCGCTGATTTGGTGGAAACCCGTTTATATTTTTTGTCTACTCCCTATGCATAAGGAATATTATAAACAGGATTCTATGGAGGCTCATTATGGATAAGAAATTAAACGACGTGTTAGTGGCAGATTTTATAGAGGAATTCGCTCAGGCTTTACGAGAACAGCTTCAGAAAGACTACGAACGTTGGGGCGATACCTGGCGACGTAGATCACGTGATGGTCAGGAACAACGCGCGTTTGCTCGTTTCGAAGATTATCTCGATCAATTTAATAACGCTGGAGTACCTGTGCCTTGGCTTAAAATCACTGGTGAGGCGTTAATCGCTTGGATACGTGAGAAATATCCAGAAGTGATTTTAGAAAACGAGGGTTAATTCTAATGGGCGATGATACAGAACAGGAATTAAGACAACGCATAGAAGATTTGGAGAATCGTTTAGCTAGTTTGAATACAAGAAAACGACGTTTCTTTTTGGATACCGATAGTGGAGGTAATTGGTATGTGATCCCTGTTGATGAAGAGGAAAAGTGGTGCGAGATTAAAACTATGATTGAAGATGGTTCTGCTGGTATATACGAATGGGGTATATGGGAGGATAAATTTATGCAATATCGTTTGCGTAATGATGTTTACTTTTATAGTTTTTCGAGTTTCAGGTGCGGCCATCATGTTTGAATCACGTTTGAGACAGCGCACCAAACGTTTGGGAGCATTAGAATTTTTCAAGGGAAATCGTACGTTTAAGTTATACGATTTCATCACTGCATCTCATTATTCTATACACGACGCTTTTATGCTTTTATTAGTTTTATGCGGGGAAGGTATGATTGATTGTTGCTTATTGGTTTATCATTCAAAACACCCCAACGTACCCATTATTAGACGGCATTTAGCTGATGGGCCTGGTGGAGTATATAGGTGTCCAATATGTGGAAAGAAACCCGACGATACTGAGCTATCATATGATTTTGAGTTTTGTTTAACTGAAGAGTTTACTATTGAAAAGCTGGAGAAAATAATATGCGTTTTATCTTACAAGTAGATTTCACGAATCAGGATATTGCAGACGCTTTTGAGTTGCTGATGCGTCTAGAAGGGTTTCAAGGCATCTTCCGCGGTGCTGTTTCGGTTGCTGCCGAAAACGCGGCTTGTTCGCTCATTCATGAAAATAGCAGATTTAATTATAAAGAGATGGATCGTAGCGGCGTAGATGCTAATCTAACCGTCTTGGATTATTCTAGTCTGCATGTTGACAATTCTTGAGATCATGGTATACTGCGAGTAGTGTTGGGAATTCAAGAGGATTGGTTTTGTGGCTACACTTCGTATCGCGCAATGAGTTGCGCATGAGGACATAATGGAAGGATCGAACCACAAGCCAATCCTCTTGATGACTAAAACAAATTGAAAGGAATTAAGAATTATGGAAAAGCAAACGTTCTATTATAAGGAACTAAGTGAATCAACTTATTCTATCCCACTTCCTCCAGATGAACCGATGACAAACATTATGGTTCTCGACATTGAGACCGTACCCAATCCATATATGGAATGCTTTACCGCGGCATTTGCCGATCAACTCAAAGCGCCCACTGCTGAGGATGCTCCGAAGAACATGTCTAAACCAGAGACGATTGCCAGATGGATTGAAAAAGAAGCTGAAAAGCGTCAAGAGGTGTACCCACAAGAGTTTGCAAAGATGGCTTTGGACGTGGACTATGCTCAGATCGACTCAATTGCTTGGCGCATGGTTGACCGTCGTGGAGGGAATTTTGAAATTGTTCTATTAACTGGCGGTGACGTGGTTGAGGAGCGCAATTGTCTCCGTCAGTTTTGGAATTTTATTAGGCAGCACACCACGCCCCGTTTATGTGGTTATAATATTCTTGGTTTCGATCTGCCCATTCTTATGCGACGTAGTTGGGTTTTGGGTGTTCCTCCAGTGCGTTATAAGGCACGCCGCTACTCCGACGAGCAGGTTATTGATGTAATGCAGCTTCTCTACGGTTGGGGCCAATATCCTCTTCATAAATCTAATAAGTATCGTAGTTTGAAAAAGGTTTGTGAGATGTTTGGGATTGAAAACCCATTGCCCGGATTGCATGGCGGACTATACGCTCAGATGGATGACGTAACGAAATCCCTGTATAATCTAAACGACGTTAGGATGACCTGGGAATTGGCGCGTCGGATGGAAGGGGTTTATTGGAACTAGATCGTTATTATTCGTAATAGTCCTAAATCATTTAAGCATAAAGGGGCGTAAGGTGGATAAGCAATACAAGGCAATTTCAAGATTTCTATATGACGAAGAGTTTGACGTAGAAGGCGAAGAGTTCGACTTGGAAGGTGTTGAGACCTTTCCTTTAGGTGATGCTTCGCCTTTTGACGATGACGCAGAATTTGATGTCAATGTGTTTCTTAGTTCAGATGACGCCGTTCAAGGTGACGATTCTTTTGCTAAACGCGCAATGGTAGTTTTAGTTGTAGCGCTTTTATCAACTATTTTTGTTTATGGTGTGTTTGGGGGATATGATCTGATTATCGAGCGGTTTATCGTATCTTCAACGCCTATTCCTCAAACGATTCCTACCGGCGTACCCGCTGCAACCACTGTACCGGAAGTTATGAGTATTGTGGAAACTGTTGTTGTTACTAAAGTGGTTAGTCTACCGGCTGATCCTGTGTTTATTGAGGTAACTGTTACACCTAAACCGGTAGTGGTTGCAGCGGGAAACCCTATAGTTGTTGAGCCATTGAACGGACGAACATATAATAATTCAATTAGATTTTCTTGGATGGGCACGATCTCTTCTAAACAACGGTATCAAGTTGTTGTATGTTCTCAGAACAATCGTGCTGAGTGCTTCCGTAGTCCGTATCTTTTTGATTCAAATTGGACATTGGACATTCCTGCTCAGAAGTATGGCGGATGGACATTCGAAATTCTGGTAGTTTCCGATAATCGTGTTGTAGCTGCTTCTGATATGCAGATGTTTTGGTTTGATCCGTTTTTTTCTAAATGAGGGATATGGAATACCAGACACCCTATTCGGTACTTGAACGCATTACAGATGCAATAGCTTGTTTAAACCTGCCAAATGAATATGCCTGTATGGTTGTTCGACAATTTCTAGCATTTCTGAGATATGGTAAATTCGCTAAACTTACCATGTTTCAGATTTTTCGTTGGTCAGGATGGTCTGGACAAGAGATTGAAGATTTATTATTTGAAGATTATGGGATTAGGATTTCGTTACGTGCGTTTGATCGGGAAAATCTGTACTTTTGTATCTTTGATACATCTGAGAAAAAACACGTTGCCGCGTGGGCAGAATATATTTTAAGGCGTGAAGGGGTTCCATTGCTCACTGTGATTGATCCAAGTTCATTTGCAGCGGAAGAGTTAGGCTCTATGCCCGATAAATAGGGAGGTAGATATGTTACAAGATGACAAACCGACGATTTTAAATGCCGTGGTTGCTCAATCGACGGCACCATTGGATGTGTCTGTAGTCACTACATTAGACACAAGTTCGATGCACTCGTTAGATCGTCCTATGCGCGCTGACCTTAAGCACGATTTCTGTGGTTGGTTCGATAAGAATGCTTTAGCTTTTGCACAATCTATGGCGGCATATACCTTGCCTGGTGATGTTGTTGTTGAATGTTTGCCGCAGGTCTTTCGGGAAAGACTTTTGGTTCTTTCTTCTAGTTTGTTACAAGAGCCTATAGGAAAAATGGGTGTTAAAGAGTCTTGTGGTCGGGTTTTTTGGTTAGCATTTGAGGGACAACCCGCACCACGAGCGCAGGTTTATGATCCAGAGTTGCCGATATTCTTTGGTGAGATGTCACGAACACTATTTGGATGTTTGGGCAGGTATGCCCGTCAAATCGTTGAATACCGGACAAACGATCATAGTGAGGCGAAACAGATATGGTGGTTGAATGCGCGTAAAAGGTGTGATGAGGTTCTTATAGCTTTGCGCGATGATCCTAGTATTTTAAATTGGAAAGTGGAAGAAATTTTGTATTTCTACGCTAAACTAGAGTTACCGTTGGCTTATCCAACTGGAATCGTCTCCAATTCTAATGTTGGTCGTTTCATTGCGGGGTAGATGTTGTGATTTATATTTATTTCTGTGAAGAGTGTGGAATAGTCTACGAGTTAAAATATAGTATTACTGAGGACCGTGGAAACCCACGTTGTGATTTTTGCGGTTCAGAGCTACGTAGACGCTATACTGTACCAGCGATACGATTAAGCGGCAGCGGTTGGACGATTGGAAGCAATGCAGAGGTGGTTGGTGGAGAGCCTGTTGCCGGTCCAGTAAAAGGGGGTTAGATTATTGCTTGAGGATATGTTTCATAGTATAGCCGATTCTTTGGAAGGTATCTATACCCCTTTTCAAGACAGGTATAAGAATGATCCTGTTGGTTTCGCTCAAGAGGTCTTGGGTGTTACGCTTTGGGAAAAACAAAAAGAAATCTTAAATTCTGTGAGGGATAATAAGTATACTGCATCAAGTGCGGCTATTGCTACTGGAAAAACATTTAGTGCAGCTTGTGCGGCGTTGTGGTTTTTGAATACTCATCCAAATTGTAAAATAATCGTTACGGCTGCTCCACCAGAACGTCAGATTCGTGATTTGTTATTTGCGGAAATCCGCGGCTTGCAAAAGCGGTGTCTTGGACGAGGTGTGCCTCTGGTTGGTGGAAATCCTCATACAATGCGTATTGATGTTGGTGATTCTTGGTGGATGCAAGGTTTTACTATTCCTACTACTGGTACGCCAGAGGAACGTATGGCTAAATTTCACGGACATCACGCTAGAGGAGGGGTATTTGTATTAGGTGACGAAGCACATGGCATACCGCCTGAGATTTTTGAAGCGTTTGATAACGTGACATCGGCGGCTGATTGCCGCGTGCTTCTTACTTCTAACCCATTGGCACCATCAGGACCGTTTTGGTCCGCAACTAAGGACCCGAACTATAATTTCATTAGGATGTCTGCGTTTGATCATCCTAATGTTATTGAAGATCGAGAAGTTATTCCTGGTGCGGTGGATCGTAAAACTACAGAAGATAGGTTGAAAAAGTGGACTAGGGAGTTTACACCTGCTGATGTGGGTTCTAACGTTCCAACTTGTGTTGTTCCTTGGACTGGTGAGGAAGTCGTAGTTATGAACCCTGTGTTTTATTACAAGGTTTTAGGGGAATTCCCTGCACAAGCCCGTGGCGCATTAATTCCTATGATTTGGTACGAGCGCGCACGTCGAAATTACGATGTTCTCATTGATCAGGCTAGAATGGATGGATTAGATTATATCCCGGATTTGAGTCCACCTGTAGCTGGTTTGGATGTTGCTGAATTCGGCATAGACGCTAATGTGTTTCTTGGTCGATCAGATCACGTATTGCTTGAGCCAATTGTACGTTGGTACGGTATGGAAATACCAGAGTCAGCGATGAGGGCGGCGCGATATGCTCGTCAGATACAGGCGCATAGGATAAATATTGATTCTATCGGTGTAGGTGCGGCGGTTCCACCACTGATGCGAAAAGATTTGGCGAATGATAACGTTATGGTTGTTGGCGTTAAGACATCTTGGAGTCCAACACGGGATACTGAAGATTTTCAATTTTTCCAATTGAGAGATGAATTAGCTTGGGCAGTACGAAATTGGTTTCAAAGAAAAGATGCCGCAGTGCCTCCAGATGATGATTTTGAAGCGGATTTGTTTGCATTTGAATATGAAGAGATGCCACGTAAAGGTCTTAGGGTAACATCTAAAAAGATCGTTCGTCGTCGGCTGATGAATCGTTCACCCGGCGCTTTTGATGCGTTTTGTATGACATTTTTCCAGGGCCGCGATAAAAACCGTTCTAGTGGTGGAGTACGTTCCTCAATTATTCGTGGTGTTCGTCGTAGTCGGCGCACTCGTATACGTAATCCAAGAGGCGCTAGAAGTGGAGTTATCAGATGAAATGTCGTTGTGGCAAAGTTAAAATAAAACCAACTGAAAGTGAGATCATTATTACGTGTACTGAGTGTGGTTGGCATTATACATATAAAGCGCTTCCACCTAGATTAGCAGACTTAATGAGAAGTTTAATTGAATTACTGGATGTTGTACGCATTCGTTTGGAGGGAAATAGAGAAGATGTTTAATGCAAGTTTAGTTGATGCTGAGGAAGCACAGCCATTGGATGAATCAAATAGCAGATTTGCGCCCTATGTTCGTGGGATTATTGATGGGTTTTCTAATGAGGAATGCCCTTATGAAGAGAATTCTGTCAAGGCTTGGTTGTGGGATTGTGGAAACAAAATTCCTGAGGTAGAAGAGGAAGAAGAAGAGGAATGAAATGGAACCAACACCTTGTAGTCTGTTGTTTACACAATCTATGCTCCATGTTTTATTTCTGAGTTTGGGTCTGATTATAGGATATGCTTGGAGGTCTAAAATAGCTCATGAAGAACTTAAAGCATCGCGCGCACGTTCTAGGGCAAGGGCTTATAAACAATCCAGGGGTTTGTTTAGTTGGTTTAGGTAGTATCGTTTTCTATCTGCTCTGTATAGTAATAGCCGGTATGCTGGATACTGCTGGTTTTGTAGGCGATTTCGCAGTTTATCGTTCCGCGGTTTCTGAATTTTTAGCAAACCGTGATCCATACGTTATACCTGGTTCCAATCAATTTCATAATCCTCCATGGACGCTTTTTTTGGTTTTGCCGTTTGTTGTTTTGCCAGCCCCGTTAGGCCACGCAACCATTATTTTTGCAACTCTTCTTGTTTATATTTATATCGTTTACAAGCGTAAAGCCAGTTTATTATCTGTGGTTTGTTTTCTTTTATCTGTACCAGTTTTTACTTGTTTACAATATGGGCAGATCGACGCTTTCGTATTATTGGGTTTTGTACTTCCTCCACAAATTGGAATTATTTTACTTCTTATGAAACCACAAGTAAGCGGAATTTTAATTTTGTACTTGGTTTACGTTGCATATCGTGAGGGCGGGTTTACGTCAGTAATCGCCTTATTGGGTCCGGCTATTTTTGTATTTTTATGTTCATTATTCTGGTTTGGTTTTTGGCCTTTAAACTGGATTACATCCGCACGAATTTTAAGTAGGGTATTCTGGTTTCCTACGCTGGTTCCATTTGGAATATTGCTTGTTATTATGGCCTTTTGGCGTGATGATGGAGAGTTAGCATTGATCGCGCCTATCTTCTTATCTCCCCATGTGTTGACTTATTCGTTATCTGGTGTATTATTATGCATGTTAGATCGTCCTATTGTTTTATTCGTAGTAGTGGTTATTAGTTGGATTGCTCAGTATTATTTATGTCAGGGAGGGTGAGAAGTGATGAGACACGATATAGCACGCACTTTAAGTGTTGTTAAAGAATTAGCAGATGGAAAACGGCTTACGCTAAACGATGGACTAATTCTTGCTATGGGAGAAGATATGTCGATTGGATACGTAGCCAAGATAGATGGAGAAGAATTTATTAGCGGTTTGGCTGTTCTTGATTTGGCTAATTTAAATAAGGTTTTGACAAAATTCAAAATCGGTCCAGTCATACCAACAGAATAGTATGGAGAGATCGTGGTTTTGATTTTCCGTTATCATTTAATATTTCGGAGGAACGATATGAAAAGGTTATTAGAGTGTGCAGTAGGTACTGGATTAGGACTTATTTCGGTTTGGTTTTGTATTATACGTTTGCCGTTATTGTGGCAAATAGCCGCTTTAGCTGGATGTTGTTTTCTATTCGCCTTTCTTACGTATCACGTAGTTAAAGGGGGTTGTTAATGGCGTTAGCAATGCGTTGTGAGCGCGGGCATACGTATGTTACATCTGATATAAGATCGCCTGGTGATCCGGTCGGTTGCCCGATATGTGCTTTATTGGAAAGAGCCGATTTGTTGAGCCGTTTGGCGAATTATGCCACCTTTACGCCTGATGATCTTTGTCACGCAACAGACGCGCAATGCAAACAACGGGAGAAGGACGTTGCTGCTGCAATAGAATGGTCAAACAATCTATATCAGAGCGTTAACTAAACCATATGAAGATGTAATATAACCTATAAGGGAGAGTCATGGCAAACAACAAAAATAGTTCAATGTCGTTTATACTTATGCCGGAAAGCGAAAAACGTAAGCGTTGTCCAATTCCAGAACCACAGCAGCCGTGGAAGGATTGGACTTGGTATACATTATTTCTCCCTGTATTGATCGCAGGGTTTGGTGTGATGTGTTTTGCTGTTTTAGCATATTCTTTTACAGAAGTTCGTGATGCTTTGGCGAATGGTTGGTCTACTCGTTTGGTTGTAGCTGGAGCTATCGCTATGGCTATCGGTGGTGAGTTTGGTACTGGTTTCACAATCTTGGAAGTTTTTCGTAAACACACTAAAGGCGAAACCTCGATTTGGGATTGGGTGGGTTTGCTGATTAGTTTCACTGCATCAACCATGAGCTTGTTTCTATCTTGGGCGTGGTTATCAGGAATTATGGCTACTTGGACAGAGACTATGCAAGTTTATGGTCCACTGATCCTTGGGTTTTCTGGTGTTGCTGACTTTTACGCTGGTTGGATGGAAGCTGGATTGTACAAGGGTACTTATGAAGAGCGAGTTCAGGAATGGGAAGTTACGCACTATATTCCATGGCGCGAGTACGTTGGAAAGCGTATGGGCTTGATGGAGAAGGACGAAAAAGCAATTGAGTCTGTTGAGGAAAATCAGCAAACATCGGAGATAGAAGAAGTTGAACTTAGACCGAAGGTTGAACCAATACCAGAACCGAAACAAGAGCCAGTATTGTTGCCCACACAGGTTCAATCTAATGGCAGTTCGGGTCGTGTTAGGGCTCATTCTAATAATAAGAAACCAGGAAAGTACGATGAATATGTTAGCAGGCATCAAGACGGTTCTTATATGGCTTGTTGTCCTTGGTGTGATTGGGCGAAAGGGTATGGATCAAAGCGGGGCGCGGTTGGTGGAATTGCTGGTCATATGGGCAAATGCTCCGCTTCACATTCTGAACGAGTAACTGAGCAAACTCAAATTGAATTGGTTCATCCGTTGCAAGATCAGGTAGTTGATGCAGCCAATTTTGAGGACGGCGATTTTTAGAAATGGCAAGGCGTAGCAGTGGCAGCGGTATCGGAGCGTTTTTTCTCATAGTAATCCTTGGTATAGCGTTCCTAGGTTTCTCGGTAGCTCAGGGTTACTTTTATACCAGTCCTGCCAAGTTACAAGAAGATGCCGCGGCTGCTAAAGCGCGGGCAGATGCAAGTAGTGCTAACGCTACACAAGCTGCTAGTATACAACAAACGGAGGTAGCTATAGATTATGAAAAAACTATTGCGGAGATTACAGCGCAAGCAAAGAAAATCGAGGCGACACAGACGTTTGAGGCGAGAAGGGCGACGGCTACGACGGAAGCAATTCTAAGAGCTACTGAGTCCTCCGTACAATCCACACGAGATGCAGAGCGTGAATTGGAACAACGCAAAAATAATAGCGCGACTGCAACCGTTCAATCCTTGGGAGCTACAAGTACAGCGGTTGCAGTTGCGGCTACTCTGAATAATATGGAAATTGAACGGGAACAAAAGCAAGCTGAGATCGAGAGGGAAAAAGTAATGAGTTACCTGGTAAGTATTCCAGCAATTTTATCCATAGTTTTGGAAATCTGGATTGGTCTCGTATTGCATAATCGTGTGCGTGAGATCGAAATTAGACAAAGACAATTTAAACTGTCGCTGTTAAAACAGTATCGGGAATTGTCACGAATGGTGACTGTATTAAGCAAAAGTATGGAGGATAAAGATGTCAAATATACGGATTGAGTCTAGTTTTGATCAAAATACAAAACAGTTTGAATTAAGTAAGGCTTTAATCGAAACAACTGCTGAAGAGGATGAAGCGGCATATGATGTTTTAAAAGCATTTTTTGAATTATGTGTTGAATACTGTGAGGACGGGAGCATTCCGCAAATCGAGTTAAGAGAAACGTGGAAGGAACTTTGCAATATTATCGGGGTTACGGTATAATGAAGGCTAGAGGACAGTTTAGTTTGGATATTGATGTGAAGTCATTGGAAATCGAAACCTCCGGTTGTGTGGAGACCACCACGCCAATGGAGGATTTTATGGGGTGTGAGGTTTTGCGCCGTTTCGCTGCGTGGTTGTACAAACATCACGATATTGTTTACCCGGTTCCTGATGATGTTGTTTGGAGTACATGGGAAGAGATTTGTAAAGTTTTTGAAGTTGATCCTAATTGAAAGAAAGGAAAGTACAATGAGATATTCTCGTCTTGTAGTCGCTTTGCATAAGTTGGTATCTTGTGAATTTGAATGTAGAAATGCAGATTTAAATTCTGTTGAATCTGACCCTGCACTTTTAGAGGTTGATTTGAATAATCGAACGATCAAGATACCAAGCGATGGGTGTGGTGTTTATAGTCTTATGTCGTTTATGAATTGTGCGAATTCTATAAGGGTTGCCGATCATGAGTATAGAACGGGCATACTTGATTCTGAAGTAAGCCCACATACGGATGTTAGGGTTTTGGGATGGTTTTTTAGATATGTGTATTTGTTTTTGGTTAAGGCGGGTTATTTCAATGAGGGGGAATTATAAGATGATTATCGAAGCATTAGCCGTCTCCAAACCGATTGACGGGGGAAGTCCAGCCGATCTTATTGCTCAGGCGGGGCGAGTTTGCTATCGTAGTGATTCTAAAAAATCTGTTTCAGAATTTGTAAGAGCCAGGATTAAAGATGGACATGAGAGTATTCTGGAGCACGGTAGCATTACGTTTTTGGTACGAGGAATTTCTCGTGCTTGTTCCCATCAATTGGTTCGTCATCGTATAGCAAGCTATTCTCAAGAA
>Ga0180437_10008770_pt1 | contig 12728 bp, 12 predicted proteins | sample SS_ome_4_FD_132410 | JGI IMG/M metagenome (GOLD analysis project Ga0180437, IMG submission 132410) | Hypersaline lake sediment archaeal communities from the Salton Sea, California, USA - SS_3_D_1 metaG | ecosystem: Environmental > Aquatic > Non-marine Saline and Alkaline > Hypersaline >...
AAGCCGTGACGTAGGAAGAAGCCTGCCCGTTGCATACCCTGGTCAGGCAGGCGCTATGCCTATCAGGTCAATTCAGTGAGCGCGCTCGCCAGCGTTTCCTCAAAGCGTTTGCTCGTATCCACAAAGCGGACGCCCAGGCGATCGCACGCTTTCTTGCGCGAGCGGCTCTGCTCAATGAAACGACCTGCGACGCGCTCAAGCTCAGAGTCGCCCAGCTCCGTTGTCCAGTCGCCAGGTCCGGCGTCAACGCGAATCCGACGATAACACGGGTAGCGTTTGAATCGGCGCGGGCTCGCAAAACCGCGGAACGGCAGGCCGCACGGGGTATTGCGGATTTCCGAATGCGGATTGCCCTTCGATTTTACTCAGGGCCGTGAGCCTGTCGAACGGCGGATTGTCTTCCGGTTGGACGCATTCGCGACTTTCAGGTTTGCCGCGCGCCGCACTTACCCCCGCATGGGAGCGTAGGACGGTAATGATCCGCGCCAGAAGACCGGACAGAGGAGCTGTACTACTGGGTCAGAATCCGAAAAGCCCACGTTCCCGCGGCCCATTCGCCGGGCGCCAGCTTCGTCAACTCCGCGCTCAGTTGCCGAACGAACTCCTCCCGCTGCGTGCGCCTGATCTCAACGGCGAGACCCTTGGGCGCGACACTGATATTGATCGGCTTGGTCGTCGCGACGACCTTGATCCCCTCCCATCCCGGCGGTCCGCCAACGTCAATGGCATAGGGGGAAGTCGGAGCGGGAATGACCTGCTCTTGCCCTCCCTCCACACGGCTGTCGGGATGATACTCATTCGGAAAAAGAAGATAGAGTCCGCCGCTGGTTTGAACATCGATCACATATACATGGCAATCGCGCTCCGGCTTGAAACACACCTCCAACGAATCGCCGATCCGATATTCGGTCTTCGGGGTCCAGACGGAGACATCGAATCGGGCCTCAAGGTTCGGGCGGATGAGGCGATCCACGCGCTGCCAGAAGTCGTCGGGCGGATGTTCGCCCGGTTCGGGAGGAATGGCAAGGGGTTCGCTTGACGCCATGGCCACACGCACGCCGCGCTCCACCTCAACAATTCGCGCGTAACAGGTGAGCGTTCCGTAAACCAGTATAAACTCGGGGATTAGGACGTATTGCGCATTAACGAGTCTGCCTAACTTGGCGGCCGTTGCCGGATCGTAGAGCAGCGATTGCTGCAACTCCAGTTCCGCGAGCACGTTGTTCAGACACTCACGCTCGACGAGTGTGAAGGTCCGCGCAGGCGCGGTGCTGTGCTCGATCTCCAGTTGGATACAGCGCGCCCGGTAATGCGAGGGGGACAGGTTCCCGCGCGCGGGCAATACGGCCAGCGACGGTTGCCCCTCGAAGACGCTTTGAGTCACCAATTCCTCCAGCATGTTCCCAATCAGTTCCCGCACCAATTCAATTTCCGTCCTGCTCCCGCCGTCGGAAATCTCGACGGTCTCGGGAACGACGAACTGCACTGTTGCCGGTTCCGTCGCGCAACCCGCAAGCGCCGCAGCAGAGACAATGCCAAGGACCGCGATACGACAGCACAGAAACGCATGAAGCCGGCTTGCCATCAAACGCCTCCTGTATGAGGGATCGCCGACCGATCTGCTGTTGGCTTCCCGGATAGGTCCGTTGTACGGTTCAAGCTACTCACCCCGCAGCGTAATATCTACTTCAGCTGGGCCGATCCACTCGGGGTCTTGGACGGCGTCGTACTTCCGTGCCGCGCGGCGCACTTCATTCTTGAGGTCCAGAAACCAATCCGGCGTGATTCTGCCTTGGTCGAGCGAGTTCAGCAGGTAGTGCGTGAAGAGGCTTTGCCCGAGTTCTTTCGGTTGAACGGCGACCTGATTCCCTGTAACAGCGGTCAAGATGAGGCAATGCGTCTTCGCATGAGCGCCGCTGATCTCCGCCAACGACTTGGGGCGAATGCTTAGATCCTTGACAGCGGTTCTTGCCATGATTGGCTGACCGACAGCGCCGGCATAGCAAGCATCAAGGAAAACGACCTGCGTTCTGGCACCCGTATCGTCCAGTAATTTCCCTAGGGCATCCATCGGAATCGCCGTGCCGTACAGGTTGCTGGGATCGGCTTCATAAGGCAAAAGATACTTAGCGTCCAGACAGCTTCCATCAGACGCCACCTCCGGTGCCCCATGTCCGCTGAAATACACCAAGAGCAAGTCATCACTGACAATCCCCCGTCTCGCCAGATCGCGTAAGGCTGTCCTAATGTTTGTATACGTTGCTTCGGCGTCCGTCAGCGTCCGAACATGCTCCCTCTGGAGATCAAGGCCTGTAGAAGACGTCAACCACGTCCTAAAAGACTCCGCATCCGAGCCGCCCAGCGGCAGGTCAGGCACCGTGTCGTTCTCGTATTCAGAAACGCCGATCACGAGTGCCCAAACCTTGTTTCTAACGCTGGCCGTCCACCGAAAGCCAACGGCCTGGGGTTCAGGTCTCATGGGCGGCGGCTGCAACGGCTGCTGTTCTTGGTTGAGTCGGTTTCTTATCGCGACTATGAACTCAGCAGCGTCTAGTCCGCAAAGGACGTAGAAGTCGCCAGAGTACGGAGCCTTCCAGGTAGTCGAGACTCTAATTCGACTTCCTGCTGCTGGAATACCGACATCTTGGGCGATTGAGAGGAGTTTGTCTTGCGCGACCCCAATTGCATTTCGTCGCCTCAGATAGAGCGATCGGTTTTCTGACGCCCGGGCAATGCCAACCGCGCACAGGCGATCCGCTTCTATCCACGGGTCACGACGCTGAGCCCATGCCGGCTTGGGAGCGGTGCCTACGCTCGCGCACCCAATGAGTCCGAAGCAGAGAAAAAGTCCCCATAAACCGATCCAAGCGCGACTTTCATCTCTCGGCCACATGTTGTACCCCTTCAGGCTATTCTGTCCTTTTTGTTGGCGGCCCCTACCTCGTCATATTAGACCGACTCCCGTCCTTCGGGTACATTCATAACGGGCGTCTGTTCTCCGCCGGCCTCACATGCGTACTTGCGTACGTGTTGGTTCAAGTGCCTTTTCAATTCTCCAAGACTAACCCATTCATCACCGTTGCATACCCTACCACCGGCCCCTGACGGATTCAAGCATTTGCAGTGGCCGATTCGCGCTCCGGGCTGACCGCAGCAATTTCTGCACAGTTCCGTTTCTTACGCACGGCGAGGACGAACGACTACACCGCCGAGACGCTGAGTACGCAGAGAAAAGGGGTCACCAGCATGGGGAATCACCATAATTCTTTGTCTCCGTGTGCTCTGTGCCTCTGCGGTGCAGACGTCGTGGGCAGATGTGCCTTTGCAAAACCCGGCGGGTGTCAGACTGGGCCGTATACTTAAGGAGAAGCGACCCTTCGACTACGCTCAGGGCAGGGAACTGAATACTGATAGGCGAGAGAAGGACGGCACATGCTCAACGGCATTCGGCATTCGCGTGCATCTGCGTTTATCGGCGGCGGCTTCCGTCTTCGTGTAATCCATGGTCTGAGGTGCCGTTACCAGGGCACTCCGTTGCCGTTCTTCGTGACTCGTGATGTGCGGTTTTTCGGTGGGATCAGGTTGCTTGGCACGTTACTTGGGAGGTTACTTGAGGATTACTTGGAGGTTACTGAGTAACCTAATGGCAAATCGGTCGGAAGGGCTAGAAGAGCAGTTGGTTGTGACAGAAAAACGAGAGGGAGGACATTACTAAGTAATGGATTTTTTTCCCCGGCGCTGCTTCCGGAAGCAAAATGACGAACGATTCCGCCGCTGCGGACCCGAGAGAAGAGAACGCGGACGCGGCCCTTCGCACGCGCTCAATGAAGGTTCCGCGCGTCCCCCCACTGAGCAGCTGCAGACTGATAAACAAACGAGAGACGGCCTTCCGGCCGCCTCCCGCTGGAATGGGCTCGTTTCGCGCCGCGGCTCAGCCTTTCCCGGCTCGTTTCGCCGACTTCAGCAGGCGCGATTTCATCCGCGCGGCCGTGCCTTTCGCGATGATTCCCTTCCGGGCGGTCTTGTCCGCGCCCTTCTGGACGACTTTGTAAGCGGCGGCGACGGCCTCGCTGTCGCCGGTCTCGACGGTCTTCTTGAATTTCTTGATCGCGGTGCGCAGGGCCGACTTCGCGGCGCGGTTGTTCAGCCGGCTTTTCGCGTTCTGTTTGAGGCGTTTCGCGGCTTGCTTCGAATGGGGCACGAGGGGTCCTTTCCGAATTTATCCGAGGGTTTGAATCTTCTTCGCGACGTCCTTGAAACCGGCGTCCACGGAAAAGATTTTCTTGTAGAGCGCAAGGGCCTGCTCGGCCTTGCCGGTCTTCTCGTCTATGGAGGCCATTTCGTACATGATCTGCTTGCCCAGTTGTCCGCTGGGCGCATCGAGTTGTGCCAGGGCCTCGGCGAACTGCTCGCGGGCCATGTCGAGCGTTTTCGAATTCAGCATGAAGCACCGGCCCAGCATGTATTGGGCCTGGACCTTCAGCGACACGTTGGACATCGCCTGCTGAAATTCCTGAACGGCCTTGGCCACGCTTTCCTCGCCGCCCATTTCGAAGTAGTACTGTCCCAGGCGGAAGCACAGTTTCATGTCCGTGGGATGGTGCTGGCGGCGGAAGACGTATTCCTTGATGCAGAACTCCAGCCGCCGCTGCCGGGCTTCGCGATATTTGGCGCGGCCGATCGGGTCTCCGGTCTCGGCGAGGTCCTTCGTCTTGGCCTCGGCATGTTCCAAGCGGCGAATGCGCGCATCGCCCATCTTTTCGCGCATGCCGAACTTCTTGCCGATCTCGAAGGCCTTGGCATAGGCGCGCTCGGCCTCGGTGAACTGATCGTTCCTGTAATAGGCGTCACCGAGGCTGGCGAAGGCCTTCGCGTCGTCGGGATGTTCCTCGGCGGCCTTCTGCAAGCGGTCAATTTCCGAGCCGCGGTGCTCCGCGCTGCGCATAACGTGTTCTTCCTGGAGCATTCGGTCGGTCGTCTCCGCGTCGCGTAGAGAATCTCGGTAGGACTCGGCTCCTTCCATGTGCGACTTCTTCAGATGCGCCTCGGCGGAAATATCCTTCACGCGCTCCGTGGCTTCGCGGTCTTCGGGCTTGACGGAGACGATTTCCTGGAAACAGCGGACGGCCTTGTCGTAAGCGCCGGCCTTGTGATGCACGTTCCCCAGTTGCCGCAGAATGCCCAGGTTGCGCGGGCTGCGCTGGCGGGCGAACTCGAGGGTGTCGGCGGCCGCGTCGAGGTGGCCGAGTTTCTCGCAGGCGCTCGCCAGCTTCCGGAGCACGTGAACGTTCGTCGGGTCGTAGCGCAGATACTTCTCGCAGCGGTTCATGGTCGCGATCGGGTTCCTCGTCAGATGCATCATAACGAACGGCCCGATGCCCTTCAGGAACCCGAGAAGCTTCGCTTTCACGCCGCCGCCGTGGGCCCGGAAGCGTTCCATCTCGCACCCGCGCAGGGCGATGCGCATGTTGCGGTGGTCCGGATTCATGCGCAGCGCGTCTATGAAGAGCGTGATGGCATAGTCGTAGTTTCCCCGGTCCGCGGCTTCCTTTCCCCGCAGAAAGAGACCCTCTACGTCAGCCATGGCGTCTCCATTGAAAAATGCGCAGAACCCCGTATTTACGGGCGATTCCCATGCCAACCGAGCAAAGAATGCTATCACACGGTCAGGAAAGTGTCAACCGCGGCTCCCGGCGCCAAGCGCCTTTATCCTCTCGGCCCATTCAGCCAGCGCCCGGTCGAGTTCGGCGTCATCCGGGCGCGGTTTGAGCCAGTGGAAGGTCTCGGCGGGGGTCTTCGGGAGGGTTTTGGCGAGGGCCTTGAACACGCCCTTTCCGGAGCTGCCGTCGCTGGTGCAGAAGGCGCAGACCGTCTTGCCCGTCAGATCGGTTTGTGCCAGATAGGCGCGAACCGGCGCGGGTGGCTGGAATGCCCAAACGGGCATGCCCAGAAGAACAACGCGATGCGTGCCCGGATCCGGAGCGGCTTCCAGCGCGACGTCGCGCTTCAACATCGTGTCCGCCCCCCCCGAGATGAACCCGAGCGCGCCCCGACGGTCCTTGCGCTCCCGGATTTCGGCCAGGTCCGCCCCGAGCACTCCGGCCAGTTTCTCGGCAACGAGGCGCGTCTTGCCGGTGCGCGAGTAATAGACGATCAGAATATCGCTCATCACGCCTCTCCTTGTAATGGGATGGCCGCAGGAGCTCAACTTTGAGTTTACCGCCTCGATGCCTCCGGCGCAATGGGCGCATGGCAAAAGACGACACGCGCGGCTATAATGCGACAGGCAAAACATGGTCAATCCGGAGGTCCGCGCCCGATGGCCCGAATGAAAGCGCTTGTGAAGGCCAAGCCTGAACCGGGACTGTGGCTGGAAGAGGTGCCCGTTCCCGAACCCGGCATCAACGACGTTCTCATCAAGATTCATCGCGCGTCCATCTGTGGCACGGACGTCCATATCTACAACTGGGATCCCTGGGCCCAGCGGCACATCAAGACGCCGATGGTCATCGGCCACGAATTCGCCGGTACGGTCGCGGCCGTGGGAAGCAATGTCCATGGCTACCACGAAGGCGACGTCGTCAGCGGCGAGGGGCATCTGGTCTGCGGCCTCTGCCGGAACTGCCTGGCCGGAAGGCGGCACCTCTGTCCGAATACCTCCGGGGTGGGCGTGGACCGCCAGGGCGCGTTCGCCGATTACCTCTGCATCCCTGTCGGCAACGTCTGGTACGCGGACAAGCGCATTCCCATGGACGTGCTCTCCTGTTTCGATCCGTTCGGAAACGCGACACACACGGCACTGTCGTTCGACCTGGTCGGCGAAGACGTGCTCATTACCGGCGCGGGGCCGATCGGCTGCATGGCCGCGGCCATCGCCAGGCACGCCGGCGCGCGTTACGTGGTCGTGACGGACGTCATCCCGTATCGTATCGAGCTGGCGCGCAAAATGGGCGCGACGCTGGCCCTGGACGCGCGAACGGAGCGGGTAGCCGACGCGCAGAAAACGCTTCACATGAAAGAGGGCTTCGACGTGGGATTGGAGATGTCCGGCAACCCCGAGGCTTTCCGGGGAATGCTGGCGAACATGTGCCACGGCGGACGCATCGCCATGCTGGGCATCCAGCCGCCGGGCACGGCCATTGACTGGGATACGGTCATTTTCAGCGGGCTCTTCATCAAGGGCATCTACGGACGCGAGATGTTCGAGACGTGGTACAAGATGACCTCCATGATTCAGAGCGGGCTGGATATTACGCCCGTCATCACGCATCGCATCGGCGTAGAACAATTCGAGGAAGGGTTCGCGGCGATGAACTCAGGCCATTCCGGCAAAGTCGTCATCGAATGGGCATAAACGCGAGAACCTCAAAACTCGTTAGAGGAAGGACGGAACGATGCTTGGGACCATGAAGGCGCACCTGACCGAAGAACTGGACGGCATCCGTGAGGCCGGGCTGTACAAGGAGGAGCGTCTGATCGCCGGCCGCCAGGGGGCGCACGTCGAGTTGGCCGACGGCCGGCGCGTGATGAACCTGTGCGCCAACAACTACCTCGGGCTTTCCGGGCATCCGGAACTCGTCAAGGCCGCAAAGGAGGGCGTGGAGCGATGGGGCTACGGCCTCTCGTCGGTCCGCTTTATCTGCGGGACGCAAACGCTGCACAAGCAACTCGAAGGGGCGGTTTCGGCGTTCCTGGGCACGGAGGACACCATTCTGTATTCTTCCTGCTTCGACGCGAACGGCGGCCTGTTCGAGACGCTCCTCACGGCCGAGGACGCGGTCATCAGCGATCAGCTCAATCACGCGAGCATCATTGACGGCATTCGTTTGTGCAAGGCGCAGCGGTTCCGCTACGCCAACGGCGACATGGCCGACCTGGAGGCGAAGTTGAAGGAGAGCGCCTCGGCACGGTTCAGGATGATCGCTACCGACGGTGTCTTTTCCATGGACGGGACCGTCGCGGAGTTGGGTGGCATCTGCGATCTCGCCGACAAGTACGCGGCACTGGTGATGATTGACGATTCGCACGCCACGGGCGTGATCGGCCGAACCGGCCGCGGCAGCCCGGAATACCGCGACGTCATGGGCCGGGTGGACATCATTACGGGCACCTTCGGCAAGGCCCTCGGCGGCGCGTCGGGAGGATTCACGAGCGGGCGAAGGGAAATTGTGGAGATGCTGCGGCAGCGGTCACGGCCGTATCTCTTCTCGAACACCCTGGCGCCCGGCGTGGCGGCGGCTTCGTTGCGCGCGATCGAGATGGTGAGCGAATCGTCCGCCCTGGTCGAGAAGCTGGCGTCCAACACCAGGCGATTCCGCGATGGCATGACCCAAGCCGGGTTCTCCATCGCGGTGGGCGATCACCCCATCGTTCCCGTTATGCTGGGCGAGGCGAAACTGGCGGGCGAAATGGCCGAGAGAATGCTGGCCGAGGGCATCTACGTCATCGGGTTCAGCTATCCGGTGGTCCCGCGGGGTCAGGCGCGCGTTCGCATCCAGATGTCCGCCGCGCTTTCCGACGGAGACGTGGACGAGGCGGTCGAGAAATTCGGCAAGGTGGGACGGGAACTGGGCGTCGTCACTTGAGTCGAAAGAAAACTGCCGAGGAGAGACAAGAAGCGCGGAAGGCATTCTCAGAGCTTCCGCGCCTCGTCACGTCTGAACCGCGGCGTTAGTTGCCGGCCTTGGCCAGAAGCGCGTCGAGAGCATTTTCATTCTGGATTCCCACGGCCCGACCGGCCTCCTTGCCGCCGCTGAACAGGAGAAGGGTGGGAATGCTCATGACGCCGTAGCGCGTGGCGATGCCGGGCGCCTTGTCCACGTCGAGCTCCATCACCGTGACGTCGTCGCCCTTGGAGGAGGCCCACTTCTGGAGGATGGGCGCTTGCTGAACGCACGGTCCGCACCAATTCGCGGAGAAATCCACGAGCACCGGCTTGGACGCCTTCAGAACTCTCTCATCGAAATCCTTTTCCTGCAACTCGATGGCCATGAGAACCCTCCTTTTCTGCATGTGCATGATTCCACGACGCACGCCCCATGATACGTTCTTGAAAACCGGTTGGCAAGAGAAACCGAACATATTCGGTCAAGAACCGATTGGACAAGGGGCGCACGCTAGCGCGGTCCAATCACGTCGCGGATACGCCCAAGCGCTTCCTCGACGACCTCCCGTGAGTGGTGACGATTCGTCACGAAGCGAATGCTTTCCGCCGAGCGCGCGAGCGCCAGAACGCCCTTTTGCCGCATTCGATCGAGCGCTTCTGCCGCCGTGACGCCTTCGACGCGAGCATTGAACATGTTCGTTTCGACCCTGTCCATGTCCACGCGAAAACGCGGGATATCGTTGAGCCCGGTCGCGAGACGCCTGGCATTGGCGTGGTCCTCGGCAAGGCGTTCGATCATGGTATCAAGAGCTACAAGCCCCGCCGCGGCGATGACGCCGGCCTGCCGCATACCGCCGCCGATGACCTTGCGGCATCGCCGGGCTGTCGCGATGAAGCTTTCCGACCCGACCAACACCGAGCCGACGGGGCAGGCGAGTCCCTTGGAGAGACAGAACATCACCGAATCGGCCTCGGCGGCATAGGTCGAAGCCCGAACGCCGGCGGCGATGGCCGCGTTGAAAATCCGCGCGCCGTCCAGATGAACGGCCAGGGCGTTGGCGTGCGCTATCCGGCACAGGCGATCGTGAACGTCAGGAGGCGTCACGCGTCCGCCAGCGCGATTATGCGTGTTTTCCAGACAGAGCACCTTCGGGACAGGGAAGTGTAGATTCCGAGGGCGGATGGCCGCGGCGAGATCGTCGGGATCCAGGATCCCGTTCCGGCAGGGGAGCGGGCGCGGCATGACCCCGGCAACCGACGCCATTCCGCCCGCTTCGTAGTAGGCGATGTGCGCCTCGGGGTCTACGAGAGCCTCCTCGCCCCGGGACGCATGCGCCATGATCGCCAGCAGGTTTCCCATGGTGCCGCTGACCACGAGGAGGGCGGCTTCCTTGCCGAGAAGTCTCGCCGCCATCTCCTCGAGGCGGTTCACGGTGGGATCTTCGCCGAAGACGTCGTCTCCGAGCGGCGCGGCGCGCATGGCATCGAGCATGCCGTCAGTCGGAAGCGTCACAGTGTCGCTACGCAGGTCAATGACAGTCAAGCCGAACTTCCTCTTCCCGCGGCCGCGGGGGTCCGCGTGCCGACCGGATTCAGCATCTGTCTCCGAATGTCAGCTTCCTCTTTCCGCAGGAGTTCGCGTTCTCGCTCGACGCGCTCCTCGGTCTTAGCCGGATTCAGCAGTTGGCGCCCGAGAGGGTCGGGCGTCAAACGAGTCGGCATGTTTGCCCGTTGGAGCGCCCCGGCCAATTCCGCCGAAAACTGTTCCAGTCGCTCGGAGAGTTGCTTCAGGTGCTCGCGCTCCAAGGTGGTCAGCGACGCATTAAGCCGCGCTTTATCGCTCGCGGTACCTGATTCCGGCGAGCCCAGACGTCGCTCTCCTCGCTCGGCGAGAATTTGCTCGCGCAAGGTGCACTCGAACACACTGACGGGCTCGTACGCATTCAGGCGGCGTCGCACGTCGCGTGCGCGAAGTTCGCTTTCGGCCAGGGCCATTTTTTTGTAGTCGGCGAGACGCGCGTCCAGATCGTCCAATTGCGTCAAACGCCGCCGAACCTGCTCCAGCTTCCTTACCAGGGCTTCATATTGCCCGGCCGATTGCGTCCCCTCGTCTTCGCCTCCGTTCCCTTCGCCGCGACCGATGAGGAACGCGACCGTTCCGATCAGGAAAAGCCCGACGACGACGCCGATCACGAGCCGGACGTGGCGGCTTTCGAGGTGTTCGTCAGCCAACTCGACGGACGCTTCCTTAGGGACTTTGATGCGGCCGCCGCACGTAGGGCAGCGGCCATGGCGCCCCGCTTTCTCGGGACTGACGCGCAGGTGTTTTCCGCAACGCGGACAATCGAATCGGATGACTTTCATCACGGCTCCCGGCTACTCGATATCGGGACTCGGCGCCTCGGCACGCGGTTCACTCCTGGCGCGCGCGGCCAATTCCAGGTCCATGCTCCGGATCGCGGCGGCCATGGACACACGAAGTCTGTCGCGGAGAATCTCGTAGAGAAGCGCATCGCCGCGAAGGAAAGTGAAGGCCGTCAGGGGACCATAGGCCCACCGGCGCGAGACGGTTTCGGCCCAGACGGGTTCGTCGCTCTTGGCGTCAGTCAGCACAAGCCGAACCTCGATGGTGCTCGACGCGTATTCGTGCGGAATGTACAGCGGCGCCAGAACGAACAGGAACGGAAAGGCGGCCGGTTCGAGCCAGCGCTGCTGGTACCGGGCATAGAAATGGCGTATCTCGCCGTGGAGAGCGAGATCGAAACGTTCCTTTCCTTGTGTGCTTTCAAGGTAAGCCGTTTCGCGGAAAATGCCGGACGCGGCGATATCACGCTCCATGCTTCGACCGACCGCCCGCCGGACGATATCGTCGCACTTCAGATCGGACGTGGCATAACTGAAATCGTTGACGATTTCCCACGACGGCCGCCTGTCGGCGAATGCGATGACCGCGAGGGTCTTGTCTGATCGCGTCGTCTCGTAAAGCCTCGCGTTCGGCTCATATCGCACGGTGCATTCGCCGCAACCCGCGGCGACCGATACCGCCAGGGCGATCAACGGTAAGATGCTGCCGCGCACAACCATACCGCGCTCCTTTCCTCGTTCCTACGCATACCGGCGTTTTCGTTCGCCCCCGTTCCGCCTATAGTCTACGCCCTCCGACGCTTAAGTCAATCGGAAAAAGCCCTGCAGCGCGAATAGCACGCCCCGCAGCGGCTTGACAGTCCGCGGGTGCTTCCTTTACCATACGCGCGTTCGCCGGTCCCACTTCCGCGCGGCCGGCTTCGACGGCGGTCCGGAACAGCTTGCGCGCGCTGTCGCGCGACAGCCGCGGGCGGCGAGGGTCGGCGCCGGAGTTGGCGGTCGCCTCAGGGCGTCAGACCTTCCCCTCCATGCCTGCGTCAATCGCGGCACGGCGGGACGTTCGGCGGAACCGGCGATTTGAAGGACTGCCCTGGCCCCTCCCTTCCGGGGGGCGGGCTGCTGGAGGAAAAACACAATGGCCTTGCCGAAACGGCGACATTCGCGCGCTCGAACCCGAAAGCGTCGCGCGCATCACGCCCTCAGCCAGCCGGGCAGCACGGTCTGCCCGCGTTGCGACACGGTGAAAGAGCCGCACCGCATTTGCCCGACATGCGGCCATTACGCCGGCCGCGAGATCATTGCCATGGAGAAGTCCTGATCCATGCGAATCGCGCTCGACGCGATGGGCGGCGACCATGCCCCGCGCGAGGCCGTTCTGGGCGGCCTTCAGGCGGCAGAAGCCCATCCCGACCACGAGATCGTTCTCGTCGGCGACCGGGCGGCGATCGAGGCCGAGATCGAGAATTCCGCCACCGTCGCCGGCGCGAACGTGGCCGTCGTTCACGCCTCGCAGGCGATCGCCATGGACGAGAAGCCCGTCGCGGCGATCAAGAAGAAGCCGGACAGCTCCATTCCCCGCGGCATGAACATGGTCGCCGCCGGCGAGGCCGAGGCGATCGTGAGCGCGGGCAACACCGGCGCGATGGTCGCCGCCGCCATGCTGGGGTTGAAGCCCCTGCCCGGCGTCCGCCGGGCGGGCATCGCCATCAGCGCGCCCGCGGCAACCGGGTTCAGCACCGTGCTCGACGTGGGCGCCAAT
>Ga0180437_10008771_pt1 | contig 12727 bp, 9 predicted proteins | sample SS_ome_4_FD_132410 | JGI IMG/M metagenome (GOLD analysis project Ga0180437, IMG submission 132410) | Hypersaline lake sediment archaeal communities from the Salton Sea, California, USA - SS_3_D_1 metaG | ecosystem: Environmental > Aquatic > Non-marine Saline and Alkaline > Hypersaline > Sediment...
GTCCATGTGGCCGAGCTCACCAAGTCCGGTGTAGGCGATGTAGTCGCCCCTTGGCGACCACTGGGGCGCGGTGTTGTATTTGCCTTTAAAGGTGAGCCTTCTGGGTTTGCCATCTTCCACGTTCTGAATATAGAGTTGGGGGTTGCCTGACCGGTTGGAAACAAAGGTGAGTACTTGGCCGTCGGGGGACCAGGAGGGGAGACATCAATGCCCCAATATTGAGTCAACCTTTTGACAATCTTGCCTTTTCCTGTGAGTAGATAGAGATTTGGATTGCCCTCGTAGGAAAGGGAGGCCGCCAGGGTGAACTTTCCGGGCATCCATGCCGGTGTCATGCTTGAACCCTTAAAAGAGATCACCGTGCCCTGTCGCTCTTTGATGTTTCTGACATAGAGGTCTGGTTTGCCCTTTCGGTAGTCTGTGTAGGCGAGCCAGTGGCCATCTGACGACCAGGCTGGAAAGAGGGTGATGGTCTCCGTATTGGTGAACTGCGTGGGATCGTAGCCGTCAAAATCAGCGATGTAGATTTCTTTGTGGCCTGTGGTGGTGGAGATAAATGCGATCTGTGTGTCAAAGATCCCTTCATGGCCAGTGAGAGAGCGGACGATCTCATTGCAGAACCGACGGATCATCCGACGCTGATCCTTGAGCTTGCCTGTGTAACGCTTGCCGATAATAAGATGGCCACCAAAGGTGTCAAAGAGGCGAAGCTCCACCTTGAGACGATTTTTCCGGTACTCAAATCCGCCTTTGACCAGGAGTTCAGCCCCTACGACCGTCCAGTTCTTGAAATCGATCGCGCTGTCCGTAAGGCTCGCCTCCCGGGGGGTTTCCAAAAAGCTCCCGCGCTCTAAAATTTTGAAAAAACCGGTAAATTCAATTGTTTCTGAGAGCAGGTCGGCAAGCGTCTGGGACAAGTCCTCTTCTTTGTCCCCTGAACCAAAATCCTTGAACAGAGGCACGGCCGTGGGGATTTTGCGCAAGTAAGGGGCCGTAATATCGAGGTAGACACGTCCCTGGCAAGGGATGGGTGAACCGGCCAGCACCGACAGGAAGACAGCGAGTAGGGCTGTTTGACGAATGGGCCGGCAGGACCTTTCCATGATGGGCTAAGGCCTCCTTTTCATTTCGGAAGGGTTGAACCTGAAGCCTATCTCATAGTATGGGTGCAGAAACCCGTCAGGTAGGGGAGGCAAGGGATCAGATTTTTTCACTGCCTTGATAGCAGAGGCATCAAAATACCCGCTTCCCGAGCGCTTTTCGAACCAGATATCTCGTATCTTACCATTTTTCATGATTTTCATGATGATGACTGCTTCTGGTTTTGACGGCCGTGTATCCAATTCTTCTGAATAGGCCCAGTTTTTTCTGATCCTGTCCCATATTTCAGCATGATAAATATCAAGAAGGTCTAAGGTCTTCTTGCTCATACCGGTTTTTGCCCCTGTGCCACCTGCCTGAACTCCGGCGGCGCCCTTCTTGACTTTCTTCTGCAATTTGTCGATGGCCTGAAGGACAGGGCGGGGCCTTGACGCGTCGGCCCGTTTTTCTATGTTGGCAATGGCCTTTGTAATGACCTTTGACACATCATAACTCTTTTTCTTCAGTGATCTCTTGACCTGCAACGGCTTGGGGGCCACGGACACTGTCTCCTTGGGCGGCGGCGCCGCAACCTCTGCTGGCTTCTTTTCAGACGTGATCGGCTCAGGTTCTTTTTCCGGTTCAGCCGCCTGGACCGTCTCAGCAGGGGGCGTGTCCTTCACCGTATCGGGAGCCGGGCCTTGAGGTGAGGACCCCGGGGGCTCGAGTTCGCCCTCAGGCAGGCTCACCAGGTCTACCTCAACAGCAGTAGGCAGGTGGCGCGGTGTATGCCGCAACTCGGGCAGCAATACGATTCCTGCCAAAAACAGGCCATGACAAAGCATCGACACGAAGATCATCCTGATCCATACGCGGTCTCTGTCATTTGCCTGGGTTAATGCCGTGCCATACGCAAGCATGCATTCAACTCTTCTGTCACCATGCCGGGTAGCACAAGAAGCGGCCATAGAACCTGGAGGGAGGACTGGGAAGGTGGACGCGGGTGAAGATCATGGCGTCTTGTGCGTCTCTTTTAAGGGCTCTGTCACCATCCCGAGTTTTTCAATGCCAGCCATCTTTACCTCTGCAATCACCTGAACTACAACTCCGTACGGAACACTCCTGTCTGCTCGCAGGTAAACCTTCTGGTCCGGACGGCCCTCCAAGATCTTTTTTATCTTTGCCTGAAGGGCTTCCAGTGCCACCTTGTAGTCGTTGATGTAAATCTGCTGGCTTCCGTCTACGGAAATGGTCAAATGGTCCTTTTCTGCAGGCAGGGGCTTTGAGGTCGTTTGAGGCAATGAGACGTTCACCCCCTGCATCATCATGGGGGCCGTTACCATAAAAATGATCAGCAGTACCAACATGACATCCACCAGCGGGGTCACGTTGATGTCTGCCATGAACGGGCTGTTGCTATTACCTGGCCCCATGCTCCCTGCTTCCCTTTCGTATGATCAACTGCCGTTCGAGCAGGTTCAGAAAATCGGCCGAGAAATTATGCATTTCTGATTCCAAAATACGGACCTTGTTGCTGAAATAATTGTAGGCCACCACAGCCGGGATCGCAGCAGCCAGCCCCGCGGCCGTGGCTATTAATGCCTCAGAAATGCCTGGTGCCACCACGGCCAAACTGGCAGAGCCCATGAGGCCGATGCCCCGAAAGGCATTCATGATCCCCCACACCGTGCCAAAAAGGCCAATGAAAGGCGTGGTGTTGCCGGTGGTTGCCAGAAATGGCAGGGCCTTTGTCAAGGTGGTGAGTTCGGCGTTCACGGCCCGCCGAAGTGCCCGCTTGATATTGTCCACCGTTGCCACATCATGGTTGGGTGTGGCCCCTTTTTCCTTTTCCGCATCCGGAGAAGGCGACTGCGGCTTGTTCACTTTCTTGAGTTCCCCATAGGCGACGCGAAATACCCGAGCCAGGGGCGTATACCGGAGCTCTTTGGAGGCCGAAAAGGCCTTCGACAGGCTGGCCCGCGACCAGAAGAGGTCCAGAAATCGGGCGGACTCTTTCTCGGCCTTTCTTATGAGGCGGTACTTGGTGAATATGATGGCCCAAGAGGCCACGGAGAAGAATAGGAGAAGAAGGAGAACGAAACGGACCATTGGCCCGGATTGCAGAATCATCTGCACTATGTCGCTGCTAGTAGAAATGGGCATGGAAGTTATTTGGTCAATCAAACCAGCTTGGTGGCCGGCTTGGTGGACAGACACCGGAAGCCATTGAATGAGAAAAGCCCTTGGCCCTATACCATGGCCGGGCCGAACCTCCCTGGGGCCAAAATGTGCGAGGATAGTTACATAAGGGTTTCGGAGGTGTCAAGTCAATTTCCAGTTGCCTTCATGGGGCCTATTGTATAGATAATGGTGGTGCTTTAGTGGGTTGGGGCCCTGTGATTCGAAGGCAAGAGACCTTTTGGCCATTGTCAACGGGGCCCGTAAAGAATTGCCCCCTTCGCAAAGGGGGGCATGTTGTTTGCTACAAAGAAAATAAACAACTTCAGACATTTATACAAGTGTCGGCGTGACGGCGCGGATGCCCCTTTGCGTCTATTTGTGTTTTACGAGGCCCTGGGTAGGAGGCGGCCGGTGACATGATGAAAGCCATCGCCAATTTGCTTTTTGAAGCCAGGATCTTAAAAGAGATCCCGCGATCTGGGTTCCACTTCTTGGGGTCCGGTCGCGAATCAGTGGCTGAACACAGCTTTCTTACCACCTTTGTGGGGTATGTGCTATCCCAGATAGAGCCGGCAGCAGACCCTCTTAAGATAGTCCAGATGTGCTTGATACATGATCTTAGCGAGGCGCGGACGGGCGACCTGAACTACGTTCAAAAGAAATACGTCTCCTCAGACGAGGCAAAGGCCGTGGCAGAGGTCACGGCAAGGGTCCCCTTCGGCCCTGCCATGGGCAGACTCTTTGACGCCTTTCGTCACGGTGAAACCTTGGAAGCCCGGCTCGCTCACGATGCTGACCAACTGGCCCTCATATTGGAGCTAAAGGCCCTGTGCGACACAGGATACCATGGGCCAGAGACTTGGCTGCCCCACGTGGTGGCCCGGCTCCAAACAGAGGCTGGCAAAGACCTGGCAGAAGAGATCTTAAAGACCGCCTCAGATGCGTGGTGGTTTGAGGAGAAGGGCAATGGCCCAGCAGGTGATGCCACTTGAATCGATTGTAGGCCAGGCACGGGTCGTCGGCATCTTGACCCGAATGCTTCGCAACCATCGGCTTGCCCACGCCTTGCTCTTTACCGGTATGGATGGCGTGGGCAGACAAACCACTGCCAAGGCATTGGCCATGGCCCTAAACTGTCTGAATCCTGTGGGGGGGGCGGCATGTACACAGTGTTCCTCCTGTCGGAAGGTGGCCACCGGCAATCACCCCGATGTCATCGTTGTCAATCCCAGCGGTGCTTTTATCAAGATCGACCAGGTGCGCTCTTTGCGCAAGCACTTGAGGTTTGCTCCCCTAGAAGGGGGGCGCCGCATGATTGTCATCAATGACGGACAGACCATGAAGGCTGAAGCGTCCAATGCATTGCTAAAGATACTGGAGGAACCGCCCAACGACACACACATCATCGTAACGGCGCCCGAGACCACTAGTTTGTTGCCGACCATTGTTTCCAGATGTCAGCACATCGCTTTTCGGCCCATTGCTCCGGCAGAGATTGCAGAGGTCCTGGTTGCCAGCAAGAGGCTTGATCGAGACGCGGCAACCACCCTTTCCCTGTTGGCCGGAGGAAGTCTGGGAAGGGCCCTGGCCGCCGACGCAGAACAATGGATGAATTGGCGACAAGATCTCCTGCAGCGTGTTCACTCCATTTCAGATTCAACGAAACCGACGGCGGCCCTTTTTGACTTTGCCCAAACCCTGGCACGTGATAAGGATAGGCTGGAAGATGCACTGGGTATGATTATGATGTGGTTTAGAGATGCTCTGATATGTAAGTTTGTTCCTGAGAAGGTCCTTAATAGAGATTTTTTGAAAGAGATACAGGCCCTGTCAGAAGAACTCTCAGTGGATGAGCTTCTGCAGAAGATGGTGGCAGCCTTTGCTGCGCAGAGAGCCATCTTTAGAAATGCTAATTCTCGGCTTGCCTTAGATGTCATGATGATGCGCCTGCGTTGAGGGCATTTGGTATCGCAGGGCTCTGGGGCCAAAAGGGGCGTAAACACAGCGGCGGGTTGCTCTTTTATGTGGAAACACGGAGGCCTATTTCAGTCTTGCTTGTCTTGAGAGGTGGTGCAAAGGTCTCATTGTGTAAGGCTGAAATCACAGGAAAAAGGAATTATGGGTAAGACTGTTGGCATAAGATTCAGACCTCAGGGCAAGGTCTATGATTTTGACGTAGGCCACTTTGTCCTTTCGCCCGACAGTCATGTGATTGTGGAGACAGAGCAAGGTCTGGCCTTCGGCACGGTTGTCACACCTCCTCGGCACTATGGGGAGTTGGAACCCAGGGCGCCATCTAAGAAGGTCTATCGCCTGGCCAATGACGGGGATGTGAAGCAACACAGAAAGAACCTTGAGCTGGAGAAGACCTCGCACGCATATTGCCTGGAGTGTATCGGGAAGTTGGGACTTGAGATGAACCTGATCTCCGTTGAGACGCTCTTTGACAGGACGAAACTCACCTTTTACTATACGGCCAATGGCCGTGTTGATTTTCGCGAGCTCGTCAAGATGCTGGTTAAGGCATACAAGGTACGCATTGAGATGCGCCAAATCGGGGTCCGTAATCGAGCGAAGATGTGCGGGGCCATCGGCCGTTGCGGCCGCGAACTTTGTTGTTCTTCGTTCATCAATGATTTTCATCCGGTGTCCATCAAGATGGCCAAAGAGCAAGGTCTCTCGCTGAATCCCAGCAAGATTTCGGGGCTTTGCGGTCGGCTCGCGTGCTGTTTGGGCTTTGAGTACGCCACCTATTGTGACATCAAAGGTAGGTTCCCTGATGTGGGAAAAGTGGTGAAGACGAAGAGGGGCCGGGGCAAGGTTATTCGTCACAACATGGTAAAGGAGTCCTTGACTATACAGCTTGAGGGGAGCGGAGAAACAGACATAAACTTAGATGAGATCATCAGGTAGGAGGAAGCCGTCGGTGGGCAGTTCACGCTTTGAGCAGTTCAGTGGAGACTAGGCTGGACTTTTTCAATGTGAGCAGGGCTGACAAGTATTTTGGAAGGGAGCAATATGTCTGAGCCATTTTATGTGACCACACCCATTTATTACGTAAATGCCAGACCTCACATAGGTCATGCTTACACGACCATTGTGGCTGATGTGGTGAATCGATTTTACTCCATGCGCGGACAGGATACCTACTTTCTCACAGGAACTGATGAACATGGTGATAAAGTGGTTCGCGCAGCCAAGGCAGAGGGGCTGAGCCCTCTCACCTATGCGGATCAAATTAGCCAGCTCTTCAGGAGCCTGTGGCCTGAGCTAGACATAGCCTATGACCATTTTATACGCACTACGGACCATGCTCACATGAGTGTTGTGAAAGCGGTCCTGCAGAAGATTTACGATTCAGGTGATATTTACTTCAGTGAATATGAAGGGGCCTATTGCTTTGGCTGCGAGCGATTCTATACGGAGCGGGAGCTGGAAGATGGAAAGTGCCCTGACCACAAGACCGTTCCCGAGGTTATTAAGGAGTCCAACTACTTTTTTAGAATGAGCCGCTATCAGGACTGGCTCATTGACCACATCAACACCCATGAGGCGTTCATTACGCCCCAGCGATACAGAAATGAAGTGCTTGCCTTTTTGAGGGAGCCTCTGGAGGATCTGTGCATATCCCGTCCCAAGAGTCGGCTTCAGTGGGGGGTCACACTGCCCTTTGATGAAAAGTATGTGACCTACGTTTGGTTTGATGCACTTTTGAATTATGTCTCTGCCCTGGGATATCCGGAGGGTGAGGACTTCATCAAGTTTTGGCCCGCAGTCCACCACGTCGTGGCCAAGGATATCCTTAAACCTCACGGCATATACTGGCCCATTATGCTAAAGGCGGCGGGCCTGCCATTGTACCGCCAGCTCCATGTCCACGGATACTGGAACGTGGACGAGAGCAAGATGTCGAAAAGCCTCGGCAACGTGGTCGATCCTCTGGAACTGAAGAACGTTTATGGGGTGGACCCCTTTCGATACTATGTGCTGCGCGAGATGGTCTTTGGCCTTGATTCCAGCTTTGGCGAGGAAGGCTTCATTCAGCGCATTAATTCTGATTTGGCCAATGACCTTGGAAACCTATTCAGCCGAAGCCTGACCATGGTCCACAAGTACTTGAAAGGCGTTGTCCCGAAAGGCGACGCCGTGCCCCAAAGCAGCCTGGACCGGGACATGAAAGCCGATGCCCTCAGGGCCGTTCAGGAGTATGAAAAGGCCATGGAAGACTTTGCGTTCCACAAGGCCTTGATGGCCATTTGGGAGTTTATCAACGGGATCAACAAATACATCGACGTGACTGCACCCTGGGAACTTGCCAAGAAAAAATCCCAGCACCAACTGCTGGGGGTGGTGCTTTACAATATCCTGGAAGGACTTCGTGTCATCGCCGGACTTTTGTATCCCGTTATGCCAGGGGCCTCCCGGGTGATGCAAGAGCATTTAGGGATGGCCTCGGCAGGGGGGGGCGCACAATTAAAGGATCTCAAGGTTTGGGGGAAAACCGGATCGGGGACAAAGCTTCCCAAGACGGTGACACTGTTTCCGAGGATTGATCTGGACAAGCCGAAAACCAAGGCCCGGGAGGCCGGCCCCGTGGACGAGACGCCGGCCGTGGCCAAACCCGAGATTTCCATGAAGGCTTTTCAAAAAATGGATCTTCGGGTTGCCACAGTCCTTCACGCCGAGCGTGTGCCCAGGTCGAAGAACCTTTTGAAATTGAAAGTTGATGCCGGAGAGGAGCGGACCATTGTTGCCGGTATCGCTCAATACTACGAGCCGGAAGGCCTTATGGGAAAGCAGGTGGTCATTGTGGCGAATCTCAAGCCGGTGAAGTTGATGGGCATCCTGTCCCAGGGGATGGTCTTGACTGCCGGGGATGAGGGGTCCTGTTCCGTGGTCACTGTTGACGCCCCTGCTGAGCCGGGTACCCCCCTGGCCTGACCACAGGAGGATTGGCACTCAAATCTGGCCATGGGTCCGGCGCAAAGAGGGTGAACCGATTAAGAGAGGGCATTTGCCTGTTGGCAGTGCTAACGCGGCGCGGGCTGCAGGGTCTTCAAGGCCGCAAGGGGTAAGGGGAAAGAGAAGATACAATGAAGGGATCAAAGGCCATGGCTGGGACGACAGGAGCAAGGGACGGGACCGGTGACGGTGACCACCTTGTGGGGGTCATCTCCGATACCCATGGTCATCTGCGAGGTGAGGGGCTCCAGGTCTTTGCAAATGTGGACCTCATCATTCATGCCGGTGACATCGGCAGGCCGGAGATCCTGGAGGCCCTGGACGGCATAGCTCCTGTCTACGCTGTGCGAGGAAACATGGACGCGGGAAGCTGGGCCCGCAGGCTTCCCGAGACGCAGGTCGTTGAAGTGGGTGATGCCCTTCTCTATGTCATTCATGATGCCCACGCTCTCGATCTGGATCCGGAAGCGGCAGGCTTCAGTGCCGTTATAAGCGGCCACACGCACAGGCCATTGATAGACAGACAGGGGTCCATTCTCTTTCTGAACCCCGGCACGGCAGGCCCCTTCAGGTCTCCCGCTACAGTGGCCCTGCTTCGTGTGCGGGGGAAGTCGCTCCATGCCGAATTACGCGAGCTCACGCCATGACGCGTTATCTGAGCCATGACACCCACTGAAAGCGCCAGGCCTTAAGGCAAAGCCTGGTGATACGCACTGCTGGGATCTCTTTTCGTTGTTATGCCTTATATGGCTTAAGGGCGGGCATGGTGCCCCGCAGATAATCACCGTTCATCGTCAGTCTTAGTCTCCGCCCCGGCTGACCTCAAGGTTCATCTACAAGACACACTTCTTGAGAGCAGTGAAGTGGTATCTCCCGGCCATGGTCCCCTATGGAGGGGTGTGGCCCTAGCAGTGGTTTGCAAAGGGCTGTCTACAAAACCGTCAACAGGAGTATAGATTCTGAAGAGAGCGGTTTTGTCTCAAGCCCTCCCCATTCAGCCTCCCGGTGCCCCATGGCGGTGCAGGGCAGACCGGCCTTGAAAGGATCACGTGATGGTCGCGGTAAACATGCTTAACGTGGCAATAGTGGGTGGCGGTCCTGGATGCAAGGCCATCATGGAAATGATTTTTGAGAAGAAGCTGAGCCAGCTTCGCATGAAGCTCATCGGGGTGGCCTGCACCAATCCAAGGGCCGTGGGGTTCCAGTACGCCCAAGACATGGGAATTTACACCACAAGAAATTACGATGATCTCTTTGGGCTCCAAGACCTTCACATGATCATCGAACTGACGGGACGTGAGGACGTGGCCCGTGAAATCGCCCGCAGCAAGCCCGATCATGTGCGATTTATTGACCACACCGTTGCCCACGTTTTCTGGGATCTTTTTCAGATAGAGGAGGAGCGGATCGCCGAACGCCGACGCTCGGAGGAGGAAACAAGACTGGCCTATGCGGAGCTCAACCAGGTATTCGAGACATCAGGCGACGCCATGCGGGTCATCGACAAAGACCTCAACATGCTTCGGGTAAACGAGGCCTTTTTGGCCATGTCAGGGAGCAGCAGGACGGAGGCCATTGGCAAAAAGTGTTATGATCTCTTTGCCGGTCCCTTTTGTCACACCCAGGCCTGCCCCGTGAACAGAATTCTCAGGGGCGAGGAACGGGTGGAGTACGATGCAGAAAAGCGACGCAAGAATGGGGACACGGTGCCTTGTATTGTCATGTCCACTCCCTTTAGAGGGCTGACCGGAGAACTCCTTGGCATTGTTCAGGACTTCAAGGACATTACCGAGCGGAAGCAGGCAGAGGAGGCACTCCAGGAAAGCGAGGAACTGCTCCGGGCTACACTGGATTCAACTGCCGACGGTATACTGGCTGTGGATGAAGCAGGAGAGGTAACACACGTGAACAGGCGTTTTGCTGAAATGTGGCGCATACCAAAGGAGCTTATTGAAACGAGGGACGACAGCAAACTACTCACTTATGCCTTAAGCCAACTGGAGGAACCTGAGAAATTCCTCTCAAGGATTAAAGAGTTGTACGGAACGCCGAAAGAGGACTTCGGCACACTGTTCTTTAAAGATGGTCGTATCTTTGAAAGGTTCACCAGTTCGTTGATTAGAGATGAGAGAATCGCTGGGCGTGTCTGGAGTTTCAGAGACGTAACCGAGCAAAGGAAGGCCGAAGAGGAAAAAAAGAAATTGGAGGCTCAACTTCTGCAAGCCCAGAAGCTGGAGGCCGTTGGCACCCTTGCCGGTGGCATTGCTCATGACTTCAACAACCTGCTCATGGGGATCCAGGGAAACGTCTCGTTGATGCTTTTGGACGTGGGCTCTGCGGAACCCTTTCATGAGCGATTAAGGAGGATTGAAAAACAGGTTGAACGGGGGGTCAGCCTAACTTCACATCTCTTGGGCTATGCCAGGAAAGGAAGATATGAGGTCAAGGCCATTGATTTGACCCAATTAGTAGAAGAGGTCTGCGAGACCTTTGGCCGGACGAGGAAGGACATCACCATTCGCCGAGACTTTGCTGAAGAGATGTTGGCCGTAGAGGTTGATCCTGGCCAGATAGAGCAGGTGCTTTTCAATCTTCTTGTCAATGCGGCAGATGCCATGGCAGATGGGGGAAATCTTATCTTGAAGTTGGCCGCCACCAGTCATCATTCTATGAAGGGCAGACTCTATAATCCAGAACCCGGCAACTATGTGCGACTGGATGTGGCTGACACGGGAGTCGGTATGGACAACGACACCATGGAGCGCATCTTTGACCCTTTCTTTACAACCAAGGAGATGGGCCGGGGGACAGGTCTTGGCTTGGCTTCTGCCTATGGCATCGTAAAAGGCCATGGCGGATATGTTGACGTGGAATCCGAAAAGGGACTTGGGGCCACCTTTACTATCTTTCTGCCTGCCTCGGGGAAAAAGGTCGACAGATCTGTGAGACCTGATAGGGAAATTGTCAGGGCAACGGGCACGGCCCTGTTGGTGGACGACGAAGAGGTCATTCTGGACGTGGGTCGGGAGTTGCTGGAGGCCATTGGCTGTCGGGTGCTCGTGGCCAGGGACGGACGGGAGGCCCTGAGGGCTTATGGAGACAAACAAGACGACATAGACTTCGTGGTTCTGGACATGGTGATGCCCCATATGAGAGGGGGGGAGTGCTTTGACCGGCTGAAGGAAATGGACCCTGCCGTCAAGGTGTTGCTCTCAAGCGGTTACAGCATCGATGGCGAGGCAACAGAGATACTGGAACGGGGCTGTGCTGGTTTCATTCAGAAACCCTTCAACCTAGAAGAGCTTTCTCGAAAGATCAAAAAGGTCGTTGGCACGTAAGGAGATGACACCCCATGGCTGCCATGGGTTGCTACTGCTTGAAGATTCACTCCTGGCCGGAGGCGAACTGGTGTGGTGTTTCAAAAGCTCCTTTAAAAAGTAGAGTGCCGCCATCAAGCCATTTTCCCGGCTCCGTGAGCCTTCCCGGGACGTCAGCTTCGCTCCGCCGTAGCGGAATGATTCTTAGCCCTTCACGCAGCTCCCGTTTCATTCCGAAAATGCTCAATGTTGCGCCGAAAAGGCTTTCGGCTCCACAGTGACTAGTGACAGTTATTTTTGGGCCATGAGGCTAGTACGGCTTAGTCAATGCCACAGGAGCTTCATAGGCCTTGAAACTGGACGGTGAGATGTTGTCACCATAAAGGTCTTTGGCCTCAAGGAGTATCTTCCTGTGCACCTCAATCATTTCAAAGATCTCTTGGGGTATATCACTTGTCTCTTGTTGATAAAAGGCTTCTACAATGTCAAGTTTTTCTAAAAGCTCAGGCACGCGGGTTACGAACTGAAGTTCATATTGATCTCGGGGATAACTCTCACGCAACTCTCTCTTAAAGAGCTTGGCCAAGTCCTCATACATGGGAATGAAGCCAATGGGCGTTGCAAGGGCTCCAACTTTGTCTGCGATTCTCCTTTCTATCCACCTAATCCAGACCTTTTTGTCCATCTTGGTATTCATGAAATCGCCGGAATCATCTCTGAGGAAGTAATTGACGTAGAATATCTTTGGTATTTCCCTTAACCCCTTGGCAAATTCGATGTGATTCTTCAGGTATCTGCCGATGGGGATTGAGACAAACTCCTTGTTGGCCATGGGGTTGATAATGACCTTGGTGCCGGACCCTCCAACGGTTGCAGCAGTGGGTTCAGATTCGATACTTGCAGCATAAAACACGCCCTGTACCCAGCCATAGGACTGTAATACCGGCATAGGTCTTTTGGAACTACGCCCTCCGTAGACAATACCATCGAGGCTTACAACCTGTGTGGGGTCATAGTTCTCGATACCCTCCAAGGCCACACAGAATCGAGCGTTGTCATGGGAGACAGGAATAAATTTGCCGTTCTTGTCCTTCTTACCCTGCCACCACTGGCCCGCATGGTTGCGGCCCCTCAAGGGGAGGCGGACATTTCCCATGCCTTGCCAATAGGGTTTTCCGCGAACATCA
>Ga0180437_10008772_pt1 | contig 12724 bp, 11 predicted proteins | sample SS_ome_4_FD_132410 | JGI IMG/M metagenome (GOLD analysis project Ga0180437, IMG submission 132410) | Hypersaline lake sediment archaeal communities from the Salton Sea, California, USA - SS_3_D_1 metaG | ecosystem: Environmental > Aquatic > Non-marine Saline and Alkaline > Hypersaline >...
CAGGGCTGTTTCGGTGCCGTCGGGGCTGATTTTGCGAATCTCCCCGGCGTCGCCCCCCATCCAAAACGGCACGCCCAGGCTGGCATAGATGTTGCCGGCGCTATCCATGGCGACCCCTTCAGGTAATTCGCTACCCTCGGCGTCAAACGAATTCACTACCTCCAGTTTGCCCGCCGGTTCCATCTCTGCAATCTCAGGTGTGATAGCCGGTTCTCCCGGCACACCCACGTCAAACTTGAGCACGGCTGGGCCGGGGCTGGCGGCAGGCTCGGGAGGCAAGACGGCATAGTTGACGAAAAAGATGCTTTCCTGGTTGCCCTCCCCGATGCCAAAGACAATGCTGGCCGGGTTATGGAGGCCGTTGTCTTCGGTGAGCAGGGTGGTGAACGTACCATCGGTCGGGTCGATCTTGACCAGCTTGTTCTGCAAGACCAACAAGGCGTAAACGTTCCCCTCCACATCCAGGGCAATCCCGTCCATGCCGTACAGCTCTTTGACTTCTGCATCACACCCATCTGGCCCGGCAACTTTCTCCGGCTCGCCAGCGGACCCGTCGGTCAGGATGGGGATGCGCGCGAGGATGCCCTTGCCGGTGTTTGCCGCGTAGAGGTTTCCTTCCCACAAGGCAACGCCGTTGGCTCCAAACGGATCATCCGGCAGGCAGCCCGCCAGCAACTCGTGCTGCAACCAGAGTTCCGCCGATCCACCAGGCGGAATGCGCCAGATGGCGCCGAGGATAGAGTCACTTACGTAGAGATTACCGTCATTATCGAAGGCGAGGCCGTTGGGTAGGATGATGTTCTCCGTTCCGGGTAGCCGCTCTGTGCTGCCGTCGTCGGTCAGGCGGTAAACACCACCCCGGTCGTCCCCCTCACCCACGGGGTAGGCATAGTACAAGTTGCTGGATGCGTCCACTGCCAACCCAGCGGGCGCCGGGCCGTCAGGGTATTCAATCAGAACCGTTTCAGCGCCATCGGGGGTGATCTTGCGAATCTGCCCAAAGCCGCCTCCGACAAAGATGGGTGGGCCCAGGCTGACATAGATGTTGCCCGCTCCATCGATGGCGATACCTTCGGGAAGTTCGCTGCGCGAGGCGTCAAACGAATTCACTACCTCCAGTTTGTCTGTGGGTGCAGCGGTTGGTTCCTCTGTCGGTGTAGCGGCTGGCTCTGCTGTGGGCGTAGTGGTTGGTTCCGCCGTGGGTGTTTCGATGGCTTCGGAAACGGCCGTTCCAATAGTGGTTTCCGGCGTTGGTGTGGCGCCGCAAGCCGTAGCAAACAGGGATAGTATTACGATAAACGGCAAATACAAAATGGTGCGTTTCATGTTTTTTCTCCTTTTTGGGGTTTATGGTTTGAAAGTTTCAAAAAATGTTGAGTTGCATAGGGATATGTTTCATTACGCGATTGGCGCTCACCTCCTCTCATCCATCTCCTGCTTCAGAGCCTCAACCAAGGCCTCCAGGCTGGCGAAGCCGCGCTGCTGGCCAGTGCGCGGATCTTCCAAACGGAAGCGCCACACTTGCGGCGAATCCCTGTCTCGGCTGCGCTCCTCCCATAAAGTCAATAAAAACGTGCGATAGCGGGGGGGATCGTGGATAATAGACATACTCGGTCCTGAAGTTTATTTGATTGAGTAACTGTGATATGATTGAAGACATCCATAGTATAGCAACCAATCTTGAATCTACTTTGAATCCATCTTGAATCTATCTTGAATCTGGAAAGTCATGCCAAAAAAGTTGGAACTGGCCCTTTTGGGCAATGTCGAAATTCGCCGGGATGGGCTCCCGGTGACAGATTTCAAGTCGAGCAAAGCCCAGGCGCTTTTATGTTATCTGGTTGTGACCGACCAACCCCACACCCGCCCGGCCCTGGCCGGTCTGCTGTGGGGGGACATGCCGGAGGCCAAAGCCCGCATGAACCTGAGCCAGGCGTTGAGCCATCTGCGACGATTAGGAGGCGACCATCTGAGCATCACCCGTCAAACAGTTGCCTTCAACCGTGAGAGCGATTACTGGTTGGATGTGGATGTCTTTGAAGCCAGGGTGAATGATACTTCCGGTGATGCACGTATTACCGCGCTACAGGAGGCCGTTCAGTTGTACCGGGGTGATTTTCTGGATGGCCTCTATGTGCGCAACGCCCCCGAGTTTGAGATGTGGATACTGGCCCAGCGAGCGCGGCTGCGAGAGCTGGCCCTGCAAGCCTTGCACATGCTTGTCGTCCATCACGCCGGACAAGGGGAGGCCGGACGGGCGACAGCTATCGATTACACCACCCGCCTGCTAACCCTAGAACCATGGCAAGAGGAAGCCCACCGCCTGATGATGCGCCTGCTGGCTCTCAGCGGCCGGCGTAGTGCGTCCCTGGTTCAGTATGAGAGATGTCGCCAGATATTGGCCGAGGAGTTGGGCGTCGAGCCGGCGGTGGAGACAACCGCGCTTTATGAGCAGATTCGAGACGGGGATTTGAGCGGGGTAGTAGGAGAGCGGAGGATCAGGGGAGCAATTAAACCTGCCCCCCCGAACAACTTGCCCGCCCAAACAACCCCCTTGATCGGTCGAGAGGTCGAACTGGCCGAATTAGCCCGCCTCCTGAGCGACCCCGCTATCCGGCTGGTGACCATCCTCGGGCCAGGCGGGATGGGCAAAACCCACCTGGCCTTGGAGGCGGCGTCGGCCCATTTCGAAGATATTGGTCAGGGGGTTTACTTCGTAGCTCTGACGCCACTTGACGACCCGGACCAGATGGTGGCTGCCATAGCTGAAACGATCAACTTTACGTTCAGCGAAGGGGCTGATCCGCAACAGCAGTTGCTTGACCATTTGCGACCGGAGTCGCTGCTGCTGGTGATGGACAATCTTGAACACTTGCTTACCCCCCCTGAGAAGGGGAGAGGGGGGGCAGAGTTGATCGTTGACATACTTCGAGCAGTCCCTGACCTAAAAATATTGGTCACGTCTCGGGCCAGGCTAAATGTGCAGGGAGAGCAACTGTTTTCGATCTCCGGGATTGATTTCCCTCAGAAGGTGGAGAGTCCTGAGAACGCTCTCCAATTCGGCGCTGTCAAACTCTTCGTGCAGAGCGCCCGCCGCGTGCAACCTGATTTCAATCTGACGGACGACAATCTGCACGATGTGGTCCAGGTCTGTCGGCTGGTGGAAGGAATGCCGCTCGGGATTCTTCTGGCCGCAGCCTGGATAGAGATGTTAGCGCCGGCCGAGATTGCAAAAGAAATCACCCGCAATCTCGATTTCCTGGAAATGCAGGTCCAGGACGCACCCAGACGACACTGGAGTATCCGGGCCGTTTTCGACCATTCGTGGACGCTACTGACGGAGCGGGAGCAAGGGATATTCCAGGCCTTATCTGTTTTTCGTGGCGGCTTTACGCGTCAGGCAGCCCAAGAAGTAACAAAAACTTTGATACAGGAATTGAGGTCGTTTGTCAACAAGTCGCTGCTCAGCCGTACTTCGACGGGCCGCTACGAGATCCATGAACTGCTGCGACAATATGCCGCGGAGAAACTTGATCAAAAACCCGCCGCCTATGAGGCGGCCCGTGACGAACACAGCGCCTTCTACTGCACTTTTCTGCATCAATGGGAAAGCGTATTGAAAAGCGCCCGGCGGCTTACAGCCTTGGTGGAGATTAGGACAGAGCGTGAGAACGCGCGCGCCGCGTGGAATTGGGCCGTCGCTCACGGTCAAACCGAACGTCTGGAGCAGGCCTTGGAGAGTCTGGGAAATTTCTATGAATGGCGGGGACGCTATCAGGAAGGGGAAGAAGCGCTGCGAATGGCGGCGACGAAAATAGCTGCGCCGGAGACAGCCGAGCAACAGCGGCTACTGGTCAGGGTGTTGATCTGGCAGGCAAACTTTAACCGAGAATTAGGCCGAACCGAGCTAGCTATGCAACTATCACGGCAAAGTCTCGACTTGTTAGATAGCCCCCTATTGTTCGATCAAGAGACGCGCTTAGAAAGGGCAGCCACTCTATACTGTTTGGGGTTTGCTACACTTCGACACGACTATGACAAAGCCCGTCGTTTGTGGAAGCAAAGCTTTGAGTTATACCGGGCAGTCGGTGACCAGTGGGGAATGGCTGAGGTACTCGGTCATCTGGCAATGATTGCCTGGGAGCTAGGTCGCTATGATGAAGCGAAACAACTGATTGAAGAGAATCTGGCTATTCAGCAAGCGTTGGGCAACCAAGTAGGCATAGGCGATATGTTTTCCACGTTGGGTTGGATTGCCCTGACTCAGGGGCAGCTTGAACAAGCCGAACAATTGGCGCAGGAATGTACGGCCCGCTATCGAGAAATAGGCGACCAGGCCCGCATCGCCAAGGGGTTAAGAGATTTGGCCGCGCCAAAATTGTTTTTGGGACAGTTTTCTGAAGCCGGCGCGTTATTGGAGGAAAGTGTCGCTATTTTCAATGACCTGGGCGGCGGCGGCGACCTCGTCTTTACAAATATCTTGTTGGGCGCTACCAAGGCCCAATTAGGGCAGTATGCGCAGGCGCGATGTCGGGAAGAGTTAGGTCTCGAGCTGGCCCAGAAGTTTGAGGATCGGGCAGGGGTGGGGCGCGCGCTTTTGTGGTTAGGTCGGGTTGCGCTGGTTGAAGAAGCGTACGCCGAAGCTCAGCGGTTGGCGCAAGAGTCAGTTGCCATTTTCCGTGAGCTCGGACAGAAAGATCAACTCAGCGCCGCCCTGGCGAGTCTGGGACATGCCGCTCGTGGTCTGGGTAATCCAGGCGAGGCACGGCAATATCTCGTAGAAGCCCTGCAAACGACAACAAAAATCGGAGCTTTTCTACCACTGCTGTTTGCGATTCCTCTAGCAGCTCTGCTCGCAGCCGACCGCGGGGAGAAGAAACGAGCCGTCGAACTATACACCCTGGCGTCGCGCTATTCATTTGTGGCTAACTCGCGCTGGTGTGAAGATGTGTTCGGACGGCACATCAAGGCTGTCGCTGCTACCTTGCCATCGGATGTGGTCGCAGCGGCGCAGGCGCGGGGGCGATCGTCGGATTTGTGGGCTGCAGCCAAAGCGTTAATTAGCCGAGATAGCAAGGTGATGGTAAGGGGAGATTTTTTGGTTAGGTCTCCTGTTCACAAAAAATACTCAAGAAAGGAGCAAAAAACATGACGACACGGAAAGAGATTCTTAGTGAAATTGAGGAGGCATTCGGTTTTGTCCCCGGCTGGTTGAGTGATATGCCAGACGCAGTGCTTGAGCAGTATTGGACCAACCATGTCTGGGTGTGCAACGACAGCGCGCTTTCGGGGCGCGAAAAGGCCTTGATCGCCTTTGGGGCCGCTGCGGCCATCCATTGTGGGTACAGAACCCCCTTCCATGCAGCACAGTTGGCGCTCTTTGGCATGAATGACGAGCAGATCAAGGAAGCCGGTTGGGTGGTCCAGAACGTAACGGGCGCGAGCGCTTACCTGCACGGCGTCAGGTACAACCAGGAAACGTTTGGGCAGGAACTCGATGCGCTGGTTGAGTTCCGAAAAAAGTCGCACTAGGAGGAGTTTTTGCATAAATAGTTGACAAGACTACTTAACCATGTTAAAATAGCTCATACAGACTGTTCCGGTTCAACTTTGTCTATGACCACATGCAGGCCATCACGCTCTATCCTGCCGAACTGCACGCCTTTCTGGAGCGAGGCGGCAGCCTGGGTTGGGGCATTGTCCCTACCCTAGATAAAGAGGCCGCTACGACCGAAACCGTTGCCTCGCTGCTGGCCCGCTTTGACGAGGGTGTAGAGCGCCTGGTGAGCAAAGGCCTCGACAGGGAGTTACTGCTGCGCCGGGCGCTGATCACTCCCAGTTGCGGCGCTGGCGGCATGCTGAGTGAGCCGCTGGCCGAGCGCGTGCTAGATCTGTTGCGACAACTGTCCACGACCCTGCGCAAGCGGCACGGCTTTAACGGACAGCGATAACAAGAGCGCGCAGAAACTGGCTTCAGCCCTTGACTATCGCCTTCATACGGGAGGTGGCTATCATCAGACTGTGGCCATAGGCAGGGCTGACGCTGCCCAGAAGTTGAGTTTTTTTATGGGTGAATAGTTGATAAAATTGCTAAACTATGTGCTAAAATGATGTTTTGGAGGAAAGGGCTATGGCTGAGAAAGAAAAAGTGACCATCGTGGTATTTAGCAGTGAGTTGGATAAGGCCCTGGCCAGCTTCAACATCGCCACTACTGCGGCCGGTATGGGGATGGACGTGACGATGTTCTTCACCTTCTGGGGTTTGAATGTTATCAAGAGGAACCAGGGGCGTCTGAAGAGCAAAGGGTTGATGCGCAAGATGCTCAACTGGATGAACCGGGGGGGCAGTCAGCGTCTGGGTCTCAGCAAGTTCCACATGTTCGGCCTGGGGACGTGGATGATGAAAAAGCTGATGGGCGAGGTACGGATGCCCTCGTTAGAGGACTCGATCGCCACGGCCAAACGGCTGGGGGTCAAGTTCATAGCCTGCAACACCACTCTGGGGGTCATGGGCTTGGGGGAGGGTGCTTTCATTCCGGAGGTGGACAGCTTTGCTGGAGCGGCTACTTTCCTGGGTGAGGCGCGCAAGGGCACGGTGAATTTATTCATCTAGCTGATAGCAAATAGCGAATGGTGAGATGTTTTTCCAGTTAGCTAGTATTTGGTGCGAAATACGGAGTAGCGCAACTTGTTGCGCGCCTTATGCATCGTATTGTATCACTGAATAGCGCGAAACAAGTCCTGCCCTGAGCACAGCCGAAGGGTTCGCTGCTCCGCCGTTCGGCGTTTCATACCGAAAACTAGCCGACATAAAGGAGGGTATCAATATGGAAAGCAACACGCAAATACTCACTCCGCGGCTCGACTACCGGCCGGTGGAAGAGCGGATCAAGGATTTCGAGGAGGCGTGCCTCGGCTTCTCCCCAGAGACAGCCCGCCTGGAGGCATCCCGCTGCGTCCAATGTCCAGCGCCTCAACCCTGCTTCCTGGCCTGTCCACTGCATAACGACATCCCGGCTGCGATGAGGGAGATATCGGAGGGCGACTTTATCAAAGCGGCTGCCATCTACCGCCAGACCAGCAACTTCCCGGAGCTGTGCGGACGCCTCTGTCCCGGCGAGCTTCTATGCGAAGGCCCCTGCCCCGTGGGCAAGATCGACCCTGACATCCATTTGGGCCGACTAGAAGCCTTCGTAGCTGATCACCAACGCGATGTAGAGGGCCTTCCCATCCCAGAGGTCCCGCCGCCGACGGGTTGGCGCGTGGCTCTAGTGGGATCAGGGCCGGCTGGCCTGACCGTAGCGGAGGAATTGGCCAGGTTGGGGCACGCGGTCACCGTCTTTGAGATGCACCGTCAGCCGGGAGGCATGCTGGTGACTATCCCCCACTTTCGGCTCCCCGTGCACATCGTCGAGGCCAAGGTGGCCCAATTGGAGCGCCTGGGAATCCAATTCGTCTTCGAGACTCGTGTGGGACAGGATGTCACGGTGCAAGATCTGCTCCAGCGAGGGTATCACGCGGTGTGTCTGGGGACCGGGGCCGGTTTCGAGCCCGCCGTCAACCTGCCTGGTATAGGCCTGGAAGGTGTCCACCTGGCCACCGAGTTTCTGGTGCGAACCAACCTGGACAAAGCGTACATTCCAACCGAGGAGCAGGTGCCCATCCAGATGGGCGAGCGGGTAGCGATTTTTGGCGCTGGGCACGCTGCGGTGGACTGCGCGCGGACGGCGGTCCGGATGGGCGCCCAGAAGGTGACTTGCTTTTACCGTGGTTGGGAAATGGACATGTTATGCCGCCTCGAGGACAGGCTGGCTGCGCAGGAAGAGGGCGTGCGCTTTGTTGCCCTGACGGAGCCGGCAGGCCTGATCGGTGATGAAAGGGGACGCGTCGTGCAAGTGCAATGCCAGCGTGTGCGTCTCGCTCGCCGAGATGGCCAGAGTGACCTAGTCCCGGTCGAGGGTTCCAGATATATGGTGGACGCGGACCTAGTGGTGTTAGCACCTGAGCGTGGCCCTGATCCCCTGATCGTGGAGGACACGCCAGGGCTGGAGATAGAACCAGAGGGCTGGATTGTCAGCGATGAAGAGACAGGGCAGACAACTCGCCGTGGGGTCTTTGCAGCCGGGGACAACACCGGCGAGTCGCATTTGGCTGTGGTCGCGATTCTGGAAGGGCGTAAGGTTGCGGCCAGCATCCATCGGTACCTGAGTTCATAAGAGGGTATTTTGGGAGGTCGAGTTATGAAAACCGTCGAAAGGCTTTTGGAAGCCAAAGGGTACGACATCTGGTCTATTACACCGGATGCGTCAGTATACGAGGCCGTCAAGCTGATGGCTGACAAGGCGATAGGGGCCTTGCTGGTACTCGAATCGGGGAAATTGGTTGGCATCATCTCGGAACGGGATTGTACCAGGAGGGTGATTCTGAAAGAGAGAGCGCCCAAGGACACTCTGGTCAGGGAAATCATGACCCCTGATGTAATCACTGTCCATCCCGACCAGGCCGTCGAGGAGTGTATGGCGCTGGTGACGGCCAGGCGCATCCGGCATCTCCCAGTGCTCGCAGACGGCCAGTTGATGGGCCTTGTCTCCATCGGGGATTTGATCAAGGACATTATCTCTGAGCAAGAGTTCATGATCCGGCAGCTCGAGAATTACATCAAAGGTGGATAATGACATGAGCAGAATCTATGACGATATCACCAAGACCATTGGCAACACCCCTCTGGTCAGGTTGAACAGGGTCACCAGGGGGCTGGGGGCGACCGTGCTGGCCAAGCTGGAATCCTTCAACCCCTTGTCCAGTGTCAAAGACCGAATCGGCGTCAGCATGATAGATGCCGCGGAGCGGGCTGGGCTGATCAAGGAGGACACTATCATCCTGGAGCCGACCAGTGGTAACACCGGTATCGCCCTGGCCTTTGTGTGTGCCGCCAGAGGCTACAAGCTGGTCCTGACCATGCCCGAGACCATGACTGTGGAACGCAGAAGTCTGCTCAAGGCCCTGGGGGCCGAGCTGATTTTGACCCCCGGCTCAGAGGGGATGCCCGGAGCGGTGAGGCGAGCCGAAGAACTGGCAGCCCAGGACCCCAGGTACTTGATCCCCCAGCAGTTCAAGAACCGCGCCAATCCAGAGATCCATCGCCGCACCACCGCCGAGGAGATCTGGCGCGACACCAACGGTCAGGTGGACATGGTTGTGGCCGGCGTGGGCACGGGGGGCACCATCACTGGCATCGCCGAGGTGATCAAGCCCCGTCAGCCTGGCTTCCAGGCCATCGCTGTGGAACCGATCGCCTCGCCAGTCCTCTCCGGTGGCCAGCCCGGCCCCCACAAGATCCAGGGCATCGGCGCCGGTTTCGTCCCTGACGTCTTGCGCCTGGACTTGATGGATGAAATCATTCAGGTAGCCGAGGAAGATGCCGCCGAGATGACCCGCCGGTTGGCCAGAGAGGAAGGGATCCTGGTCGGCATCTCCTCTGGCGCGGCGGCCTTTGCTGCTTTGCAAGTGGCAAGGAGGTCGGAGAGCGCGGGCAAACTCATCGTGGTCATCCTGCCCGACACGGGGGAGCGATATTTGAGCACAGAGCTATTCAGAGTGGAAAATGAAGACTGAAGGATGGAGACCGAAAGCCATCGCTCTGCTTTCAGGTGGTCTGGATTCCACTCTGGCGGTGAGGCTCATCCTCGACCAGGGGATCGAGGTGGAGGCGCTGAACTTTGTCACGCCCTTCTGCAACTGCAATCGCAGCGGAAGGTGCGAGGCGCAGCACGTCGGTGACCGGTTCGACATTCCGGTCGAGGTCATCGGCCTCATCGAAGAGTTCTTCCAGGTGGTGAGGAAGCCCAGGCATGGCTACGGCAGCGAGATGAATCCCTGCCTTGATTGTCGCATCTTGATGTTCTCCAGGGCCAGGGAGCGCATGGAGGAGATGGAGGCTGCCTTTGTCTTCACTGGCGAGGTGCTGGGGGAGCGCCCTATGTCCCAGCGGCGCGAGGCGATGCGCCTTATCGAGCGGGAATCGGGCCTGGATGGGCGGCTCCTGCGCCCCCTTTCGGCTCGACTCCTGCCGCCCACGATTCCCGAGAAGGAAGGGCTCGTTGACCGCGACAAACTGCTGGCCATTGAGGGGCGCTCTCGCAAACCCCAGATGGCCTTGGCAGAGCAATACCATATCAACGACTATCCCTGTCCGGCGGGTGGCTGCCGCCTCACCGATCCCGGTTTCGCCCGTCGCATGAGGGATCTGGTGCATCACAAAGAGGATTTTGACCTCAACGACGTCAACCTGCTGAAGGTAGGCCGGCATTTCCGGCTCTCGCCCGAGGTCAAGGCTGTGGTGGGACGGAATCAGGAGGAAAACCAGCGCATTTTGGCGCTGGCAAAAGAGGGAGACGTCCTGTTTGAGGTGCAGGACTGGGGCAGTCCAGTCACTCTGCTGCGGGGTGAAGCGGGCGCGGAGGAGATCTCCCTTACCGCCGCGATCACGGCCCGCTATAGCGATGCCCAGGGCGCTGAGGTAGCGGTGCATTACGGAACAAACTACACCACTTTGAGTGAGACAATGCTGGTCTCGCCATCGGGCAAGGATGAACTGACCAGGTTGCGAATCTAGAACGGGAGAAAAAGAGGCATTTCGATGTCAAAGAAGAAAAGGCAAAGAGGTAAGAAGAACGAGAAGCGCGCCTTGGGGAAATCTCAGGGGAAGAAAGGTCTGTACATAGCCGTACCGCTGTTGGCACTCGCCCTGCTCATCGGTGGGATCTGGCTGCTCAACCAGCATCAACAAGTCAGCGCGGCGACACCAGAAGAAATCGCAGCCGAAATCATACCGCAGGAGGGTGATCCGACTGCCTACGACATTCCCCTATCCCTCGATAACACGCAGCAATTCATAGATTACTACAACGTGACCACGTTGACAGCCGAACAAGAGAGCACGATGAGAAACGCTCTACTTCCACTTAGGGCGCCGTGCTGCGATGATAACTCTATGGCAACCTGCTGTTGTCCCTGCAACCTGGCCAAATCTGTGTGGGGGCTGTCTAGCTATCTCATAGCGGGAAAGAATTACAACGCTGAGCAGGTGAGGGAATCGGCGCTGCAGTGGCTGCGCTTCATTCACAGCGACTACTACGTCGCCCAGGAACTCGGAAGCAGGGGGGGTAATCCAGATGAATATGGCCTGCCGCATGGGGATGCCTGCTATGCTGGCAGATGTGAATTGCCATTTGTGGATGACGGCTGCGGTGGCATGGGAGAACTGGTGCAGTGATTCGAGCATAACCTTCCTGGATAAGTGGGGAATGAATCCCTTATCGAAGAGCACCTGGACTAGATCTTGTAGTTGACTGCCGAGGAGGCTCTACAATGTCCGTCTTGCGAGGAATTTCACCCATAAATATACTGCTGGCCATGTTCTTGCTGGTGAGCTGTCAGAATTCGACCGCGCCATCGGTGGCTACGGTGACTCCGATTCTGCCAACCACCACTGCTGTGCTTCTCACGCCGTCTGTTCCGGCCATCCACATGGCCTATTTTTCCAAGGCCGGATGCCCGGTGTGCGCCAAGGTCAACGACTATTTGGAGCAAGTCCGAGGTCTCTACCCCCAGTTGACGATTACCGAATTCCCCATCGAGGAGGAGGAGGCGAAGGTGCTGAGCGAATGGCTGGGGGAGCGCTATGGCGTGCCGGAGGAGAGGCGTCTGACCACGCCGATGGTGTTCGTGGGAGAAGACTACCTGGTGGGTCAGGATCAGGTCGTCATGGAAAACCTACAGTCAGTGGTGGACAAGTATGTAGGCAGCGGCGCTGAGGCGACCTGGAGGGATTTCGACCCCGAGCAGTCTGGAGCGTCCATCCTCGAACGGTTCCGCTCCTTTGGTATGCTGACAGTTGTGGGAGCAGGCCTAGTGGATGGACTCAACCCCTGCGCTTTTGCCACTATCGTCTTCTTCATCTCCTACCTGGCTTTCCTGGGCCGCAAGGGACGGGAGATCCTGGCTGTGGGGGGAGCTTTTGCTCTGGGCGTGTTTCTCACCTATCTATTGGTAGGGATGGGGTTGCTCAAGGTGCTGGAGGAATTGCCGTTCCTGACGACACTGAGCCGCTGGGTGTACGGGCTGACGGCCCTCTTCTGCCTGGCCCTGGCGGTCTTTAGCTTTCTGGATTACCGTAGAGCCCGGCGCGGTGAGCACAAGACGATGACACTGCGCATCCCGTTGCGGCTGCGTCAACGAATCAACCGCGTCGTCCGAGAAGGAGCCCAGGCGCGGGCCTTTGTGCCTGCAGCTTTCACGACTGGCTTTGTTGTGTCCATCATCGAACTGGCCTGCACCGGCCAGGTCTACCTGCCGACCATCATCTTTGTCATGGGGATGCCAGAGATGCAGGGGCAGGCATTTTTCTATCTGCTGCTCTACAACCTGGCTTTCATCCTGCCCCTGGTGGTAGTCTTTGGATTGGCCTACTTTGGCACCACCTCGGAGCAGTTGGGAATCTTTATCAACCGCCGCACGGCGACGATCAAGTTGAGCACCACCCTGCTGTTCCTCGTCCTGACCGGGTGGTTGATGACTAGGTTGGTGTAGAAAGCCGAGGCGCTTGTCTCACCGCTACAGCGATGCGCCACCGGTTCGACGGGGCTCACCACAGGCGGTTCGACGGGGCTCACCACAGGCGGTTCGACGGGGCTCACCACAGGCGGTTCGACGGGGCTCACCA
>Ga0180437_10008777_pt1 | contig 12722 bp, 20 predicted proteins | sample SS_ome_4_FD_132410 | JGI IMG/M metagenome (GOLD analysis project Ga0180437, IMG submission 132410) | Hypersaline lake sediment archaeal communities from the Salton Sea, California, USA - SS_3_D_1 metaG | ecosystem: Environmental > Aquatic > Non-marine Saline and Alkaline > Hypersaline >...
CGGCGCTTGATACCATCAAAGCCGGGAGGAGTTGCGTCCCTGTCAACAAGCGGGCTGTCTTCGAGCCATGCCCAGTCTACCCGGGTCAGGTCAACAATAGCTACCTGATCTTTGGGAAAGTTAGGATCAACTACGATAGTTGCCCTGAAGCCGCCCCTGTCTTTAAATACCGGGATGTCTCCAACAAAGTCGGAGGTATAGTGACCGGTGAACTGCTGCGGGGTCTGCTGGATTTGCACGATTGGGTTAGTGCCTGAAGTATTAAAGGCCGAGATTTTACGGGCCTGGTTTTCAGCACAAAGGAGGGCATATGCATTTGAGAAAGCGCCATCGTCAAAAATGGCCTCTAGCATATTGTTAATGATCGTTTCAGAAATGGCGCCGCCGGTAGTCTCAATGTTACCGCTCTCCATATACTGAAGGATACCGCCCATGGTGCCGTTTTCAGTGGAGGACCGAACTACCCGCCGCCCGTAAATAGCAGCGTTATTCAGTTCGTAGGCCAGCTCCTGGAGTTTAACTCCTACCTGGTAATCGATACCGGAGGCCATGCCGTATTTTTTTACGACTTGTGCGGTTCTGGAAATGTCGGCAATCCTTTCGAAGATTTGAACATAGTTATAAGCCATGTCGGGTTCTTGTCCGTTGCCTGATCCTGCCTCGGTTTTTTCGTTCAGAGGTGAGGATACGAGGTAAACTTTATCTCCGACTACGAAAGTTTCACCAACAGTTGATCCATAGTCACGGACCACGGTGAGGTCGGTTGCGCTGTCAACGGAGGCAACTTTTACTTGCTCAGTCCGTGAAACGTCAGCGGAGGTAGTTACACGCAGAATTGCTCCGGCCCTAATACCAGCGGTGGAGGCCAGATTGATGCCGGTGCCGTCTCCGTCTGTGTCGAAAGAGGCGATAGTACTGGAGACAGGAGAGAGGCTGTCTTCAAGCCACTCTTCTTTGGTTGCCATGGCATTGGGACCACGGGGGATCAGAGAAAGAAAGGTAGGCGCTGAAGCTACGAGCCTATCGAATAGCTCAACAACGCTCCTGATAGTGTTTTGATATTCATAAGAATATCCGTTTGCAATTGAAGTGGGCATTTTAAATACTCCTTAATAATTTTAGTTTGAGGAGTTTACAGAGGGCGCTTCTCGCAATCCCTTCATTAAACCCCCCATGAGGGTGTTTTCCCCAGCGAAGGGGACAGCCGGACCAGCCGGGGCTTTTATTGCGGCTCTACCGCTTGCCTGTGTGTTATCTGTTGACGGGGTTGGTTTTGTTTCAACCGCTCCCGCTAGTTCCTGTATAAACTTCAATTGAATATCGGCGCTTTTATCTTTCGTGCCGAGTTCAAATAATTTTTTCTGTGCGTCCGTTAATGTCTCAAGCTTCTTTTCAACTTGCGCTTTGCAGTCATTTAGGTAGTTATCTTTAAATAACTTTAAATCTTCGTAGTCGGAGGTTTTCTCTTTCTGTTCGTTATAGAGTTTCTCCCACTCCTGTTTTTTTTCAAGTTCGGCCTGTTTCGCCTGCTCCTGTGCGGTGGTTAATTCGGATATTTGCTGTTTAACCTCCTTTAATTCAAGACGCCTGTTTTTCGCCTCGGTCCGTGTCTCCAATAACATATCTACCAGTTTTTCGGCTCCAAGGTCTTTTAAACTTTCTTTGCCTTCTGTGTTCTCTGTGGCCGCCGGGGCCGGTTGCTGCTCTACAGCTTGCTGTTGCGGCTCAACCGCTTGTTTTTCATCTGACATTTATAGTCTCCTTATTTTTTTACTTTTGTAAACTTTGCTTTTCTAAGGTCCAGCCGTTTATCTGGATTGTTTATTGATCCCGCTATTTGTTTTTTATAACTGGCTGAATATCTTTTGCCCCGTTTTTTTTCGGCCCTGCGTATTCTTTTCTGCTGAATTAATATAGGCGCCCTAATATCTGTCCGGGATGGGGCCGTGTCAACATCTATTAATTGACAATGGCAACGAGCATTTTTATTTTTAACACATAAGGTCGGACGCTGATTTGGCACTCCCTCTCGTATCCACACGGAGCGGGGCTTTGTAGTGCCGTGGAGTTCTAGGCAATCGGGGCAAGTGTTAACGAGTACCGCCTGCCACATTTGCAGCCGGGGAGATGGCAACCGGACATCCTGTTTTATAGTATCATCGGCAATAGTGGATTGACCGTCATTTACTAATACGTTAAAATCCTTGTTTAATGTCTGGTCGTATGCCTGAAAAAAACTACCCAATGTTTGCAGTTCGTCCTCTGCCAATTCTTGAATGATCTTTTTAGATAGCCCGGATCGTTCTATTACAAAGCGCTGCATATCGTCTAATAGTGTATTACCAGCAAGGGCTAATTTCTCAGTCCCCTCCTTGACCTCCCGCCGAAGTTCTTTTTTACCCGGGGCGGTCAAGGTCAAGTAAATCTCCTCAGCCTCTGCGTCTTGAATGGTAGTTAATGCGATAGCCATAATAAAAAGTTTAACTGTATTTTTTAACAAATGTTTTTACCCGCTTTCTAATTATCGTCATCATCCAAGGCGGGACATACCCCCTCGGCACCTGTAAAAAATTATAGTTTTTCTGTGACAGATAGAATGCTATCTTGTCATAAGGTGTTTTACTGCCTGGCCTGGCCTTATTCGCCATGCCTATTTTAATGCCGTTTGTAATTGCGGTAATAGCAAAGTAATTTGTATTTCTTGTCATAAAGCCGGTATCTATTAATGATTTACCGCCCTTGCCAGCAGCAAGCTTTTTCTTGATGGTGGAGGGGGCATTGCGTTTTAATACACCCTTTTCATAAATACCCTCTAGTTGTTTACGCTTGATATTATTTATTATTTTAACCGGGGCTTTTTTCGCAATCTCTGACATAACAGACCGATTGAAAGCGGGGTAATCTTTTATCAGGCGCTTAATGCCCTTTAAGTCAATACGAACCGTTTTAGCCATTTTCAGTAAAATTCCTTTTATACCTGTTAGCCTGTTTTCTGCCTATCTTTAAAATGTCGGGCAGATATGATTTAGCAACAAATGCCGCTATCATTTCATTACCCGTTTCATATACTTTTTATCCTGTGCTATCAACTTTTTAACGTTTAAGTTTTTTAAAATAAACTTTCTCAAATCCTCTTCAAAGTTAAAATTAATATCATCCCTATCTTTTAAATTGAGCCTAACATAGTTATCAAGTAACTCTTGTTTCTCTTCATCCGGTCGGTTTACTATCGTCCTCTTCGGCACTATCTACCTCCGGTGTAAAGGCGAATATATCCTCCGCCCTGAGTTGGTCATTAATCGCTTTGTTTTCTTGTAACCGCTTGATTGCCTCTTCGTCAGTCGGACAATCGGGGTCTACTTGCCTGTAAAGGTCAGTTAGTGAAACGAGATTATTATTAAGCTGATATTCTGCTTTCTTGATTTGATCGTCTACACTTTCATCCCTTTTTTCTTCAAAAAAGTCTATGCTGAACCGGCCCTCAAGGTCAATGTTTGCTTTCAGGTCAGTATTTGCAATTATAGCAGTCTTGTATGCCAGCTCGCTCTCGGCTTTTCTATAATACGGCTGCTGCTCTTCTTTTAAGTTGTTTAATGCCTCTTGCGATATACTCAAAGCAAGGCCGGACATTTTCTGAGCTGAACTTGTACGGCTTGAAAACTCCACCCCGTGATTATCTGCTATCTCGGAGATAATGTCGTGTATAGCATCCATTACTTTCGTAATATCACCGGACAGCTCAAAAGCTCCGATGTTAGCATTGGGGTCTGTTATCACTATGGGTTGGAGGCTATCTGACACCCGCCCGTCCATTTTTGCCGCTTCGTCTTTATCTACCCCGGTCATAAACGGCTGGCGGTATCCTGACTGTTTCATCAGATTGTTTAGATAAGTTTGAAATACGTTAACCTGAATAGTCCCGTTGTATAAGTCGCTGTTCTGAGTTTCGTGCCATATGTCCCCGGCTATTGAGGGAAAATTGCTGAATAGAACATAAGGGATAATACCCCGGCCCGTTTTCGGGTCTTTATAGGGGTTTTCAAGCGGGTAGCCTGGTAGTACTGATTTATTGCTATCTAGTACAGCGTAATTCTCTTCATCCCAGTAAAAGTATTTTACCGTGTATGTATCATTACGGGACATTTTCAACGGTTCGGTTATTGAGTTATTGCTGTCCTTTATCGTCACCCGGTGGAGTAAATGGGTGATTGTTTCTGGATCGTCAATGCTTTGAATAATAGATATATTCTCACTCGGGACCGCTTCATACTTGATAGCGCCTTGCTCAGTAGCCATTATGCGAGGAAAGCAAGTATTATTGACCTCTACCAGCTTGTTAGTAGTTGGCATTACAAGGTCAAGATTACTGCGGGAGATTATTTCAGAATAGTTTTCATCAACGCTTTTACCATCACGCTTATACCAATACCGCTTCGCTTCGCTTTTATATATAACGGATTTGAGGTTAACAATCTTTTTTAGAAGATTGTAGTATGTAGCCAGTAAAGGATAAAGGCGGTTATAGTTATCCCTGTGAAATTGTTGTTGTAAAGTGTAAATTATCTGATTTGAATAGTCATCAAGATACATTGAGAGCCGGTCAGCCTGGCTGTCTTGCCGGTCGGTGTCTGCTTGTGTCTGAAGGTCTGAAAGTACTTTGTCGATTATAGAAGGCAATTACATATTGTCCCCTGTTGTATTTGCTTCTAGCTTATCGGGCCGGGTCTACCGGTGTCTATTTGGATATAATTCTCCCTCAAGGGATATTATAGTAATAAATATATTATTTGTCAACCCCTAGTTGATTTATTATTTGATAGAGCAATTCAGCCATTTTTGAAACGAGGCTTTCATTGCTGTAAAGTTCATCCTCCCCGGCAGCTAAAAATATGCCGTGAATTAATTCGTGACAAAATGTAATACCCATGGCCTGTTCGTCCCGGGGTGTGCCTTTAATACTTTTTTGTAATACAATCTCGCAAACGTCCGGGTGTATGTATCCATTACAGGCTCTATCATTCGCCATATTATCAGAATACCTTATTTTATACTTGCGCCCCGCCAGTTGAATATATTTCGGTATCTTCATAAATTATCCTTTTGGTAGTATTACCTCTGACTTTTTGCCGGGCCATTTAACCCATATGCCATAGTACCAAGCCGTCCCGGGGTGCGAGTGCGTGTCATGTTGCGGCTTGCTGTTCTGGACCACCTGTCCGTCCCGGTCTTTTGGGTATGACCAATTCTCAAACATCTCAGTAAACCGTGGGCATTGGGCCTCACATATTCTAACATAGGGTATTAACTCATTAGCGTTGGATATGTAATCGGCTATTGATGGATTGCGCCTTGGTACTTCTACCTGGATATTCTCGCCTCTGAGCTTGCTTATCCAGCTCTCCAAGCTTTCGTTCCTAGTAGCACCGGCGGGATCGCCAGCATCCCGAATATCACTATTATTATAATTTTTGCTGTTAACAATATTAGAATAATGGTGCACGTCTTTATTCTTGTTAATATATTCATCGAATACCTCAATTTTAAATCCTCTGTCGAACTCTTTACTCTTCGGGACCGGTACTATCTGCACCCAGCAGATCGCCGTATCTGAAGGATCAATCCCAAAATCCCAGAACCGCCAGACCTCAGCAGCTGGGTTATACACCACAGGATTGTTAACAACATTAACACCCCGGCTGAAAGTATCATATACTTGACCCTCGAAGCTATCCGCATAAATACCTTCATAGAAGCGTTTTCTCATCATGCCCCGGCTGGTCCGAAGCTTTTCTAAGTATACCGGGGAGAGATTTTCGGCATTGTCCTCTGGGCTGAAGTGGAGCCATGCTATCTGGTCCCTTTCTTTTTCTGTAAGCTCCTCTCCGCCTTCAATATCAATGCCTTTAATAAAGTACTGGTTAGTCCAGTGGCTGGTAACGGTGGGATTACATTCGGTGATAAACTTAAGGGGTATCTTGCTCTCGGCGGGATTCCAATTAAGCCGTGTGAGTAGCTTTTTGAAATCGAGATAGCCCAGCTCCGTTGCCTCCACCACGAGGATGGTAGCCCACTCTTTTGATAAAATTTCATCGGTATGCCTCCTGTTATCGAACCCTCCCGCCCAAATACTTGATCCATTTGCAAAATTAATAATCCTTTTTGTTTGATCCTCTACCCAGCAGCCGGGAAAGTCCCGGGAAAGTATATCTAGTAATGTCTGCATCCATACCGATGTTACGCAGCTACTTTTTGAGGCCCGGGCTATTAAGTGCCTAGTACCGGGCCAGCCCATGGCCCTGAGTATTACCGCTCGAACATCAAGGACGGTTTTACCAGACCGGCTGCCGCCGAAATGGTGATGTAATACCTTGCTTTTATCAGATAAACTCTTTACCCCCTCGGCTTGTCGTTTGTTGTATATCAACTAACAAGCCCCTTTTCGTCGGGGTGTATAAGATTAAAATTAACTTTTGAGTTTATTTTCTGTTCGTGATTATTGGCCCCGATTATATCCGCTATTGTTTTTATGGCCTGTGTCGCTCCTCTAAAATCAAGTGTCTCCCCCCCGAGACACATATTTTTTATTTTTATAAGATCATCCACTAGATCGGCAGCAGTAATAGTTATTTCTTTTTCTACCTTTTTTCTTGCCAGTTCTATATATTTCTGTATATGAGGTTTTTTGAGGTTTTCATGTGCCATTTCGGCGGCTGTTTTTTCAGAATACCCGGCACGTATAGCAGCGTTTTTATTATCTACCTCCGGTTCTGATAATAGAATATCAACAAATTTTTGTTGTTTACCTGTTAACTTTGGCATTTTGACCGTCTCGGTCATCATTTCCCTCCCGGGTAGTCTTTGCCTATTATATGTCAAATCCTGTTTTTAGTCAAACGCTGTTTCAAGCCGCCTCAATCGCCGGTTGGTCCTTGCTGCTGCCCTTTCAAGTTTTTCTATCCGCTGGATAATACCGGTTATAGTATCGACATACTCACCGCCGTCTTCAGTAGGAAATTTGCCGTCTGTTCGCCAGTTTGAGCAAGCCATATCATCATATAGGTATGTTTCATTAAAATTGCATACCCTGGTATTTGAGCTTCTTTGATAATAGGCGCAATTATAGCAGCTTTTATAGTCCACTAATCTAAATCCTTTACAATAGAATATCCATTTAATCGTAACTTGCTTATTACGTCCTCCCCCACAAGTTTAATGACTTCGCCTATTTCTTTATCCCCATTCGGTTCGGCCCCTATGTATAAATGATAACTATCGTGCTTGCTTAGGGAACATGCTTCGTCCGCTATGGTGTAAAATATCTTTCTTAAAAAATATAGATCGTCTTCGAGTAGCTCCCTTTCGATATAAAAAGTGTCTTCGCTAGTAGTAACCGCCGCCCCGTTGCCGTTGTGTTCTACCACTATACGGCCATAGGTAGCAAGGGATTTAACATCAACTAAATTAAATACCCTTTCAGCTATTTCGTTTATAAGTTCGTTCATAAGTACAACGGCTCCACTCCGTCAAGGTCACCATTCTTGATGGTAACTACAATAGCCCCCATTTCAGCCGGTGGATAGTTTTTCTCCTCCGCATAGGTGATCATGCCCTTTACATAAGCCCTTAGTGCGCACCCGCTGGCACAGTAGTAAGCGTCATTCTCTTCGATCTTGTAAATGTCCTTTTCTTTATCAATCCAGATTTTTGAAGGTTGCTTATATATCATCTCCCGCTCCCCGTCTGCCCTTGTATACAGTCCCGGCGATATTGTCGGCTTATGGATAATAACACGGTGGACATGGTGCATGATAGACACCGAACAATCAGCCGCTAAATGTCTAAGCATTCGCTTGACGAATATCTCCCGGTTAGTCTGAATTTGTCGGTGGTCCCCGGCTTTGGGGTTGCTGTACCCTGTCCCGTGGGTTTCAAGTATTTTACATTTTTGGAAGTTCAGGATATTTAGATAGCCGCCTGTTTTTACCCCTAGCTTTTCGCCAATGTATTTAGTCACATTCAAAACGTTTTTTATTGCGGGGTTGCGTTCATGGTTGCCTGGGCTGATAAAAAGGCATTTATTCGCTACTGGCTTGAATAGCCTGACCACTTCATCGCATTGGTTCTGGATCATAGCGGCCCGGGCCGTGTCGTATTCGTATTTACCCCTGAATTGTCCTGTGTGGGCATCAATATCAAAGTGCGGGTTGTTGACCGTCTTGCCTTCTATCAAGTCACCCACAAGTGAAAATCGGCGGTTGCGCTTTGCTTTCACCCACTTGATAAAAGTAGATATAGCGTCCATAGACACCGCCCCGTTACCTATATGTAGATCACCCCACGATGCGTATTCAATGTTTTTTTGTGTTTTACAATTAAGTATCTCCATCTACTATCCTTTCTTGCTTGCGCCTACATATTTCGTCGCGGCACATTGGGCATGTAACATATCCCTCCGGTTCTGCTGGATTTATACAGCACCTATTACATATCCCCGCTTCTTTAGCTTCGGCCCTTTTTTTTCTAGTAAACCTTTTTCGCCTTTCACATAATGACCTTCGCCGCCGCCCGTCCGGGTTATATTTAACCGCCCTCCAGTTGGCTGCTTGCGTTTTACAATATCTGTTACAATAGATTTTTCGTTTACTATCAAGGGGTTTCCCGCAGTTCGCACACCGCATGTAGTTATTATACTACATTTTTTATTTTTTTTCAAAACGTTTTCAATCCGCCAGCGGTAAAGTTCTTTTTTATATTGCTTTATCACGGCTTCAGCGTCTTCTATAGCGTAATCTGCCAGCATAGCAAGCCTTTGTTTTCTTTTCATTGTTTACTCCTTACATTCTTTATTATATTCACAATCACGGCACCTTTTGGGATCGGAGTTATATCCGCACATAGAATTCAAAGCCTTTTTCAGTTTTTCGTTTTCGGCTTTTAATCTTTCACAATCAACACAGCCGCCCCGGCTGGTAATATGATAGTCTTCGATAAGTTTTAAATACCCCTTTTCGTCTACTCCGAAAGTCGGCTCACAGCTTCTTATACTTGCCATTATTTACTCCTCTTCTAAAAATCGGCATACCATGTCCCATGTCACATCGTATGGTGTTTTATCCGTATATTTTTCGGTCGTAGCATATGCCCATGCCTGTATCACGCAGTAGTATAAAAACTTTCTAGGCAATAGCCTAATAGCCATAAAAATATATTTATCCATTATTTACTCCTGCAAATTTTGTAATAATCACACAAATAGTCACATTCTACTTTTAAATGACACATTTTTTGCAATATTTCTTTTAGCTTTTTATTTTCGGCTTTTAATTTCTGGACGTCTTCATATTTAACCCAGTAACCTTCTTTTTCTTTTCGATACTCAAATACTCCGTCTTTTTCTGCCCTCGCATAAGAACCACGTTTATTTTCAGGATACAAGTCGCCAACGCCAAATAAAAAAATATCATATCTGTCCACTATTTACTCCTTATTAAAAAAGCCTTATCTGGTCAGTATGTTTTTTTAGTCGGTCCGTTGCCGCCTTGTAATAGTCCGGGTCAAGTTCAAAGCCGACATAATCAAATCCCATATCTTCGCAAGCTATCAGGCTCGAGGCGCTGCCCACGTGGGTGTCAAGGATTTTATATCCCTCCTCGGCATAGTTTTTTAGTAGCCATTTATATAGCTTTACGGGCTTTTGACAGGGGTTTATTTTGTTTTTATAATCCCTATTTGATAATGGATCATGTTTGAATATTTTTACATTTCTATCAAAATTCGCCCATGCCAATTCTGCCTCTGCGTATGTCCTATTATAAAACCCCTCCCCCTTGTCCCAGATAATAAAGCATCTAGTCGGCCCAATAGGGAAATAATTGCCTCCCCATATTATTTGGTACTTACTAACCCGAAAAAGTTCGATGAAATATTCTTTTTTTGGTATGCTACGATCCCAATCTTTTTTTTTTAACTTATTATTTCCCCTATATCCCACATTGCCGCCGTCCATTCCAATCCCATATGGAGGATCAACAATAGCCAGATCAAAAAAGTCGTCCGGATATTCGGCCATGCCATCCATACAGTCGCGGTTTTCAAATATCCGCATTATTTAATCCTTTTAAGCATTCTAAAAAAAATATCAACATGCCCTTTACTGGTAATCAGCTGTATATCAACCCCCCCCTCCATGCTCCAGTGACCCATATATGCCATTTGCCTGGCCTTGCGTTCTTTGTGACGTGTGCCAATGCCAAGCTCCACCATGTACACTTTGCCCTTATAGGGAAAAATATAATCCGGTATATCCTTTAGTTTATTGGCCCCACGTGACCGCAGATAAACGCTATCCGGGATATGGATATACTTTTCAATATCAAATAACTTCAGATGGTCCTCAAAGTATTCTGCTAGTTCTTTTTCAGTCATATTACCCTCCTAGAGTTTAGCCATAATTATCTGTTTTGGTAAAAAATTATAACAGTAATAACTACTGCTGAAAGTTATTTTATTCTGGATAATGCCGTTATTAGAATATTTTATCCTTTTATCGAACATTAGAAGCTGTAAATCTTTTTCATAAAATAGTTGTTTCGGGGCGGCATCATTCAACCAAGTATTAGACATTAGCATGGCGAATGGCTTGCCAAATGATAAAGCCCTTTCAAATATTTTTCGTTTATTAGTATAAGGCGGGTTAGATATAAGCATGTCCCAGTTCGGCGGTTCGTAGGTATAAAAGTCTTGACCGTTGTCTATATGGGAAAATATGCAATTATCGATAAGTTTAACAAAATTGCTTTTTTCAGTATCAAAAGGACACCATACTATTTTACCTTTTGGAATATACTCCAATATCGGCATCACCCCCTCCGCCGGGGTATAGCATTCATCGTTTTTACCGCCTGAATACAAAACCTTTCTACTGTCCACAAAAACCTCCTTTAGTCTTTGAATACGATCACTCCCACACACAGGGCAGTAATTAACATAGCCGCTACCTGGATATAGACAATGTATATCATGTTCTGCCTCACAATTTAAACATAAATATATTATCATAAATCATTTATTATTACTCCGCAAGAAAGTCCACAACTTATGTCTGGCTCCTTCGGATAGTCACCCATATCTTCGGGCAATTCATCTAAAAATATCCTTTTTCGTTGTCCGTCCCCAGCATATGTTTTATTTATAGCAACGTTTAACTCCCTTTCTAATTCAGCCATTTTTAAAAATATGTCTGGAAAGTCATTTCTTATTTTATTCCAATACCCAGATTGACCTTTAGGGCATCCGATACAATTATTATTTCTATAGCCCAGTTTATACATCTGCGGTATTTGAATATTTGCATTCTGAATAATAGCATGACAGTCTGCTTTGTTTAAGTCGTTTTCTATTAAAGGAAAATACGATTTTACTTCAGGATTGTTTTTTTTAAACCTTTCAGCCCTATCTATCTCCTCCACGGTAAATCCGAAAACTTGAACAGCGTCAAGGTCTTGTATTTTATTTCTAACACTTTTTTTTAATTCTGTAGTGCACCTCGCTCCGTGAATACCTACTAGATAACGTGTTTTTTTGAAAACGTCCCATATGTCAATATATTTTTCATTTTTGTGTATTTCTATTTTTTGGTCTAGCCATTTCTCGCAGTCCGTCAAAAACCTTTTATTGTCTTCGTGTTCTGATCCAGTATCACAATAAATTATTCTGCACTTATACTTTTTAAGTGCTATTTTACTGGCAACGGCCGAAGCGTCCCCGCAGCTATACCAACAAATAGCTTTCATTTTATTTTACCATTCAAGTATCGAAAATGTTTTAACATATACTTATTACCCCCCGCTTCATACTTCCAGCCATACTTATTATGCTTGCCGTAAAAAGGTAGGTATCTATACAAGCCATACGTCCCGGCGTTTTCTGGTTTGATAGTTTCGCCTGTGTCAAGTATCTTTTTCTTTACCCCTGGCCGGTATTCGTCAAAAAGTTTACGCATAGTCCGGGCGGCAAAGTATACCTGTAATTCATACCCGCCATATACATAAAACTTTTTACCGCCGGCCCTGAAGTTTTTATATAAGCCATACCCCATGGCCCTGTATTTGCGCCACGTGTGCCGGTTGCCTTTTGCGTTTTCAAATAACAGGTCACTTTCTTGCTGCATACGGGCCAACATCAGAACAGGATTTATTTTGAAAATAACGCTATGCCGATAGATAACTTCTATATCAGAATAGGTCAGGCGGTTAGTGAAAGACTTTACAAATCGGTATACCCTGGTAAAATCTATAGTATTATTGGTATAGTCGAAGTCTGATATTAAAAAGGTCTTTGCTTTTTCGGCCCGTAATTGTCGGCCAGCCAGCAGGATAAACACTACCAGCGCGATTATAACTATAACCCGCAGTCCGCTAGCAGTAAAAGGCCCGGGTGGTGTTTTTCTGAAAGTGTAAGTTTTATAATTCATTAGAATAGCCTTATCTGGTCAGTATGTTTTTTTAGTCGGTCCGTTGCCGCTTTGTAGTAGTCTGGGTCAAGCTCAAAGCCGACATAATCAAATCCCATATCTTCGCAAGCTATCAAGCTGGATGCGCTCCCAACATGCGTGTCTAGTATCTTGTCCCCCGGGCTTGCGTAGTTTTTTAGTAGCCATTTGTATAGTTTTATAGGCTTTTCGCATGGGTGAATTCTATCTTTACCTCCCCGCAGTCCTTCAA
>Ga0180437_10008780_pt1 | contig 12720 bp, 6 predicted proteins | sample SS_ome_4_FD_132410 | JGI IMG/M metagenome (GOLD analysis project Ga0180437, IMG submission 132410) | Hypersaline lake sediment archaeal communities from the Salton Sea, California, USA - SS_3_D_1 metaG | ecosystem: Environmental > Aquatic > Non-marine Saline and Alkaline > Hypersaline > Sediment...
CCGAAGAAGAGATGGACGCGCAAGAGGTTCAGCAGTTTTTGCTTGAGATCGAACGCACGATAGTAGAAAACCCACTGGCCGCTTCATTTATTGCCAAATTTTTCGCAGGAGTTAGACCTAAAAAAGTTGAACCCCAAGTTGCGCCCCATTCCGCTTCAGGGGATGAGCGAAGGGAAAGGGCTGCGAATGTTGTGCCGGGGGCAGGGGTGTCTTCCCCTGCCGAGGAGCAACATAAAGTAGATCAACCGTCCCACGAGAGGAATAAGGGACAACTTGGGTTTGAAGAAGCCTCCTCTGCTCCGAGAGCTGGGGGCGTTCCTGAGGAGCCGCCGAGGCCATCAGTCAGGCATCCAGATGCATTACAGCAAAAAATTGATAGTGTTCAACAATACTTGGACTATAGTCCAATAATGGTCACAGGTGTTTTTGATCTATTAATAAGGAGAGGGATTCGAATACCTACTCGTAATGGGCTCCCAGCATTTATTTCGAAAAATCTTGGGAGGGCCGTGTCCCATGAGCGGCTCCAGGTGATGTTGGGTACTATTGAGAAGGCTCTAGTAAAAGACCTAGCACTTGCTGTAGCCGTTGCCGACCTTTTGGCAACTCAAGGCTCGATAAGTAATGGGCCCGTTCATGATGTGCAGATGCAAAGAAATGAGATGAGGCGGATGTCCTTGCGTCTTATTTGTGACCGACTTAACGCCAGTCATCGGGTTGTTCAAGGTACTGTTACTGCACTGCGAAAAAAGGGAATAGAAATTCCTGGAGGTGCAATAAGGTTTATTCCAAGAGGGCAAAATTTTACTATGGACGCAAGGGAAGTAGAGAAAAATGTAGAAGAGATTGGGGTATTAATAGAAGATGAACAGGTTGCTCAAGCTCTTGCCGGTTTTTTGGCAGGAAGGATACAGGGGTCTGCTCCTATAGAGGTAGCAGCGACTGCTCTTGCCGGTGGACAAGGTCAAAGAAGAGTATAGGATCAATTGGAAGCGGGGTATAAAAAGTATGTGCGCCGTACGCTGTAGCCAAGCACAACAAGAGTATGAGGCCGCTTTAGGGGCTTTTGAGGGTCGACTTTCCTTTGTAAAGAGCGAGCGTGCTCGGTACGTAAATAGAGTTTGGTCGTTACGGCAGCAAGAACGAGAGGCTCTTGAAGAGCTTAGGCACTATTTAACACTCATAGAGTCTCTCGAGGCGGGGGCAGAAGGTGTTTTTGTTGATCGACATTTTGAAACGCCCTCAACGGTTGCTCGATTTGAGCTGGAGGGCCTTAGAAGAAAATGTGGACAGGCTTTTGACTCGGTTTTTGGCCCATTGTCACTTGTTGAAGGAAGGTGTAACCCGAACTCTATACACCACGGAGACTATAGGCTTCTTGATAATCAGACCCTATATAAGGCCTTTATAGAACAGCTTTCGAAGGCCCGAACAAAGGCTCGGGAAGTAACCCTCTATTTAGATAGAAACTATCCAACAATGGGCTGTGTATGGGGATATTCAGAAGGATTTAAAAGCGCCTGCTTACATCGTCTTTTTCCACTTAAAGTATATGTAGAGGACATTGAAACCATTAGATCTATCTTTAAGGGAAGGAAAGTGGATCTTGGAGGTCATCTCTGGTATGCGCAGACAAAAGCAGATATAGATCGGGTGAGAAAGAGACTTCCCTCAGCGCCCTTTGCTGATGTAGCTAATGGCCTTTTGTTAAAATCGGTAGAACCTATGCCATACACTATTGCTCTACCCCCAACATATATTCACATAAATAAAGATGGGGCAGAAGTAGAATATTATGAACCGCGTATGAGCAGATCTGCAGATGCTGCATTTGTGGGTCAATTATTAGCCGGGTCCGGTGATGCGTATAAGGGCGTTTGTGTGCAAAGGGGGTATGTATTCGGAATTCCTTGTACGATATTCGGTCTTATAAAGCCTTCCTGGCAGGTTAAGAGCGAGCTATATGCTCTTAAGCGTGAGGGTTTGCCTTTTTCCGATGTTCGAGACTCTTCCCTTTCTTGTGTTCAGGAAAGTATTAAAGAAAGCATGCGCTCTCATTGCCTTCAAAGAGTAGTTGAGCACGATTTTGGTGGCTTTCACGCTCCTTCTGTGCGTGATTTAGTAGATCTGTATGGCGTTTCCAAAGAGATCGCTGTAAAAAAAGAGTGGTTTGTCTTCTTCCATAAACCCGTTAGAAAGCTCGACTATGATCGCCTTTTCGGATCCCTTCCCTTTGCTTTATATCGTGTGGATCCAGAGAAGGGGATGTGGGTTTTGCAACAGGTGGCGTGTACAGATAGATCCCCCTCCAACGAGATATATTTGTGTGACGAGGTTGAGGTACCTCGGCAAAGAACCGAAAACCACCAAAGAAGATGGCGAACATGAGCGCTATGTATGTATTAACAAGGGCTGAAGCTTTACGCTGTTAGATCTTTCACCAGCTTCGGCTCTTTGCCGTCCATGATGACCTCTTCATCGATGAGGATCTCTCTGATAGAGGGATCTGTTGGCACTTCGAACATTAGGTCTTGCATGGTCGACTCCATGATCATGCGCAGGGCTCTGGCACCAGTGCCTGCATCATGGGCTCGTTTTGCGATAGCATGAAGCGCTTCTGGGGTAAACTCGAGTTGGACATTTTCAATATCAAAGAGCGCTTGAAACTGCTTGAGCAAGGCGTTCTTGGGCTCTGAAAGTATTTTCACGAGGTCTTCACTGGTAAGCTCTGAGCAGCTGGCAATACAGTTAAAGCGGCCAACAAACTCCGGAATCATACCAAAATGAACAAAATCTTCAGGCTCGACCTTACCAACGAGCTCGTTATGCTCTTTCATATTGATGCGGCTCGCCTGTTTAGTAAAGCCAATGGTGGATTTTCCAAGCCGTTTAGCGATCACTTTGTCAAGGTTGACAAAGGCCCCTCCAGCGATGAAAAGGATGTTGTCGGTGTTGAGCTTGATATACTCTTGGTTGGGGTGTTTTCTCCCGCCTTTGGGAGGAATGTTGGCAACGGTTCCCTCGATGATCTTTAAAAGGGCTTGCTGGACACCTTCTCCAGAGACATCGCGAGTGATAGAGACATTAGAGGATGTCTTGTGGATTTTGTCGATCTCATCGATATAGATGATGCCTCTTTGGGCTCTTTCAACATCGAAATCAGCACTTTGTAACAAGCGCAAGAGGATGTTTTCGACATCTTCCCCGACGTAGCCTGCTTCTGTAAGTGTTGTGGCATCGCAAATGGCAAAGGGAACATCGAGCATACGCGCTAATGTTTTGGCAATAAGGGTCTTTCCAGATCCTGTAGGTCCAAAAAGAAGAACATTCGATTTATTAAACTCGAGATCTTTTGATTGCTCAGCAGCTTTAATTCTTTTGTAATGGTTGTAGACAGCAACAGAAATAGTCTTTTTAGCCGCCTCTTGGCCGATGACATAGGCGTCAAGGCACTCTTTTATCTCTTTCGGCTTTAAAATTTTGAACTCGTGAGGGGTTTCCGAAGAGGGAGGCTTTACCTTGGTCTCGAGCATGCTGTTACACAGCTCAATACAGCGCTCACAGATATAGGCGTTTGGACCTGCAATGAGCTTTTCAACTGCCTCTTCAGGACGGCCACAAAATGAACATGTGGCACTCTCTTTTGAAAACGAATTCTTCATATTATTTTTTTTCTTCTTTTGCGGTAACAACAAGGACAGAGTCTGTAAGGCCATAGTCAACAGACTCTTCAGCGCTCATAAAGAAGTCGCGCTCTGTGTCATCTAAGATTTTATCCAGGGGTTGGTTCGTTGAGTCGGCGAGGATCTGTGCCAATTTGCGCTTCATAAACATAATCTCTTTAGCTTGCAGTTCAACATCTGCCGATGTCCCGCTTATCCCTCCCCAGGGCTGGTGGATCATCACACGGCTGTTTGGAAGGGCAAACCGCTTTTTCGGCGTTCCTGCCGCAAGTAATAAAGATCCCATTGAGGCACACTGACCAATGCAGTACGTATTGACATCGCAGCCAACAGACTTCATCGTATCGTAGATGGCAAGACCGGCTGTAACGGCTCCACCCGGAGAGTTGATGTAGAGATGAATATCCTTTTTAGGGTCTTCCATCTTCAAAAAGAGCAGCTGGGCGACAACAACGTTGGCTATTTGATCGTTGATCTCAGTCCCAATAAAGATGATTCGGTCTTTAAGTAGCCGAGAGTAAATATCGAGGACACGCTCACCTTTTGCGGTATCTTCAATAACGTATGGAGTGAGGGATTGAAACAGCTTTTTCATAATCTAATAAAACTCTTTAGGGTTTGTTATACGTGTAGTTTTGACATTTTTCTCATTTAAAACTCAAGTTAACCCCTATTCCTTATCATGGGACGGCTTCGCGGGGAGGTCTACTTCGCGTTGCTCCTCGGTAAGGGAGGCAACCCTTGCCCTCGGCGCAACACTCGCATCCCACCTCCCTCGCTCATCCCCTAAAACGGGATAGGGCGCAACGCTAAGGTTTTAAGAGAAATTCTCTTGTACACAAAAAACGTATCATACCAGGTTTTTATAGCTTAAGCCAAGAGTTTTCCCGATAGCTGTAGAAGAGCCCCAGGGGGTCAGGGAGGAGCTTCCTCTTCTGGGGCCTTAATCGATGCCCCTGCGAGCCCGGCACAAAGAGCAGCATGACTGAAAAGATCGCCTTCGCTTCTCTGTTTCATCCTTGCGTGATGGAGCGCTCTTCTTCCCTGCTCTTCGATTGAGAGCTCTGTAGAGGCTATTTGATGGTTGAGCTCAAAGAGTTCGCGCTTTAGTCTCTCAACCTTGGTTGACAGGCAGTCAAGGAGGGCGCGATTTTGTTTAGGAGATGAGGGTATTTCTAGGTCTGGTAATTGAGTTGAGGATGAACCTGAGGCGTTTGTATTTTCAGATTTATGGGGGAGTTGCCGCAGCTCTGCCAGTATGGACAGCTTTCTCTTTTGTAACAGCTCCAATTGTGTACGAAGAGTGCCTGGTGATGTGGGTATTCGAAGAGGGGCGAGCCGATAGGTAGAAGACCCGGGCCTGGTCGGGTTGGGTGAATGGGTTGGTGGGTCCAGATCTGGTAAAGAGGTAGATCGAGATCGAGCAGGTGAACACGCCATAATAAAAACTCCTTTGTTGTTCTAAATGGTTAGAGAGCACGATTTTTCTGAGGGAAGTATTTATAATAGAGGTATGAAGTATGGGTGTCATTATAGTAACTTTGGATTAATTACATAGTGATTTTTTTGGTTCTTCTATTGTACACGTTGGATTGATACTATATATTTATTTTAAGGAGATAAAAATATGCGGGCACCCCCGTGTAATGTAGGTCCAAAGGGTTGTTCCTCTGATGGGCTGTTTTATTCTCCTCCAGCGCAAAAGAGGCCTTTTTGTTCTATCGTTCGAATCTTTTTTGAGCGTCTGACCAGAAGAGATAGAGTTCGGAGAAATTTTGTGCAAAAAATGGCAGAAGACGAGCCTCTCTGTTCTCTTCTTTATAAATTTGGTATCGATCTTTCCAGGCCACCGGAGAAGGTGTTCGAGGAACTTCGCGTTCTCGTTTCCGATACGTACGAACGATTGCCAGAGAGCGAAAGGAGGGGGCTTCCCCGGACGTTTTCTCCTGACACCTCGCTTCCCCGCCTCAAGGCACTGCTACAGGTCGAATATAACAGGAACCTCATTCTTCTTTTTCGTAGGAAATGTTCTCGAGATATCAGGTTACGGGGTACTTTCGAAAGTCAGGCAGAACAGATTAGGGGATGGCTGGGAAGAAACGCACACAGGGTTACCTCTCTTAACAGGGATAAGGTCGGTCTTACTGCTCTTCCCGATGAAATTAATCAGCTCGTTAATTTAACAGAGCTTTCTCTTCAAAAAAATAGACTTCGCGCCTTCCCAAAAAGTGCTTGTTCTCTTAACGCTCTTCAATCGCTCGATCTAACCGGAAACAGGTTGACCTCTCTTCCAGATGAGATAGGAACACTCTCTTCTCTTAGAGATCTTTGGTTGATGGATAACCTTCTAAAAAGGCTTCCTAGTAGCCTTTGTCGGTTAGGGAAGTTGAGAATAATAGATTTAGAAAATAATCGCCTTGTTGCTCTTCCTGAAGGGATAGAGGCGCTTCGTTTCTTGAGAGAGCTTTGGTTGCAAAACAATCGCCTCATAACTCTTCCAGAAGGCGTCTGCCTGTTGAGCGCGCTTCAAAAGCTCGCTGTAGATAAAAATAGGCTTACACAGCTTCCTGAAAGCTTAGGCAAGCTCCGCTCTTTAAGAGAGCTTTGGGTAAGAGATAATATGCTTACATCTCTTCCCTGTGGGATTGGTGGCTTCTGTCGATTGGAGACATTTCTGCTAGACGGCAATTGCTTTTCTTCTCTTCCAGACGAGATGGAGACGCTGAGGTGTCTTACAAGGCTTTCTCTTGCGAGAAACCCTCTTGAGGATTTTCCCGAGGTTGTTTGTAGGCTTGGTTCGTTGAACAGATTGAGTGTGAGGGAAACATCGCTTTCCTCTGTTCCGGATCATTTGGGGGCCCTTGTAAATCTTAGAGAACTTGATCTGTCAAACAACAATCTCCAGTCTCTTCCAGAGGGTATTTTATATCTCTCTTTGCTTGAAAAATTGATCCTTTCTAATAACGAGCTTGTTGCTCTTCCCCATAATCTAGGGATGCTTGAACGCCTTAAGACGATCAACATAAGCAACAATAGATTACATGCACTTCCTAGGAGCATAGAGCAACTGCAGTTGTTAGAGACGCTCGACGTACGTTGCAACAGCCTTAAGGGCCTTCCTGATGAAATTGGAGCACTTGCATCTCTTAGAGTTTTTTTGCTAAGGGATAACAAAATCAAAGAGTTTCCTATTGGATTGTATCATCTTGGGAGACTAGAAAAGCTAGATGTGAGCAATAATCTTCTCTCTTTTATTTCAGAAGGGTTTGGAGATCTTCGAAATCTCAAACAGCTTTGGTTGGAGGGAAATAGAATTTCTTGCCTTCCCACGACCTTTGGGTATTTGGAACAACTAGAGACCCTCGGCCTGTCGGGAAATTGGCTTGTCGGCTTACCACAAGAGATGGCCCGCCTTACAAAGCTTCGGGAGCTTGGACTGTCGAATAATAGTCTTAAGGAAGTTCCTGGATGTATTTGTTTTCTGTTTTCATTAGAAAGGCTTATGTTATCGGGTAATCAGATACAAGAGATTCCTGTAGGGATGGCGACTCTTACCTCTCTTCGAGAGTTGTATCTATCAAATAATGCTCTTTCTGATGGGTTGAAAACGATTTGTTTATTGCCAAAGCTAGAAAAGCTGTTTTTGTCAAAGAATAGACTATCGGAGCTTCCATCTGAGATGGGGAATCTTCGGCGCCTTCGTGAGTTAGATGTTTCTCATAATATGCTAAGAATTCTTCCAGAAGAGATGGGCTCCTTATCTTTGTTGGAAAGGCTTCTTCTTTCTAACAACAGTCTGACAGATATTGTGCATGGACTAGATGGTTTTGCAAATTTGCGTGAGCTTGATATCTCCCATAATAGCTTTTCAGTAGTTCCCAGAGGGGTTTGTCTACTGCACAGACTAGAAGTGCTCAGAATGCAGCACAACCACATAACCTCTCTTCCAAAAGAGATGGGGGGGCTTACATGTTTACGAGAGTTTTGGTTAAGAGGAAACGGTTTTGGAAGGGTTCCTGTGATCTTATGTCAATTGGTCGCATTGGAAAAATTGGACCTTTCTGACACCAGATTGCGCGCGCTTCCGAAAGAGATTGGAAAGCTTGCGCATCTTACTGAATTATGGTTAGCCGAAAATCGGCTCAAAGGCGTTCCTCATAGCGTTGGGCGCTTGGATATGCTAAGAACTCTTTCATTATCGAAAAACCGATTGTGCTCGGTTCCGCATGTGCTGCGAAGGCTTCCTCGTTTGCAGGAAGCTCAATTAGACGGTAATCGCATTGCCGCATTTCCGACATGGGTGAAAACGGGGTTAGGCGAAAGAAAATTCACTCAACTACAAAAATCGCAGAAAAGGACCTTTCTTGTGTCTCTTTTTAAAAGAGTTCAAGAGATTTTTACTCGGCTGTTTGGTCTTGTTCGCCGGCCTCTTTCGGCCTCTCTCCACTCCAACCAGGTGGTTTGATTCCAAGCCGTTTTTCTATGCAGTAGTCGACACAGTGTCGTACGATTATGTTGGCAAGTAATCGATCGACGACCTCTTTTTCCCCGAGATTAGGATAGAGGACACACTGATGGGCGGGAACGCTGTTCATCTGATAATTGAGCTCTTCCATGAGCTCTTGTTGTGAGTGTGGAATGTTAAGCGAGGAAAAGATCGGCTGGAGTAAAAAGAAACAGGTAAACTGCCTCTTGACTGAATCGAGAAATGTCTTTCTCGTGTTTTCTTTGTCAAGGGGACATTGTGGATCTTTTGAAACGGCTTCCCAATATGGACGGAAACGAGCCTCGGTCTCTCTTTCAACGAGTGATTGAGGAAGATCGAAGGCGTAGAGGCGAATGAGCTCTTTTTTTACTTGTCGTCGCATACGCTCGTGAGCGGTAGTCTGCTCCTTGATCTCTAAATTTCCTCGGATCTTTTCTTGGAGCTGAGAGAGGTTTTCGGCTCCTGCCTTTTGTGCAAACGCGTCATTTTCTTCTGGAAGCGTGCACTCTTCGATTTTATGGAGTGTTACGTGAACGCTCGTTCCTGGCTGCTTGGGATCAACGCCTGGGATTTGAGCCTCTTTAACTGAGTTGAGTTCCATTCCAGTGACTGCCTTAAGCAGCCAATCTGGCGCCATGTTGGCCACCAAATGAAATTGACCTTCTCTCTCTTCGGCATCGATATCTTCTGGTCGAATCATAGAGAGAGTAACGAGATCTCCTTCTTGTGCAACTCGATCTTTTACCTCTTTTTTATCGGCGAACATAAATAAAAGGCGTTTATAAAACTCATCGATATCTTCTTGAGAAGGCGTGGTGGGTTCTACAGCTTCTATGGAAAGAGTGTCTATTTCAACTTCAGGAACTTGAGGCGTTGCCTCATATTCGAAATAAATCTCTGCTCCATTTTCTAGATCATATTGCTTAATTGTGCTCTTAGAAAGACTATGCTTTGTAAAGGGAGGTCGTCCAATTAAGTCAATGGTTTCTCTAAACCCCAACGACAAAAGGTTGTCTCTCGCGCGCTTGTCGATTTGATCTTGGAAATGCTGGAAAAGTATCTCTTTGGGCAATTTTCCTTTTCTAAAACCGGGAAGAGAGGCCTCTTTTCGAACCTCTTTAATGGCTTGCTCGTAATTGGCCTGTGTCGCTTTAGGTGTTATAGTAACCTCTGCTTCGACAATGCATCCTGGCCGAAATCGGCAGAGCGCTTCAAGGGTTTCATTTGAGAAAGTGTGCTCTTTTTTGTGTTCGTTCATTTCTTTTCCCTATAGCTTTAGAACCCTGCGTTGCGCCCTATTCCTCTCATGGGACGGGCTGCAGGGAACGGTCTACTTTATGTTGCGCCGAGGGCAAGGGAGGAAACCCTTGCCCTCGGCGCAACATTCGCATCCCGTCCCCTTCGCTCATCCCCTGGAGAGGGATAGGGCGCAACGCAGGGCCTTTAGAAGAAAACCTTCTTTGAAAGTCTGCGACGAATTCCTCAATGTTGAGGTCTTTATTGTAAGATAAGCGGGCGATGGGATTCGAACCCACGACCCTCACGTTGGCAACGTGATGCTCTACCACTGAGCTACGCCCGCATAATTTTTTATTCTAGATCCATGTATGCGTCTCCAAAAGAGACGCTCATGATCTAAAAGCCTTAAGCGGGCGATGGGACTCGAACCCACGACCCTCAGCTTGGGAAGCTGATGCTCTACCAGACTGAGCTACGCCCGCAACTGTTGAGTCATTTCTGATACAATGGTGGATACTAGAATGACTCTCATTTAAACCTTGCATTGCCCCCTATTCCTCTCATGGGATGGCTACAGGAAACGGTCTACTTCATGCCGCCCCTCGACAAGGGAGAAAACCCTTGCCCTCGCGCAACATTCGCATTCCGTCCCCTTCGCTCATCCCTAGAGCGGGATGGGGCACAACGCAGGGTTTTAAGACAATAAAGAGTACAAGAGGATCGACAATTTTCGCAAGAGCGAGGAGTGTTTCAAAAATTCCGTTGTTCCGGCTGTGTTTTCTTTGTGGGCTCTGCTTTTTAGTATGTGTGTGATTAGCAGGAGGTGAAAAGGCTCTGAAGAGTGCGCGTTAGGGTTGGTTGTTGGGGTGGTCAGAAATAGAGAGCGTTGTGTATCTTCGAACAACTTCCGATTTGGTTGAAACCCTGCCGCGTGCTCAGTTTGTAAGAGGTCGGGGTTACGACCGGGATGCTATTTTTTTTTGGCAATAAGTAGGATTTTTCTTGCTAAAATCAAAAAATTTTGAGAATAACGCTGGCGTCCCCAAAATGGATTAAGGGGCATAAATTTAATATGCAGGAGGAGTTGAGCAACAAACTATGGGATTGCAAGCTGTTTCGGAGTCAATACTGAATTTTCGCAAACTACGAAATGATTTTTCACCTAGTGTGTTAAAACAAGGAAAAGCGCTCTTTGACAAAGGTGGGTGCTTTGGAGCTCGACTTGCTTCATACACAGCAGAACAAATCGTTGTTGAAGCAAAGGTGATGGGACACTTTGAGGATGTCCACAAATGCTCTGTTGAGATCGATCGTGCTGACTCTGAGCTTTTGTATTCTACATGTGATTGTACGCAGCAAGTTGACTGTTTTCATCTCGCGTGCTTGATGTTCTTTCTAGAAAAGCACTTTCACTCAATGTTGCTGACCTTTTTGGGTAAGGCGAAGGCTGGAGAGGAATCGGTCGCTACTGTTAATGTCGATGCTCAAGAGATTGAAAAGGTAGAGCGCAAACTTAAGAAAAAAGCTCAAAAAGAGAGCGATCGTCAACTTATTGCCGACTACTCGAAAGCAGGACAGTGGTTGGCAACTTCATCTCTTTTTCGACCTGAAAAGGAGACCATTGAGAAAGCTGAGTTGATGGTTTTGGTAGGCTCAATAAATGCGTACAATCGGAAGTTTACGGAAATTCAGCTGGCTGTTCGACTGTTAGGCCGCCCAAAACCTGTGTTGATTCAGCAGCCAAGGATCTTTCTCCTTGCTTTACAGCAGCTCGAGCCTCTTGTTTTGGGAAATCAGCGCGTTGTTTTGTCCGATGACTCTTTTGGCGATACTTGTTGCAAGTTGATCTCTTTTCTGCGAAGAGAATTTGAGTATTACGAAAAGGCTGATAAGGTAACGAGAGGGGCTTTTTTGCAGTTGCCCCGACTCTTTTCGCTTTTGTCTTTGGCAGCACGGTGTCGACAAAGTCCTGTAGAGGAAGAGCGGCTCAGCGTTTTCCATTGTACTTTTGATACGCCGCTGGAGTTTTCTACAACACCAGTGCAGCCCTGTTTTTCTATTGAGAAGATTGAGGACCCAGACACTCGTCTTGTGGTAAAGGCGTTTTTCGAGCTTCCTGAAAAAAAGGTTTCTCTTCATGACGTGAGGCTAATCCTTTCTACCTCTCCTGGTGTATTGGTTGAAAATACGTACTACCCGCTTGCCGAACCTCTTACGATTCGAAATGCGATGGATTTAGAGGCGATCGACCACCATGTGGTTCCGAAGGCGCTTTTTTCAAGCTTTGTCACCTACTCCCTTCCAAATCTTCAGCGTTTCGGGAAGATTCGGCTTGTAGATGGGATTACGAACAAAACAAAAGCCAACTATCTTGAAGATCCAAAAGCTGTCTGTCATGCGGATTTAAAAGAAGGGGAGCTCAGTGTTCGCATTGCCTATCAATATGGAGAGGTTCAGGTTCCAGAAATTCGCCTTGAGCATACATTGGGGCAGATATCGGCATTGTCAAAGTCAAAGCAAGAGATTCCTAGAAATCTTATGCAGGAGACACAGCTTAGTCAAGAGATGCTCTGGGGTCTTGTCCCAAGTGAAAAAGAGGGTCTCTACTCTACAAAATCTGAAAAGAGAATTATAGAATTTGTGACAGAAACCCTTCCTATGATGGGAGAAAGGGTAGAGTGTCATCTGACTCCGCTGATGGAGCGCTGTTTTAATTTCGAAAGCTCTCAGATTGAGCTTTCAATTTCAGAGACGGAAAACAGGGGGACTGTTCGCTGTCAGTTGGTTTCTAAAGGACCATTGCAGGGGGTTTCTGTCTCTAAAGTATTGGAAGCGGCACGACTGCGCCGTTCCTACATAGAGACTGGGCGCTCTGAAGCCGGTGTCTTTCCTAAAAAGGTGATTGTTTCTACACAAGAAGAGATTGAGGCATTAGCTCACGTTATAGAGGACTTTTCGATTCCCTCTTTTAAGAAGGGATCGTGGGCTCTTCCTCTTTGGTCTGTAATAGGTGTTGAAGATGGGGAGACATTAAGCAGTCAGATACGGGTTCGCTGTACAAAGGGCATCAAAGAGCTTCGAAACTCTCTTTCTGATCCTAAGTGTGACACGAAGAGTTCTTCTAAAGTCTTTTCTCTTCTCCATCCATATCAAAAAGATGGTGTGCAATGGCTCAAACGACTCCGTGAGTTCGGACTAGCTGGAATTTTGGCTGACGACATGGGAATAGGAAAGACCGTTCAGGCAATATGTGCTCTTTCTGAAGTACACAAGAGTTCGGTAAAAGAGGGACCCTCTCTTATTGTCTGCCCA
>Ga0180437_10008784_pt1 | contig 12715 bp, 11 predicted proteins | sample SS_ome_4_FD_132410 | JGI IMG/M metagenome (GOLD analysis project Ga0180437, IMG submission 132410) | Hypersaline lake sediment archaeal communities from the Salton Sea, California, USA - SS_3_D_1 metaG | ecosystem: Environmental > Aquatic > Non-marine Saline and Alkaline > Hypersaline >...
ATAATTTCAGTAGCCATATATTGGAAAAAATAAGGTATCTTATTTAAAAAGATTTGCTCTAATTTTATAAGGAGTGGATCAAGATTTCTAATTACAAGATCAATAGCCCCACCAATACCTATAATGACAGACCCAACAAATAAAGCACCCTGAGCAAAAGCACCAAATGCTATAACGATACTTTTTAAAATTGGTAATATAGTTTTCATATTTGAAATAAATGAAACTATAGCTCCTCCTTTAAGAACAAGACTAAGGCTTGTTAAAGCTATTGTAAAACTTGTTATACCACTTGCAATACTTTTAAAATCTACTTGTTTTATTGCATTATGAAAAGCAATCATTCTATCTGAAACTTCAACAATTGCATCTGTTAAACTTTCTATAATTGGCAACATAAAAGTTTTGATGATATTGCCTATTTTTGTGAACGCTACTTCAGCTTGTGCCTTCATCCTGTTCAATCTAAAATCAGCTGTAGCAGCCATTTTTTCAAAACTCTTAGAAGTTATTTCACCTGTATTTTTTGCTGCCTTACTCATATCGACCATTATATCATTAAACTTCCCACCGATATCATCACTTGTTAAAGCAAGTACAGCGTTTACAGCTTCGATTCTTCCAAAAAGTTTTGTAAGAGATTCAGTGGATCCATCTGTCTCTTTTATAATTTGCTTTAATGTATTAACTAAACCTTGCTGCTCAACAGCTGATTGAATAGAAGTGATATTTAATTTCTTGAGGATTGTTTGTAGATCAGCTGTTTGTTTTGATAGGCCAACCATAGCACTTCTAACTTGAGTAACAGCTTGAGCAGTATCAACACCACCTGTCGTGATAGCAGATACAGAACCGATTAACTCTTGAAAACTAACACCTGTAGCACTTGCAAGAGCAGCAGCTTGACCAAGCGAAGAACTTAATTCGCTAATAGTCGTCTTACCTGCTTTCATTCCTAAGAAAAGAGCATCACTTACATCAGTTGCTTTATCAATACTAAGACCATATGCATTAAGTATTGTTGTCAATCCATCAACAGATGTTGATAAAGATGTGATCCCACCAATAGCTAGTTTATTAGCAGCAATTAAAAGTTGAGTTGATGTTGAAGCATCAACAGCCCCAGAAGATAAAGCTTGATAGTATGCCTTAGCTATATCAGTTTGATTACCACCAAATTGGGCCTGAAGGTTTAAAACTTCTTTTGTAAAAAAACTTTGTGCTTCTGTAGAATCATCTAAAAGAGTTGTGATCTCTGCTACAGATTTTTCAAGTTCTACAGCTCGTCCAAAAGTAGCACCCATTGCCCTACTCACTTGCATCTGAATCCTTGATAACAATTCAAATCCTTGGTTGAGAACAACAATAGATGCACCTAGCTTTGAAAAAATATTCTTAAGCTTTAATGCAGTTTTTTGCATTGATATCAATGGGCCATTAAATTTATCGCCTACTGTTATATTTATTACATATTCATTTGCAGTTCTAACGGCCATTACTTACCCCCAAATATTTTACTAAACATCTTTGCTAGGGCTTCAAGAGAGTTTTGAACTATTTCTATAACAAAATCCCAAGTATTCTTTTTTTCTTTTTGTTTATAATAATCAACAAAATCAAAAAACACATGGCAAAAAATATCACTCTGATCTTCTAAACTACCGCTCTTTGGAAGTATACCTGTTTGCATTGCTATATAACATTCCTTAAATATCTTTGCTGGTTCTTCAAACCAAGTTGCTTTTCCATGACAAAACGTTAATGCTAAACTTTCCTTATTCATTTTTCGTGGTTTTTTTAAATTATCAAAACCATGTTTAAAACATTTTCTTTGCTGCTTTGTTGTTTCGTGGCACCTAGAGCAATCATGCGCTTTACTTGATTGATCATCAGCAAAGCGCAAGTCTATAAGCGCCAAAACTAGTTTTTTATGTTCTTGTTTACCTCTGTTTGTGTCAAGTTTATATAGTGATTAAAGATCTCATTTACTAGCCCACATTTATGCAATGTATCCATCACACTTGGTAGAACATATCCTCGACCATCTTTTTTAAATTCAATGATGTCAGTTTCATTAGGAGGATTTTTTATATCTTTTAAGCACATGCGAACAACAACATAAGCATAGTTTCCAAGAGATATTTTTGGTTGATCATCGTCGTTCAAACCATTCATCATTGAATCTTGAATTATTGCTTGCTCTTTTCCACTTAATTCAAAATTGCATAAAAATATAGTTGGTTCTTTTCCACTCTTAAAAACAAGTTTTTTTCTATTTGCTATTGGGTCTTTTAAATACTCCTCGATGTTTGATGCTTCTAGATCTAAAGCATCATCATTTCGAGAAATCAACTCAACACAATTTAATGATTTTTTAAGAACCTTTTTAAAAGCCATTTTAACCCTCTCTATAAAGTAAAGGGCTCAACAAACTGTGAGCCCAGTTATAAACCAAACTAATTAAAACATCTAATGTGATACCAACTACCTATTTAAACTCGAAGTAGAATGGATCTTTTGCACCAGCTTCACTTTGAAATAAATTACCCGTAAACGGTTCGCTTGTTGAACCATTTTCAGGAAGGTCAATAGCAGGAACACTAACAACCCATTTAGGAGCATAAATTTCAAGATGCCTTCCTGAAGTATCCCCAATAATCAATTGAGGCCTAAAACCTCCAAACTCACGGGCTTGAACTAAGTTGCCTAGATTATCATTAGACAAGTCTAATGTTGCTTCTAAAGTTGCTGTTAGCCTATTACCTGCAATAAAACCTTGGTTGACATCTGTCCCAAAACAATTGTTTCTGTCGATATGATCATTAACCAAATTCAAATTAATGTTTGTGCAACATACTTCTGGATCTGTTAAATTAAATTTAAAAGATCCTTCAAGATCTGTATAAACATTATCTCGGCCCGTTTGTTGAACAGCTCCGGGATGCCAAAAAACAATAAACCCACCAGCTTCAACATCTACAGCACTTGATAGACTTAATGTATCAGTATTTAAATTAACACCAGTGACATAGAGATTTCCAGAATAGCCATCTGTTATAGTCCTTCCATCTGCTCCTACAACCATGACTCTTGCATTTGTACTGAATCTCTCAACATGCTTATAAGTAACATTGTCAAGAACAACATCTTGTGAAGCTGTTGCACCTGTCGTTGATTTTCCTATTCCAGCGATAGAACAATCTGAACCCATACCAACAAATTTCATTGTTACAGGAGCATCACCCGGAGCTGTTATTGTATAATCCTTGCAATAGCAGCCCGTATAATATTCAGCGAAAATAGTGGATGCTCTTACCATCGTAAAAAAAGTATTGGGTATGTCTTGCTCATATTTAATACTAACTCCAGCTGTAACAGTCTCTTTTCCAAAAGCAGATTTAAGCAAAAGCCTAAGAGCTGTATCAAGAGAATCACCAGCTGAGCCGCTCATATTTAAAAGAGTATCGATGTCAAAATTAACAACTTTCTTTTGCTTAATTATCCCAACATGAAACCGTTGACTTCTATGAGGATTGCTTTCTACCGGTTGTTCAAACGTTGGCCCACCAGTTGTATAAAGTAAAAAGTCTTGATCATTTTCACCTGCTGTTTCTGTCCCACCATTAGCAACACCAAGTTTTAAATCATCTGCAACATTGTCTGATGCTCCATCAGTTATAACAACAGAAGAGCTTTCACCTGTAAGCTGACTATAAACTTCGTAATGATCATCACTATTGTCATAATAAACCCATACACGAGCATCTTGAGCAGCTGCTAATAGTGCAGCATTTATTTTTGTTTCTAATTCGGATGCTATCAAATCTCCTGTCGAACCCAAAGACTCATCTACTGTTACGTCAACAACAGTTCCACCATCGACACTTATTTTTAGTTTATTATCTGTCCCTGTACTAATATCAGTAACAGCTGAAGCAGCTCCTTCACTTATTCCTTGTGTTCCTATTCTTGGAGGATTAAAAACTCTTGGCGTTGCTTCTTCTCTTAAGAAAAGAGAACCATCGATCCCAAGGTTAAAACCTTCTTTATCTCCATTTAAAATACTTGCAAAGTCAATCTTTGACCTATATTTAAGTCCCATTATCAACCCTCATCCTTAAAGGTTTATATATCGTCCTCTGAAATTAACTTGTAAATCAAGGATAGCAAATCTATTCGCTTCAATCATATTCAAGTCAAATTCAGGCCCATTACTTTTTATATCGTAAATACTGTTATGGATTGTTCTATACTCTGTTACAACATCAGCTGTAGGACTATTTGCATAAATAGCCCGGTAAACATCACCAACAAAATTAAACATTGTGCTATCAGGTTCATTAGCTAAATGTATTAATTGCAATTCAAAAATAATTGTATTTTCATTACAGCCAACTTTACGTTCAATTTTATTTCTATTCGTTAAAAGAAAAATAGCTGGAAGCTCAAATTCCTCTAACTCTAAACCCATTGGGATAACATCATAGTAGACATTTACAACATCAACACTGTAGCCATTTGCTACTGTTATTGTCGCAAGTCTTTGAGCTATGCCTTGCTGGATTTCATTGAGTAAGCCCATTAGATTCTATCGACCTCCATGTCATAAAATCTTTGAACTTCTTTAGGCCAATATTTTATAGCTTCTTTTACAGCTGGATTTAAATAAGGTCTTGCTGGTATTTTTACTTTTTTTCTTAGATAAAAAAGTAATTGTATTTTTCTTGGCCCAGCATAAGCAGCAAAAAGTTTTCCATCATCTGTTTTATGATAGAAAAAATCACTTTGACTTTTAGCTAAAGCATAAAATTCAAAAGGAGTTAACCTTCTAAACTTCGATCCTTTCTTATTTATATCCGGTAATCTTTGCCATAAAAATTTTGCATTTTGAGGAACAATTGTTCCACCCTCTTCATGTATCCTTCCGTACGCAATGCCTCTTGTTCCTACATAAGCAACAGGCTTTTTAGATGATCCACCATACTCATGGAAAATAGAGTTTAAAAGCCTACCGCTTAATGTTCTTCCCCATCGTCCTGTAAATTGTTCTTTTGCATTTTTCTTAGCAATTAACTCAGCTCTATTTGCTGTACTTATTAAAGCAAGAATAGACGCACGTTTAAAAGCGTCTTTTGTCTTCATTAAGTCTCTATGAAGTTCTGTTAATTTTTTAACCTTCCGAGCCATTTTTTTGAAGTTCTTTCTGTGCTTTAATTCTTGCTAGTCTTTTGCAATATGGACAATCTCTATAAATTGGTCTTACTGTAAATTTGCAAATATCTACAATCTCTCCTTCACCATTACAAAATAATTTATGTTGTTCATATTCACGGATGAAAGTTAAATTATTTTTTAATGCTTCTATCATCACCAATTTCTTATCGCCATTGGTTGCCTTACAAATTCAAAAACTTTGTATGTCCCAAGTTTATAAACTAGGACACTAGGCAAACCTGTTTTCATGTCCCAACCATCATTATCATCTGATGATCTTGAAGTACTTTCATCTTTTTTTGACTTCGAAAAACCACCTAATGACTTATTACCTTTTCTTCTAAACTCAGCTTCTACAGCTTGTATAAGCATCAATTTAACATCAGCAGGAAGGCCATCATAGCCCCACACATAGTCAATCCTTAGACGCGCCCTGCTAAAAGGAGTTGGATAATCTACTAAGACTATCTCTGTCTCTCTAACCTGATAATGGCTAGGATCAATCAAAGACCCATTTGAACCATCTGTTTCTGTCCAAAAATAAATTGCTGAAACACTTTGAATAGGGATATTATTTGTGAGAATAACATCACTTTGATTCCCGTCTTGATACTCCTCCACAGACTTCAAAGAAAAGTCATGCTCAACATAATTAATAACTGCTTGACTCATTGCATCATTAATTACATTTAAAGTAGCATCATGCTTTGTATCAGTTGGATCAATACCCAGCCATGGCTTTATATCAGTTGTAAGACTAATTAGAGCCATTATTTAAAGCCTTTCTTTTTTTTCGAGACTTCTTATTCATACTCTTATCTGATTTTGATGAGGATAAACTTTCTTCTTCATCTTTCTCATTTTCTTTTTTTTCTATTTTAAAATTATGAGTAAGATGCTTATCGACTTCAATTGGTTCACTCAAAAAATGTTTCAAACCAGAGATAGAATTTTTCAATTGTTTTTTAATAAAAAGAATATCACCATTCGACAAATGAATAGGTTCGTTTGCTATAACGAACATCATTTTTCTAGCCAATGGTATTTTTACTTTATACTTTAAAACATTCATCATTAATCCTTTATACTCCAAAGCCCAGAGAATTAACTCTGGGCAAGGAATATTATTTTTTAAAACTTAAACAGTCTTAATGTTGATACCCATTACAACACTTCTTTCAGTTGTTGATTGTGGGATGCCTGCAAATGCTGCTCTTTGTTTTCCTGACATCAGCATTGAATCTGAACTTGGAAGTGAAGGAGAAGCCCATACCCTTGTTGCTTGTCTAATCCAGTTTGAAAAACGAGATTTTTTAACAAGTATCATATAAGTCTGAGTATCTGTTGTTGCTGTTGCAAATTTCCCAGTCGAAGCCAAATCTTCTCTTACATAGCTAGACTCTACAGATTCAATTCCAAAAACAGGAGGAACTTGTCCCGTTCTGTTCGATGCAAGAGATCCGAAAGAAAATGCTGTAAATAGTTCTGGGATAGCACCTGCAACAAGGTCATGAGAAGTTGAACAACCCATAATATAGCAAAGATCTTGCTTATCATCACCAAGACATTTTAAACGCTTGAGGAGTTCAGAAAAAAGATCTTTGGAAGGAACGTCATCACCATGATCATAAACGATTTGATTAGCAGCTCCACCACCGCCAACGATAGCAGCTTCATTATCAAAAGCTCTTTTTCTTAGACCATTCCAAGCCTTTCTATAATCCTTTGCTGCTGTTACGTCTTGATCTTGATGAGTAACACTTGTATCGCCATCTAAGATTGATCGTTCATGACTTCTAGCAACACCTTTCAAAACTTCTCTTCTTAGCTTATCAATAATAGCTGGAGAAGAATCATCTAAAAGATCTTGAGTTATAAGTGTATGAACGACATTATTTTTACTCTCAACAATATAACTGGATTCTGTATTTGATTGTGCTGTAAAAGTAGCGTCATCAGTTTCAAGTTGTCCGTAAAGAAGGTCAAGGGCTCCCGGTACTCTTACTAGCGGACTTGTCATAGGCATATAATCAAATTTATCAGCAAGAAGTAAAGGGATCTCATACTCCTCGAAAAAGAAACGACTCTGAACGGTGTCTACCCAATCAGCAAAATCAGTTATATTAAAAGCCTTAAGCATAGCTCCTAAACTATTTTTATAAACAGGAGTAGCCATCATAACAGAAGCAGATGGATTGATACATCGACCCATAATTTGCGCTTGGATTTGACAATTGCTTAATGCTTTTTTCAAAGCAAAAAGTCTTATTCTTGTTTCTTCTGGAAGTTGCCCAGTAGATTCTTTTGACTTAAAGTTTAAAGGGATTGATGGAGTTCTTTCATCTGAATCCATAACTTTAAGACCAAATATTTGAGAAGGCTTTTCAGCTCCTAACCATTTACATTTTTCGATATCTGATGCAAAAACAGGTTTGCCTATTTGGGCTGGTGCTTTACCGCCAATAAGACAATCGGAAATACCTTTTAACGTAGTCGTGTTCTCTGACATTTTGAAACTCCCTTTTCAAGTTTGTCAATATTATTCAATTTTAATGATTATCAATTACTCGGCTTTATCTTCAGCAAGTAATTTAATAACTTTTATCGCTTCGGTTAACTCTTCCTTTAGTGAACCGATCATAGAATCAGTAGACTTAATCCATTCCTTGATTTCGTTTACCTCTTCTTTTAAAGTCTTTTTCTCTTTTTCTTCTTCTTCATCATCACCACAAGGTTTTGATTCTTTCTTCTCTTCTTCTTCTTCATCCTCCATTCTTTCTTTGTCTTCTTTTTTTGATTCGTAATAGGAAAGAATAGTTTCTGAAAGAGTGATATTTTTTTCCATGTTAGAAACTAAAGTTTGCAATAGTGTATTTGTAGACTTCACACCATCAATAAGATCTTGAGCTGTTTTTTCATCCATAGCATTCTCATCCTTAAGTCTGCCTTTTATGATTTTAACACCTTGTTCAATATCGATTGTTTTAAAAGATCCTTCGATAAATTTTTCAAGTGGAGATTGCACAATCCTTATGCTGTCCTCAAATTCATCAACTGGATCACTTTTAAAACCTTTTTCTTCAGCCCATTCCTTGGCTAAAGTTAAAGTAAAACGTTCTTTATCAAAGATTAACTCTTGTGGTTTTAGATCGTCCACTTTTGTTTTATAATTGTCAACAATTTTATTATCTTTTGTCAAGCAATCATTATTGTCTTTAATCTCTTTGCTATTTTCGTTTGACAAAAATATATTTTTTTCTTGAAAAGTTGAATCTGGATTGCAAGGAACAGCAACGATTGAAAGCTCTAACAGTTCCCACTGATCAATGATAGCAGGTTTAATTAAATTCCCTGCATCATCAAATTCAGGAGCTATTATTTTCTTTGGAATAAACCCAACTGAAACAGTTTGAAGAATACCTTGGTAGATTAAACTCCTCACTTCTTTTTGCATCGTTGTCATTGGCCCTGCTGATGGATCTCCAACAAAAGCTTCAAAGTGAACGCCGTCTTCTTCGACTCTTACTTCAGTGACTTTACCAACAGCAGATTGTGTATAGTACATATGATCACTAAGCAATATTGGGTTTTTAATAAAATTCCTAAGATCAGATCCAGCTGGGTTTAACTTTTCATCCATCCGATCAATTATTGCAGCGTTGGCCATCCCAGAAATGACTAAACGAGTTTCTTCGTTATACCCATCTGCTTTAATTTTTTGATTAGTTGATTGAACTTTAGTAACAGTCTTAAGCATACCATTAAGTCGTCTATAGCCTGTAGGCTTATCAACTAATAGATCACTTTTTTTAAATCGATTTTCTTTTTCTTCTAGAATTTTTTTATAAAGCTCGATATCACGAACCTTACCTACAAACTTGATCGACATCCTTGTCTCTCCTAGTTATTAAATAAGATCTGCTCTTGATTGCGCTCCATCCATGATAACACTTGCCATAGAGCATCTGCAATTAATAGTATCTCCAGCTGGTGCTTGTGGATCTCTCGGATAACGAAGCTTTCCACCTGTTGTAGGATTAACCCATTCAAAATCAGATGTCACAACACCGTCTTTGCCTTCATCTTCAAATCTATCATGCTCTTTTCTTGCATCAGGATTGCTTGCAACATCTCCAACATGTATCCATGTCTTACCAACATTAGTATAGATATTTTGTAATGCTTCGTTGTTCCATGCTATACCTTGGCTAACAGCTGTTAAAGTTTCTGTTCTTGCAATTGTAAAAAACTGATCTCGATAAGCTTCAATGTAATCAACTTCAATTGTCTTTGCGATCTCTTCAGTTGTTTTTCCTTGTTCTAATCCTTCTTCAATTAAAGACATGATGCCTTCTGTCCTTGTATTATCTATCGAAGACTCACTATCTTTAAATTGAGATATATGCCTTTCAACTAAAATCTTTCTTTGGTCATCTCTTGTTCGTTCTCTAATAACATCTAGAGCATTTTCATCAACGTCAGAAAAAACAAAATCTTTTGTAACCAATCGAGTTAACCTTTTTGTATTTCTTTGACCCATAGTAAAACCTAGTTCCATGGATTCACTAAGGATTGGAATAATATTTTCAACGTAGGCTTTTAATCTCTTTTCTTGACCAATCAACAAATAGCTAGCAACATCTTTCTTTTCTCTTAAAGCTATTCTTGTTTGAGCAAATAAAACTTTTAAATATTGATCAAAAGAATTTATAAACTTTTTTGTATAAGTATTTTCTATATTCTTTTGATCATTTGTTACTTGTGCTTTAAGTCTTTTACGAGCAAGTGATTTTGGGTCAGTATCCTTTTTAATAGATCCATGGTCATGATAATCATCTCCAGCAGATAATACCTTCCACTCTTTTATTTCATGGGTATGGTTTGGCCCATCTCCTTGTACTTTGCCCGTTGTCGTTCCATTGCCTTCATTATCCCATTCAGCATAATGAACATGTCTATATTGACCTGTACTGTCTTCAGTTGTTCCATAATTTAAAGCTTTAGATTCTTCAGGAGTAGGGCCAAGTAAATCAGTATTCATATCTTGTGAAAAGACATGAAATCCTCTTTCAACTTCACTCACAAACATTGATCCCCTTGGATCAGTTTCTTTAAGTTGAGGGTAATTTAAAAGTTCTCTTAATTCGTTTATTGTTAAAACTGTTTTTGTTTGATTAACTACTTCAGCTTTATTGAGCAAAGATCCTTCTAGTGCTTCAATACCTGATAAATCAGGAGCTATATAAACTTTATTTTTATAAAAGGTCTTAACAACAAAACTATTATTCCATCCAGATGCAATAAAATACGATAACGGAACAATTGTATTTTGCCAGAAAGCACTCTCTTGAGTTTCAGATGTTGCTCTATTAACATCTTGCACAATACCAACTTGAGATGGTGGGATTCCTAGGACGGCTAAAAGAGTTAATCTATTTTCTCTTAGTCCTTCGAGATGTTGCATCTCTGTCATCGAAAGACTACTATTAACCCATTTTGCACCCGCTGGAAGAAATAACTGTCTCCACCAATTACGCCTACCCGTAAAAGCTTGTTCAAAAGTTCTAACAAGTCTTTCCATTCTCGTTCTAGAGATGTCTTTTTCTGTCTCAATAACTCCAGTATTTGACCCACCACGCAAATAAAAAGCACTTTCAAACTCGTTCTTATAGCGATCTAATAAAATAGGTCTTGCTGCTGCGGCATACATCGGCAACCCATAAAATGGGTTATAAGGGTTAGGCAACTTAACATGAATAATTTGTTCCATCGGTATAGTTGTCTTATTAAATATCATCACATTATTTTCGCTGACTTTAATTTCTTTTATTGGCCCAACTGCCATGATATCTTTTTTATCTTGTTCTGTTCGGATCTCTCTTAAAATAGGAGTTGCATATTCTACAGGCAAACCAAAAGCTTGTTTATAGCTTTCATCTGTAGCAAAGAAAAAATTTCCTCCAAGCGATAAATCTAAAAAAGCAGACCAATCTCTTGCCTTTGCACTATTAATATAATTGCCTTTGTTAACCAAATTATTTAAAGGATGATTAGGCAATTCTTTATCACTTGCCATATCATAGACTTTAAAATCAAGGCTTGAAAGAGTTCTAGCTATTAAAGAAGCTGTAGCATAAACCCAAGGTTCTCTAGCATAAAGAGATTTTAAACGACCTACAGTTGATTGAATATTAAACTCAGAAGTAAAATAATTTCCTTCTTCATCGAATTGGTTGCATTGAAAATCTTGGTAATTAAAAACTTGTTTTCTAATTGTGCTATCAATTAATTCAGATTGAGACTTAACACCAATATCATTAAGCCTTACAAAACTTTCTAAAGGCTCTTTTTTTTGGTTTGTTTCGGGCTCTATCTGGGTTTTTTTCGTCCGTGAAAAAATTCCCATTTTAAACCTTTCTATTTTTTATTCATTCTCGTAGTCAAAGAAAAAATCATCATCATAGTCATTTGATTCAAAGAAATCATCGTCAGAACCTACAACTTTATAGGCTTTTATTATGTCTGTTGGATCTTCACCAGACAAGGTTTTTTCTAAAAGCTCTTCTCCAGCTTCGACAGAACTTGAACTATAAGCTTGACTTATTGCAAGAATTGCAGCTGAAACAATATCATCATGCTCACCATCAGGAGCAGCATATTTATGCAATCCGCTTGGCGTAACGGTTAATTCATAACTACTAAATTCATTTTCAATAACACTAATTTTAGGAGCTTTATGCCACTCTGTTTGAATAGCCATGATAGTTTTAGTGACCATTTCGCTTTTCGATTTATTAGAAAAAATAACAGGGACAATAGCGGCATCAATATCAGATTCTTCAAGCAAATCCTCAAAAGCCGAACCAACTCCAGTAGCATCAAAACGGATCTCTTGATCTCCTTTAAAATAATTTGTTATATAAGTTTTTAACCTGATGACTTGGTGCGGATAAGGGATATGTTGAAACCTACAAAACCCGACTAACTGACCTTGCAAATTAACAGAATAGAAAACAGTATAATCATGCTTTTTAGCAATATCGACACCATGAATGATTGTCCCAGATCTTTTAGCTTCATCGGGATGAATCCAAAACTTTTTATGATTTGGTTTTATATTAATCGATTGATCCCAAATCGAACTAAGATCACCAAAAGTAGACCCATGACTTATAAATTTTGCCTCATAATATTGCTCATACAAATGAGCAGGTAATAATTTTTTTGCTCTATCAATTGCTTCCTTTTCGACAAAAGGGCTTGACCTTGTTGGTAATCTGCAACCAACAAAAAAAGGATCGTCTGTTAAGGATCTTTTAAAAATATCGCTATACCAATTGAATCCTCTTGGAGTCCCTGTAACTATCCCTTTACCTCTTGTCTGTGTAATAGTTGTAAGTAAAGATGTCCATACATCTGGCTTTATCTTTCCAGCTTCATCGATTACAAATCTATCCACGGCTTCACCCTCGATTGTTATCTCTGCATCAGACCCATGAAG
>Ga0180437_10008785_pt1 | contig 12715 bp, 10 predicted proteins | sample SS_ome_4_FD_132410 | JGI IMG/M metagenome (GOLD analysis project Ga0180437, IMG submission 132410) | Hypersaline lake sediment archaeal communities from the Salton Sea, California, USA - SS_3_D_1 metaG | ecosystem: Environmental > Aquatic > Non-marine Saline and Alkaline > Hypersaline >...
ATGGCACGGCAGGGTACGATATCGGGGCGTATGAAGTCGTGGCCTACTCGGAGCACATATACCTGCCGCTGGTACAGAAAGGCGGTTGGTGAACAGCATATGTGGAGATTTCAGAACGGGCGGTATTCTTTGGCCAAGTGTGCCCCCTATCTTTGCCTGATTTTCCTGCTGGTATCGCTTGCTCCTTTGGTGCCCGCTCTGCCCATTCACGCCCAACAGGACGGCGACCCCTATGCCGATCGTGTGGTGAGTTTCATCCCAGGTAGCCCGGCCAGCACGTGCTGTAATGACCCCGACAGGGTCCTCGGTCCACCCGATCTAGACCAGTCGATGGCGACTGGCTGGCTTACCCTGGGTGTCGGCGGCTCGGTTACGGTCGAGTTCGTGGACAACGTTGCCGTGGATGGCCCCGGCGCGGATATCGAGATCGTCGGTGATTCCGGGAACGATGAGCAGTGGATCGTCGAGGTCAGTGCCGATGGACAGGCATTCACATCGTTCGGCCTCTTGAACGAGCGAGTGACACTCGATTTGGCGGCCGTCGGGATGGCAGAGGCTCGTTTTGTGCGTCTGACTGATGACGGCGATCCGGCCGGTGGGGTTTCCCCCGGCTCGGAGCTGGACGCAGTGGTGGCGCTGAACAGCCGGCCGGCTTCCGTTTTGCCGCCTTCCGCCAATGCCTCGCCGCTGGTCAGCCAGGGATGGGTGCGGCTGGGCGGGCCGCTGGGCGGTCTGGGCTACGACATCCGCATGCGGCCCGACGATCCCGATATGATGTACGTGACCGACGCCAACGCTGGCCTCCATATGAGCACCGACGGCGGACAGACGTGGTTTCCGTCCAACGAGGGTATCACCGCGCGTGCCGGTGAGTCGGGCGACCTCATCCCTGCTTTTTGTGTAACCATCGATCCCAACGACTATGATGTCATCTGGGCCGGCATGCAGACCGTGGGCCAGATCTATCGTTCGACTGACGGCGGGTACACCTGGGAGCGGCGCGACGAAGGGATCGTCGCGGGACAAGGATTCAGCGTTCGGGGGATCACTGTCGAGCCGGGCAACTCGGACGTGGTCTATGCCGCCGGGGAGATCAGTTCCTGGATCTGGGCCGGCAAGGAGATCCGGGGGTTCTTTGATCTTACAAAGGGCGTGGTTTATAGATCCGCCGATGGCGGAGGCCACTGGGTGGCGATCTGGCGAGGGGACAACCTGGCCCGCTACGTGTGGATCGATCCACGGGACGTGGACACGATTTACGTCTCGACTGGCATTTTTGACCGCGACGCAGCCAATTCGGATCCTGTCTCCTGGCGACAGGGACACCCGGTGCCCGGCGGCGTGGGCATACAAAAGTCAACCGATGGCGGCGCCACGTGGATGGCGATCAACGACGGACTTGGGAACCTCTATGTCGGCACGCTGTTTATGCATCCCGAGGATCCCGACGTCCTGCTGGCCGGGACGGGCGCCCTCTACAGCTACGGCGAGGGCAGCGGTATCTACCTGACGACCGATGGCGGCGCTCACTGGGAGCTGGTGCAGCGCACACCCAACGGTGACCCCATTACTTCGGTCGAGTTCGCACTGAGCGACCCGAATATCGCCTATGCCGGCGGGGGTAATCACTTTTATCGCAGCGAGGATGGCGGCCGTACCTGGAAGCTGCTCCTGCGAGTCAACGGTCGCTGGGGGCCGGTCGGTGTGAATCCCGGCTTTCCCATCGACTTTCACGTGGACCCGCGCGATCCGCTGCGTATCTTTGCCAACAATTACGGCGGCGGCAACTTTCTCTCCGAGGATGGCGGCGAGACCTGGGTCTCGGCCAGCACCGGCTACTCTGGTGCCGACGTCCGGGGCCTGGCCGTTCACCCGGAGAACCCGGCGGTCGTCTTTGCCATCGGTCGCAGTGGGCCGTTCGCAAGCGCCGATGGCGGCGTCCACTGGCGGGGACTGAGCCCGGAGAACCTGCCGCCTCTTCCGGGGGGTGAAACGGTCGTCATTGACCCTCACGATCCGGATCACGTGCTGATGGCCGATTCAGGCTCGACGCATATCTACTGGAGCGCCGATGGAGGCTGGAGTTGGCAGGAGGCGCAGTACGAACGGGCCACCACGCCGGAAGAGGTTGGCTTTGACCTTGGCCTTGGCGGGTTGGTGGCGACAGCCTTCTCGCCGGTGCAGCCCGCCAAGGCGTACGGCGGGTATGGTCACGATACCTGCTCGGGGATTGGCGAGGCCTGCCAGTCTAGGGTCCAATTTAGTGTCATCACCTCCGATGACGGTGGGCGCACCTGGCAGCGCCAGACTGGTGTGCCGGGGGACGGTCTGCCGGTTTCAGCGATGGTCGCCCACCCGGTAGATCCTGCCGTGGCCTGGCTAGCCATGCCTGCCGGTGGCGTCTATCGCACAGGGAACGGTGGCGCGACCTGGACGCCTTCGATGGATGGACTGGAATCGAAGCAAGTGATGAGGTTGGCCGTGGATCCGCAGAACCCGGAGGTGCTGTACGCCGGTCTTTATGCCAACGGCGTATTCAAGAGTACGGATGGCGGGGTCACCTGGAGACGGAGCAGTGCCGGCATGGATCCCAACGAGCCGATCTTTGCCCTGGCCGTCGACCCGGTGCGTTCCAACGTGGTCTATGCCGGCAGCCTACGCAGCGGCGTGTTTGTCAGTCAGGATGGCGGCACGACATGGCGATCCCTTAGCAAAGGCCTGCACGCTCGCACCGTGCGTGGCCTGGCTATCGCCGCCGACGGGCGAACGCTGTACGCCGCGACGCACGGTGACGGGGTCTACCGGCTGAGCGTGCTAAGTCAGGATGAGTTCACTGCGCTCGCACCAACGCCGACTTTTGCGCCTCATACAGTGACACCGCGTGTTGCGCCGACGGGTACGCCAAGTCCGATCGCCGTAGCGCCAACTGCTACCGTGCTCCCAACCATGTCCTTTGCCATGCCCACCGCCGCACCATCTTCCACGCAACCGGCGACTGCTCCAGTACCTGCAGGCGGCGGCGTTTGCGGCGGCAGTGTTGCTCTGCCGCTGGCGGTGGCGGGGCTTGCCTGTCTGTGGCATCGGAGAGGATGAGACGGTGAAACCCAGATGGCTGGCCGTTGGCTTGGGGTTGGCCTGTGTAGGATTGCTGACCTGGGCAACCTGTACCGCGGTCCGGACATCTCCGACCATCGTACAGAGGCCAGACCCCACGCCTTCGATCACACAGGCGAACTGTCTCCCAGATGCGATCCGGGTTGTGGTGTACGATGCCAATGGCCCGGTGACCGGTCACCAGCCTTTGAAGGTGCTGACACAGTTACTCAGACGACCGATCACCTGCCAGATGTCCCACCGCCCAATCTCACGTTGTATGCTGCCCTTCCTGCGGCCAGGTCATGCAGCGACGGTCAATCATCCGTTCAACGGGGCGCGCCTGTCCTGGACCCTGTACCTGTTCGGTACAGGTACAGGGCTGCCCCGCCTGAGCAGCGTCGATAAGGCTAATGGACCTCTCTTCTCCTAGGACAGTTGATGCTTCCCTGCCTCCTTGGTTTCGCCTGCCTGGTGACCAATAACTCCCTCTTCAGCCCTCGCACCCGCATACCACCTGCTTATCAGGCTGAGGTGTGAACGTTGACAATTTGCCAACCTCTGTCCTTCTGGGACAAGCTCGTTCCCACCAGTCTCTCGATATGCCCCGTTCCCCATGTGGCGTCTTGCCTGAAATCCCAAATACCAGTACAATGTTGTTGCGCCTGGTTTAGTTCAATTCTGGATTATGTGGCGAAACCGCCACATGAATCCTTAATACGTTAGCCAGCTACTTGGGTGCCGTGTTGGCTCTTCACCCGAGACCTGGGAAAAGGAAGAATGAGCAAGAACTTGGCGTTGCGGGAGAGGCTGTTTGATCTTTGCAGTGAAAATCTATCTATTCACTTCCCTCAACTGCAAGACGTTTTCCTGTGCCCACTGTGTCTAAATCCGTTTGACCGAGATGCCATCTTTGCGACTGAAGATGGGCAGGATCCTGTTCTAACGGTTGAACACATTATGCCAGACGCGTTAGGTGGTCGCATTTCCACTCTTACCTGCAAACCTTGCAACAATCTCGTTGGTGGTAGTCATCTTGACAGTCATTTGATCCGTAGGCTAAAGGTTGAGGATACCGATCTAAGCACGACTCCACTACGCGTCGAGGCTCACATTCGAGGCTATAGCGTGGAAGTTGAGTTGCGCGCGGGAAGTCGACAGATTGAGCTTCATAGCCTTTCAAATGCTCCAGGGCGAAACCCACATGTTGTTGAGCTCATACGGGTTCTAAATGAAGTCGAAACGGAAACTGGTCGGGTGAACATTAGTCCCAGGATTGAGAGCTCCCGAGATGGTGTAAGGTCCGCGGAGGATCAATTGGCTTTCGTTCTGAACAAGCGCTCAGCCTATGATCCCTTGCGCTCGAAAATCGGTATTCTCAAGACAGGCTATCTCTTGATGTTCCACCTCTTTGGCTATGAGTACATTCTGCACGAGAACTTGCAGCAAGTTCGCACTCAAATACTGAATCCTCAGGAAGACGTTATTGCTTCCAGAGCGATCCTTCGTCTCGAACAGCCACCACCTCATCCAGGGGGAGTGGGTTTGCTCTACACCCCAAGAGTTCTGCGTTGTTTCTTCGTCACCCTTGATCTTTCCACAGAGCGGGACAGATACTATGGGGTTGTACTACCAGGTTTGGATGAGGAGAGTCGGTCGGTGTACGGAAGGTGGGAAGTCACAGGCAGAATCGACTTTCGGGTTATTCCTATACCATTCGCTCTCGAATTCCGTGAATACGCGTTCCCTACGTGGATTTGGCACAATGTTGGTGAGGGGTGATTAGTTGTTGAGGGTGTTTGCTGGCAGATTGCATTGGCTGGCTAACATTGCATGGAGCCGACCAGCCTGGTCGCGGCGCAAAGCGAAGGTGGCGTTGTTATGGAAGGTGTTTTCAGGTCAGCGCTCTGCGGCAAGCCCGGCTGGCGGCTCATGCTAACCGTTGGGCGCGGCAATACCAGGCAGGACGCGGAGATTCAATTATGCAAGACAAAATCGGTGTAGGAGCACTGAAGGACATAGAAGTGCTTTACGAGGGTGATATTTACGACTTGGCGTGCCTGCTTCTGAAGGTGCACGATGCGAAGGATAGGGGTACAAACTGTCGGTCACGTCATACGGTGAATGGTTTGGCAATGGCCTATTCACTGCTTGCTGATGTGGAGCGAGATAGGATTCTGGAAGTCTTCAAGGGACACGGTTTGCCGTTGGGAGCAACGGTTGAATATGATGAAGACTTGGAGTGATACAGAATGGACCCTTTTGTCGCGCGAACTCGGTCCTGTCAAGGATAGGCTGCACTCTTGTCGCCCAAGAATCCTTATACGTTGGGCGGACTCTGCAACAAATACATCGTTTGATCATTGGTAAGAAGATGAGAAAAATCTGGCCCTTTGCCTTCAACTTTTTGCTGTTTGCAGGCATTGCCTCTGTGTCGCCCTTCCTCGTGCTCTACTATCAGGGACAGGGATTCACAGGCCCGCAAATTGGCCTGCTGACCGGCATCGCCCCGCTCATCACGCTGTTCAGTGTTCCGCTGTGGACAGGGCTCGCCGACGCGACGCGGCAGCACCGGCTCATTATGAGTCTTGCCATCCTGGTTGGGGCGATAACAGTATTTCTATTTCCCTTGCTCAATGCATTCGCGCCAGTTTTGCTGATGGCCATTTTGTTGTATACTTTTCTGGCGCCGGTCACGCCCTTTGCTGACAGCGCCACCATGTTTATGCTGGCAGACGAAAAAGAAATGTATGGTCGCATTCGTCTTGGTGGGACCATCGGCTTTGGGCTGGCTGCATCAATTTCCGGGGTGCTCGTCCAGAATTACGGCTTGAAACTGGCGTTCTGGGCATGTGCGGCCCTGATGCTTCTGGCATTCATCGTCAGTCAGAAATTTGTCTACGGCCAATTGAAAGCGGACGATCCAACTGGGGGGAGTGTTCGGTCGCTGCTGGCGAATCCCCGTTGGCTTCTTTTCCTTACGGTGGCACTGGCTGGCGGTTCGGCACTCGCCGTGACCAGCAACTATTTCTTCCCGTACATGAAAGAACTGGGAGCGAATGAGTCAACGATGGGGCTCGCGCTCACGGTTGGAACGATCGCTGAGATTCCGGTGCTCTTTTTTGGCAACCGGCTCATCAAGCGCCTCAAGCCCTACGGGTTGCTCACATTGACGATGGTTGTCACTGCCATCCGCTGCTTGTTATTTGCTGCATCTAGAACACCCAGTCTTGTCCTGTTCATCCAACTTCTCAACGGCCTGACCTCTCCTGCCATGTGGGTGGCGGGTGTCTCTTATGCCGACGAAAATGCTCCAGCAGGTATGAGCACGACCGCGCAGGGACTTTTCGGCACGATGGTTTTGGGATTCGGCAATGCTGTGGGTGGGTTCATCGGCGGCCTGTTGTTGGAAAGCATGGGAGGGCGCGGTCTTTACCTCGTCTTTGGAGTTGTTGTGCTGGCCATCATGGCGATGGTGACGCTGATTCAAAGACGCTTGCCTGCAGAGCAAAAGACATCGCCCGATGCCGTGATGCATTGATCCATGGCGTTCATGGTTATCGTAGCTGCCCAACAGCGCGTGCAGCTGAGAGGTCTAGCAACCGTTGCTAATCTGAGCCGAGGAGGGCAAGATGAACGTAGAATCTGATGCGAGGCGCGACAGGCTGTGGGTCTATGCAGTATTGCCGGTGGTCATTCTGAATCTCGCGGGTTGCATCATCTTTGGTGCCTACTATGGGTTGGCGGCGCAGCAGCCAGAGCTGGTGGCTGACATTGGTGAGGGGCAGGTTTTCTTTGCGCTGTATCTGTTCATTAACCTCGTCGAATGGGTGTTTGCTGTCTCGATCCTGCTCAAGCTGAGGCGGGCAGGAGTGTCGGTGCTGAGCCTCATCGCGCCACATGGTGCTCCGTGGAGATTCAAGTGGGTGCCGGCTGTCCTGGTCTTTGTCGCCTTCAATGCGCTCTTTGCCGTCTATGTGGCTGTTTACGCATGTCTACTTGGTGGATGGCCGGCATTCGAAGATTGGACGGCTTGGCAGCGCATTTTCATGATCGGCTTTGTGCCGGTCACGGCCGGCTTTTGCGAAGAACTGCTCTGGCGGGGCTACATCATCACCCGGCTGGAAGCGCGAGGGCGAAAGCGGTGGTCTGCCATCTTGCTTTCAGCGCTTTCTTTCGCCCTGATCCATGGAGTGCTTCCCGACAGGCTGTTGGTCACTTTCCTGATAGGCATCGTGGCCGGGTATTACTACACTCGGGAGCGCAATCTGGTACCGCTGATGGTCACCCATACGGTCGTGGATGTGTGGAGCTTTGCTCTGTCGGTCTTTGCGCGGTGAAGACGAGCATTGGCACGTTGGCTTTGACAAGATCGGTACAGGTCTTGGGGCATCCTCGCTCCCGACGCCTGTCCTGAGCCCTTCATCTTTGCCCAGGATTAGGATTGATGATCGGTCGTACGCCGTAGGATGGCGCGTACCTCCCGGCACCTGGGGTGGTCGGAGTTGATGTTTTCTCGTTTTCGGTGTAAGCTTTGTACTTGTCCATTATTAACTTCGCACTTTGGGTATGAAATCAGACGTAAAACGCACTCAAACATGCGGTGTTATTTCTGGACAAGTGCTTTGTCAACATCGCGCCGCCGTGGATACATCGTTGTCAAAGATCAAGGTGGCTTGGCGTCCGCTGCGTGCCAGAGGCTCACCGCGACCTTTGCCGCCCATCCCCTGTTGGCTTGTCAGCCAACGGTTTCGGGCGAACCGGTCGCTGCAACGGACGTGCTGATCGAGTGTCGCTTTGCGGCCGGTCTCGGTGATGAGTGGAGTTTTTGATTGTCGGCAACGCCGCCTGACCCGCGTGCCGCTGAACTCCGGGTCGTTGGTCCGCTTGCCATAGAGCGACTGAAGGAGAGGCACATTGCTATCGCACTCTGTAAAACGTTTTCAGCTGCCCCTTTTCTTCCTTCTATGCCTGGTCATTTCCTGGACCGTCTGGATTCCACAAGCCGTCACCAGGTTGAGCAACACCCAGACACCTGTTGCCGGCGGTTCACCGCTGAACATGCTGGCCGTGTGGGCACCAGCGCTGTCAGCCATTCTACTGTCGCGTGTGATGGACGGAAAAGCCGGGCTACGAGCGTTATTTCATCGGCTTCGGCGCTGGCGAGTCGCTATCCACTGGTATCTGTTCATTCTGTTGTATCCCGCTGCCATCTGGTTTCTGGCACGCGCAATAGACGCCCTGTTTGGCCGATCCTTCGAGTTCACCATTCCCATCCTCACCTACTTTCCACCACAGCAAGCTTATATGGTGGCAGTGGCCCTGGTTTTCGCTTTCCCCAATACACTGGGAGAGGAGCTAGGCTGGCGTGGCTTTGCCCTGCCCAGACTGCAGGCAAAGTACAATGCGCTGGTGTCCAGCATCATGTTAGGCCTCTTCTGGGCGGTTTGGCACATCCCAATGTGGCTGGCAAACGACACGATGGGGCTGGATTTACTCAGATCCGTGCTGACGATAACCACGTACGCGATCATCTTTACCTGGATCCACAACAATACGGGTGGCAGCGTGCTTTTGGCCTGGCTGTTTCATGCGTCAACGACGATTACTCAATACATTTTACAGATCCCGCTGACGCTCACGGATGATATGGTGAGGTGGGGCGTGGCTATCCTTGTCGTCGTCATGGCTGGGTCTACGCACTTGTCACGCCACCAAGAGCGATATCGGTTGCCTACAGAACCACTGGCGGGCTGACATCTCACTGGAGCCGATCCGCGCTCGGCGCTCTGTTGCCTGGTGGTGGTGAGGTGGGTTGTGCAAGCTCCGGCGCGGGCGGCTCAGCGCGCTGCCGTCAGTGCGCCAAGTGAACTTGTTTCTTGCAGGGTGAATGTCCCCTATGCAAAGCTGGGGAGCCGCTCATAGACCATCTTGGAAGGTTATGATGGGCACGATTTCTACCGTCGCAGAATCTTTGACATGATCCTTGGGGGGTCTCGATGGACTCAACACCTGGTCGTACAGATGAGGTTCAAACTATGGACAGCGATCGCGCCGTAGGAGCCGTACCTGTTTCGCTGCGAAACACGCGGCTGTGGCAACCCAACCTGATCGTGTTCGTCTCCAGCGGCTGCATCATGATCCTGGAGTTGGTGGCCGGCCGGATCATTGCCCCCTACGTTGGGGTGTCGCTGTACACTTGGACTAGCATCATCGGCGTCGTGCTGGCAGGCATCAGCCTGGGCAATTACCTGGGCGGACGATTGGCGGATCGATGGGCCTCTCTTCGCTTCCTGGGAGGCGTCTTTATGCTGGGCGGGCTGTCATCTTTTGGCATATTGGCCGTGGACGTGCTGGGCAGGCTCACACCCGGCGAGTGGCCCATCGTCGTTGAAATCCTCGTCCTCACCACCGCTCTATTTTTCGTGCCTTGTGTCATATTGGGCACCGTCTCACCGGTCGTGGCCAAGCTGGCCGTGCATGACCTGGCCAAGACAGGCAGCACCGTGGGCAAGATCTATGCTGCCGGCACCGTGGGCAGTATCGTCGGTACCTTTGCCACAGGTTTCCTCTTGATCTCCTGGTTCGGTACCCACGTCATCATCTGGGGCGTCGCGCTGGTGCTTCTGGCCTTGGGCTTGCTCTTTCTTTTAGGCGGTCGCTGGCCATGGATGCTCCTCGCGGCCCTGATCCTGGCCGGCGTTTCGGTGCTGGCCTCCCATCAGGGGTGGCTGCGCGGCCCCTGCACCCGTGAGACCAACTACTTTTGCATCAGGGTGCACGAGCAAGAGCGCAATGGCGAGCCGGTGCGCGTGCTGACTCTGGATCGCCTGGTGCACAGTTACACCTCCCTGAACGACCCGACGAGGCTGGTCTACGGCTATGAGAGAATCTATGCCGAGGTCACCGGGTACCGGGCACAAGAGGACCATCACCTGCGCGCCCTCTTTATCGGCGGTGGCGGGTACACGTTTCCTCGCTACATGGAGGCCGTCTACCCGGACAGCGACATCCACGTGATCGAAATCGATCCGGGCGTCACCCAGGTGGCGCACGACTTGCTGGGACTCGGCCGCGATACACGGGTCGTGACCTTCAATGAAGACGCCCGGCTTCTCCTGGAACGGGAGCCCACACAAGCCTACGACCTCATCATGGGTGACGCCTTCAATGACTTTTCGGTACCTTACCATCTGACCACCAAAGAGTTCAACGATCGGGTGCGCGCCTGGCTGGAAGACGATGGTCTCTATTTCGTGAACATCATTGACGGCCCGCGGGGGGATTTTCTGCGCGCCTACACCCACACGCTGCGCCAGACCTTCCGCCACGTCTATCTGGCTCCGACCATCGAGTCCTGGCGCCAGGCGTCGCGCAGCACCTTTGTGCTCATTGGCAGCGACGCGCCGTTGGACCGGGCCGCCTTGGAGACCATAGAGGCTGGCGACGGCGACGCGCTCCTGGCGCGCCAGATGCTCAGCGATGATGAACTAGATGCCCTGCTGACCGAGGGGCGCGTGGTGATGCTGACCGACCAGTATGCCCCGGTGGATCAGATGTTGGCCCCGGTGTTCCGGGACGAAGGGCCACAGTGACACTCTGCAAGAGGATGGCATGGAGGGGCGTTCTGACATGCGAATCATCAGCTTGCACCCGGATGACAGGGCAACAATACGACAGGCAGCCGTCCTGCTGGTGGAGAGTTTCCGAGAACACTGGCCGGATGCGTGGCCGGATATGGACGGTGCCTTGAAGGAAGTACAAGAATCTCTTGGAGTGGGTCGGGTCAGCCGCGCGGCTGTCGATGAGAAGGGCAGGGTTTTGGGATGGATTGGCGGGATCAGCCAGTACGATGGTCAAGTGTGGGAACTTCATCCGTTGGTGGTGCATCCAGATCATCGAGGGAAGGGCATCGGACGAGCGCTGGTGGCCGATCTGGAAGAGCGAGTTCGAGAGCGTGGTGGTCTGACCCTATGGGTAGGCACAGACGATGAGGATAACATGACCACGCTTTCGGGGGTGGATCTGTATCCCCATGTATTGGAGCACCTGGCCAAAATCAGGAATCTACGCGGGCATCCCTACGAGTTCTATCAGAAGCTCGGTTTCGTCATTGTTGGGGTCATGCCGGATGCCAATGGCGTGGGGAAGCCAGACATTTACTTGGCCAAGCGAGTACCAAGAGACTGCTCCGCCTGAGTTGAGGTCGCGCGACCTGCTCGCTCGAAACCGATGCCTGTAAAGGTCAAAGGGTGGATGATATGTCTATTCTCACAACCTCAGAATCTCTCGCTGGCAGGCCTGCCAGGCAACGTATCGCCATAGCGATGGTCTTCTGCCTGTGGCTGGCCTATACGGTCCTTCAGACCCTCGTGGTCATGCAACGCCTTTCCGAGCCAGCGTATGCAGCCATCGGATTTCTACCCGGGATCCTCGGCGTTGGCCTCCTTCTTGCCGCAGGCATGTCTCGGGAAGAATGCTACCTGCGAATAGCGCCGCTCTCGCGGCAGGGGTTTGGGGTGCTGGCCGCGGTTTTCGTCTTTGCATTGGCCGCTATCTTGCCTTTTGGCGTTTGGAGGGGGTGGGACTGGATAGCCGCTTTTGTATATGCCCCGGCGAGTGGTATCTCTCAGGAGTTGTTCTTCCGCTCGGCTTTGATGCCGGCTATCCTGGCGATTTTCAACAGACGCCCCACACTGGCTCTCATTCTACATGCGGTCCTATTCGGGTTATGGCATATTGGGCCGCTTTTTTTGGGGACGCCTGTGCCCATCGTCGCCGCCATCATGTTTGTTCCCTTTCTCTCGGGCATCGGGTGGGGCTGGCAGGTCAAGAGGGACAGCACTGTCGTCTGGGCGATGATCCAGCACAGCTTGATCTGGGTCATTGGCTCGCCATTTACATTCGGCCCCTGATCGGGGAGGGATTTTGTCTGGCCTATGACCAGCGCATGGAGCCGGCCACGTCCCGCGCGCGAAATCGGTGGCCCGCTGGGCCGCGCTTCGCGCGGGCTCACGCAGGGCCCTTGTAGCCTGCCAGGAGACGTACCAGTGATCGACGAACCAATTATCAGAATTCTCCAACCTGGTGATGAGGCTGCGCTAGAAGCTTTCTTGCTGCCTTGTGTTGAATCCTCCATGTTTTTGGTTGGCAACCTGCGGGCATCTGGCTTGATCGACAATGGTCAAGCCTATGCAGGAACCTATGCGGCTGCGTTCAAAGATGAGAGAATCATCGGCGTCGTAGCACACTATTGGAATCAGAATCTGGTGTTTCAGGCGCCGGTTCATCTAGACTCGTTGTGGCGATTCGCTGTTGAGGCCTCGCGACGCCCGATAGGTGGGTTGATAGGTCCAGACGACCAGATCGCGATGGTCAAGAAAGCGCTTGAGATAGATGATTCCATGGTTCAGATGGACGAAACGGAGAATCTCTACACTCTGAGTCTGAAAGATCTGATTGTGCCACAGGATCTGAGTTCAGGCAAGGTTGTTGGACGACAGATGGAGCCTCGCGATCTGAAACTGCTTACGAGGTGGACGGTGGCGTATTCGATCGAGGCACTGGGTGCCAAAGAGAGCCCTCAGTTGTGGGAAGAGAACCGAAGCTCAGTTGAACGCTC
>Ga0180437_10008786_pt1 | contig 12713 bp, 10 predicted proteins | sample SS_ome_4_FD_132410 | JGI IMG/M metagenome (GOLD analysis project Ga0180437, IMG submission 132410) | Hypersaline lake sediment archaeal communities from the Salton Sea, California, USA - SS_3_D_1 metaG | ecosystem: Environmental > Aquatic > Non-marine Saline and Alkaline > Hypersaline >...
GTGAACAGGTTAAACACAACCGAACGTGACGGCAATCACGGATGGAATATTTACTCAACCATGAGAGGAGAAAAACATGGAATTATCAGAGGGAGCACAAAAAGATTTAGAAGAAGCGGAACGTCTTGAAAAACAAGCTGATAAAAACGAAGAAGGTTCACAGGAAGGACAGGATGAGGAAGTCCAGCCTGAAGAAGAAGATGAAGAAGAAGGTTCGTTGGAAATCAGCGATGAAGAAGGCGATGATGAAAGACGGGAAAATGATTCAGGAAATAATGAAGATGAAGATACATCCTGGATGGATGATGAAGATCAAGAAGGGTCTGATACCTCTAAGGGCTCTAAATCTGTCCCGCTAACATCGCATATCGAGTTAAGGAGGAAGTTAAAAGGGCAACTATCTGAAAGGGACAATGAACTTGAAGAACTCAAGAAAAAAATAGCAGTTCTTGAGTCTGCCTCCAGTGTTGGAACTCAGAATCAAAACATGTTCACATGGGAAACCAAACAAGATGACTTGATGCCGATCATGGATGACTTTGAAACTGATGATGAATATCGGGTAGCAGTTACCAACTGGAACAGGCAGCAACTTCAAAAAATGCAGGAATCTAATCGTCTTCAAGAACAGGTCGAAGCCCAAAAAAAACAGCTTGCAAACGCCGTTGACGGTCATTTGAAAAGAGCCGAGGAAGTTATAAAAAAACATAATATCGATCCAGAAGCATATGTAAAAGCTGATGAGAATGTCAGAAATGCTATAGGATCTGTTACAGAGAATGGAGACATGGTAACAGACACCTTAATTTCAAAGCTTGGCGCAGGATCTGAAAAAGTTATGTTTAAACTTGGCAGGAACAAGGCTTATCTGGAACAGTTGCAGGCAAAACTCATTAACGATCCCACCGGGCTTGATGCGATGGTGTTTTTAGGAGAAATGAAAGCGTCTCTAAATGGCGCTTCCACAAATATAAACAGAAAAAAATCAAATGCATCTAAACCGGCAAAAAAGATAAAAGGTGACGTATCTCAAGGATCAAAAGCAACCTCACTCCGCAAGAAGTATGATAAAGCTGTAGCCAGTGGGAATACCCAATCTGTAAGGGAGATATGGAATCAGGCTAAAAGTGCCGAAATAGATGTATCTAACTGGTAAGGAGAAAAAAAATGGCTGGAACAATTAAAACCGTAATGAAAATGATGGATAAGTTTGTTGAGACTCACAACAAGCAGGAGCAACTTTTGCCCCTTGTTACTCTCGATAAACCGACACCGTCTGACCTTCAAAATGCAGGGAATGTATACTGGCGTGATGTGCAGCAGCACTCACCGAGACAACAGGGTTGGGACATGACCGGAAATGAAACCGATATCATACAGGAAGGTGTACCCTATGTCCTTGAGGATCCATGGAATGATGTTGTTGAACAAAGAATCGATGACATGAGGGATATGTCATATTGGGAGAAAAGAGCCGAAGAAGCAGGTAGAAAACTTGCTGCCGGCCTTAACTCTGATATCGCTTCTGGTATCGCAAACAATGGATCTTTGTTTTACAGGTCAAACGTGACATCCGGATATGATTTTATCGGCAACGCCATGAAGCTGATGAACGAAAGACAGCTTTATATGACCGATAGAATGTATGTGCTGAATGATGCTGATAATCTTAAATTCGGTATCGATATTGCCGCACGTGAAACTATTGATACATTGCCGTCAGAGATCTGGAGAACAGGCCTTTTACAACCTCAGATTTCAGGGTTCAGGGTTTATACGGGTTCTTACCTGCCTACTTTGGCCGGTGGTGCCGATCCTGCAACAACTGTAACGGCTGATGTATCAGAAAAACCGTTACCCGGGACAGTGGTCAACAACACAGTTGTCACTAACTATGATTATCGGACTGCCACTATCGCCGTGACTGCTTCGGCAGGCTACAATGTTGGCGACAAGGTTTATTTTGCAAACGGTGGGACTCCTGTATATGCGTTGGGACTGATGGACAAGACCAACACTGCAGATCCTATGACTTTTACCATTGTGGCAAAACCAACAGGTACCAGTGTAACAGTTTTTCCGAAACCGATCGCCGCCGATGACGCAGCATTGTCAACCCTGGAAAAAGCGTATGCCAACATTAATACGCAGATCCTTAATACGGCAACGATGAATCGAATGAATATAGATGCCACAAACAGGGTTAATCTGTTTTGGGATAGATCGGCTGTTACAGTTTCCGGTGGTGAGCTTCCATGGGAAAAAATCAAGGAGTGGGGCGGTAACAAATATGTTACTGAAACTTTGGCCAACGGATTATCTGCATATTTAATGTATGATGGCGACATTATTACCGCTGACTTTAAGTACCGATTCATGGTCTGGTATGGGGTTAATGTCAACAACCCGTCCAACGCTGGAGTTGCAGTTACGTACACTTAAACTCTTGACTGAATTTAATTAGTTTTTGGATACAATGTCACCGTTGCCGTTAAGTACGGTAGCGGTGACAATCCAAACTCATAAGGAGAAAAGATGGGAATTGCACTTTACAAACCAGGTGACACGCATGAAATCAGAGGTGTCAAATGCACAATGGAGGTGTTTGAAGTTTGGCAACTTGATTCATGCCTGAAAGACGGATGGAAGAAAAATCCACAAGACACATTGGAGGTTGACAATGCCACTACTACCAAAGAAGAAAAAAAGCAAACCAAAAAAGTCAAGCAATCCAAAAAAAATCAAACCGACAAAGAAGAAAAGAATGTAAAGCCAGCATTTAAACCTATAGAGGAATAATAATGGCCGGTGAACTGAAAATAGATATCATAAATCGTGCATATAGCAAGTTAAGAATATCCGGTATAACTAAAATACCGTCACCTGAAGATATATCGCTTGCCCTAAACACTCTTGAAAACATGATGCATGAGTATTTTGCAAGAGAGGTATGCCTTGACTATAACTTTGAAGATAACCCGGATGTTAACAGCCTGCATAATATGCCTCAGAAATATTGGGATGCTGTTTCGTCTGTTCTTGCTGTCCGTCTTATTCCGGATTTTGGAAAAGGTTTTAATGTTGACCAGGCATTAATAAGGCAATCTGGATCCGCTTCAAGTTTTCTTTTTTCTCAGACTGCAAATGTTAATCGTGTTCAATACCCCAACAGAATGCCAATTGGATCCGGAAATAGATACAAAAGATATGATTATCAACAGTTTTATACAGATCCAGAAGAAGCTCCAAACTCATGCGCTACAAATAAAATGATAATCGGTGATATTAACGATTATGTTGAAAGTTTTGAACAATATCTTAATGATGGAGAGGACGTTGCATCATATACGCTTACAGCAGATGGCGGCTTGACTGTTGTATCACAGTCATTATCCACACCTAATGTAAATTACCGGATAAAAGCTGAAACGGTGCAGGTAAACCAGAAAGTTGTAATTGTAGCAACAACCTCAGACAGCAGGGTTGAAACAAGAATTATCTATTTTGAACTGACAGACGCAGAGGACTATTAATGCCAGTTGAGCCGATAACATTAATAAAAGGCGACAAGCTATCTATCGAAACTGATTACCGTGATAATTTGCCCGTGAATATGTACGCAGTTAAGCGTGATATTTTAGGTGCTCAAGGCTATATGATAGAATACCCTGGATTAAGGCTGTTAGGCAATGTCAATGGTATCGATCGTGGAGCAATATATAATGACAGGATAGTAAAGCATTTTCGGGTATCAGGCGATAAGCTTATAGAAGTGTCTCCAGGTGGTGTAGAAACTCAATTAGGCACCATATCAGGAACAGAGCAAGTATCATTACCATACAGCTTTCAAAGTCAGGTCATTATAGCAGATCAAAAGATGTATAGGTATACTACCTCATTGGGCCTTGTCGAAGTGACGGATCCTGATTTAGGCAAACCTATAGATTGTGTATGGATAAACGGCTATTACTTTTTGACAGATGGGGAGTCTATTTATCACACAGACATAACGGATGAAACAAGCATAGATCCATTAAAATTTGCAACTTCAGAATTTAGCCCCGATCCGACTTTAGGCGTATCAAAGACACAGGACAATATAGTAGTTGTCTGGAACAGAAATTCCGTTGAGTATTTCAAAGACATTGCTCAAACAAATTTTGCTTTTACCAGGCTTGAGAATAGGGCGCAAAAGATAGGCATTGTGGCCACACATGCAAAGACTGAGCATAAAGGAACATTCTACATATTGGGAGGAGAAAAGGACGGCAGTATATTCGCTTATGCCGTTGGTACTGGAAGTAACGTCAAAATATCCACAAGAGAAATAGACCGGATTATCGAACAATATAATGAGGAAGATCTGAAAGACGTTCGTGTTGAAAGCAGATATGAAAAAGATGTATCTTTTATTTTAATGCATTTACCGAACGAAACTCTATGCTATAACGTAGACATAGCCAATACTTTCGGAAAAGAATATGCATGGTCAATACTTCAAAGCGATATAAACGGCTCTATGCCATACAGAGGGATAAATGGAGTGTTTGATGGCAGGTCTGGCCAATGGGTTTACGGTGACAAAAGAGAGGGAAAGATAGGGACTTTGGATGAAACCAGTGGGAACCATTACGGTGATAAAACAGAATGGATCTTATTCTCCCCTCTTTTAGACCTTGAAAGATTTTCCATTGACCAGTTAAGTATAGACACTATAACCGGTCATACTTCTGTTGATGATGCAACAGTGGCGTTTTCAGTAACTTATGATGGTGTCATATTCAGCAGTGAGTATTGGAGTCTATACGGAACACCTTATAATTATAATCTTAGATTTTTTCTAAGGAGATTGGGATCTGTGAATAACTGGATAGGGTTTAAATTTAGAGGGGCAGCATCTTCTAGATATGCGTTTGCAAAAATGGAGATAGAATATAACTAATGGCCGATCCTGTTAAAATACCTCGATTAACAAGAGTGGATTTGGGCGCTGTAACATTAAAGCAGATTACAGACTGGCCGACTGTTTTAATAGAAGACTATCTCAGCATAAATGATGACAGCTCTATAGTTATAACCACGGTAAACAATATAATTGACGCTATAACTCCACTTTTAAACCTGTCAAACAGCTTACTTGTGGCAACAGATTCAAACGGTGATGTGGTCAGTGTCTCAGACCTTACCTCATGGATAATACAGCAGTCAGATAAACGTGTTATTGTAACTGATAATGGCAATGGGACCGTAACTCTAAATCTACCACAAGATATCGATACAACTTCAACACCTGTGTTTGCAGGACTTGGAATTGGGACACCGACTCCAAGAAAAAAGGTAGATATACTTGATACGGCCATACAGTTACGATTAAGCTATACTGACAATGCTGTTTATGTGGATCTTGAATGTGACAGTACCGGAAACCTTATAATAACACCGGCAGGAGATTCAGTAAAAACAGTATCCGGACGTATAAAAGAAAATCTCAGAATTGTTACAACTCCGGTATCGATACCATATAATGTTGAAGTTATTTATGGAGATACTGATGTGGGGAATCTTGTCGGTAATTTACAACAAGGAATTAACGGTCAGCATTACAGGTTTATAAATACGGGTGGATCCGGAAACACTTTTACAATAAACAGGGCTGGAACAGATACAATAAACGGTGCAACATCACAGGTTTTAACAGACGGTCAGACCTTAGATATAGACTATGAGACAACCGAAAAATGGTGGGGTATCAAAGTTTAGGAGAAAAATATGGGATTATTAAGTGATATTTTTGGTGGTGGTGGGGATGATGCAGCAGACGCGGCAACTTATGCGGCTAATCTTGACTATGCAGGCCGTAAAGAAGCTTTAGACTATTTAAAAGAGGTCGAAAGGCTACCGAGACAGTATAGAGAGGCTGCATTGGGATCATTGGCAGGGCTTTATGGCTTGCCAGGTGGTACGGGTGGTAGTCAACAACAGTATATTGAACAAGCCATGACATCTCCGTTGTATCAATCCCTTATGGGTGGCAGAGAGGCAGGGGAGGAAGCCATACTCAGGAGCGCAGGAGCAACGGGTGGGTTGAGATCCGGAAATGTTCAAGGTGCTTTGTATGATTACAATACCCAATTACAAAACCAGGCATTGCTGCAGGCTTATAATCAGCAACTACAAGGGCTTCAAGGTCTTGCCGGTTTACCCTCATATGCCCCACAAATAGCTCAGGGAATGGCAGGGTTGGGACAAACACAGGCGCAAGGCGTAACGGCAGCAGCCCAGGCGCAACAGATGGGCAGGCAGCAGGGAATAAGCAACCTGTTTGGATTAGGCCAATTAGGGATACTGGCAGGGGGTTTATTTTCTGACCGGCGTTTGAAATCTAACATTAAAAATATCGGTAAAATAAATGGCCATAATTGGTACACATGGACATGGAACTCTGTTGCAAATATGTTGGGCTTGAATGGTGAGTGTCAGGGATGTCTTGCAGATGAAGTCTATAAAAAGAATAAGAAAGCAGTTATCATGAAAGATAATTTCCTTTTTGTTTTATATAACGATCTCGGAATATTTCCAGCGGAGGGCTAATAATGGCTAATGGAAATCCTTTTTTTGTTCAGCCTATGGGTGATATCACTCAAGGATTGCAGGGTTTAGGTGGTGCATTGCTTCAGGCTAATCAACTGAGAAAGCAACGTCAAATGATGGAAAAGAGGCAGTCAGAAGAAAAAGAGATAGGAACTATATTTGAACTGCTACAAAGCCCTGAAAAAACACAAGAGATAATAACCACAACCGAAGGACCGGAGGCAGGCCGTATCCTTGATATATACAACAGAGATCCGGAGGCATTCAAAAAAACACTTGAGCAGAGATTGGCTTTTATGGCTCCCAAAAGATATGAATCATACCGGAAAACCATGAAGGATGTATCAAAGGCTAAAGAAGCTAAAATGCAGAAAACCGGAGCTTTCTTGGTAAGAGATCCCGAAACCAATCAAGTAGGCATAACAACAGGTGTTTTCGATCCGAATAAAGGCACACTGACAACAGAAACTGCAGAACTGCCAGGATACCAGGTTGTATCAAAATTAGGTGAAACTGCAAGGGAACAGACAGAAAGAAGGGTAGGAGAAACAGAGAGAAAAGCAACTGTAAAGGGTCAGGAGTCAAGGGCAAATGAGCTTATTACCAGGGGTATAAATGCGGCAGAGTCGACGGCTATTTTAAGACGGGGTATAGACCTTCTTGACGATGTAAAAACCGGTGGTTTTACCAATGTTGTCAGATTAAGAGCAAAACAGTTTTTCGGTGTTGAAGGTGCGGATGAAGGCGAGCTTTCCGCAAACCTTGGAAAAGCTGTCTTATCACAACTAAGGGAAACTTTTGGGGCTGCATTTACAGAGAATGAAGGCAAAAGGCTTGAAAGAATAGAGGCCAACTTTGGTAAATCACCAGGGACGAATAAACGTCTTTTAAATCAAGCCCTTAGAATATCAGAAAGAACAGCAAAAAGAGCGATGGAAGCGGCAAGGAAAAGAGGAGATCAGGAAACCGTTGATGATATAAATGATCTTTTGACTTTTGACCTTGGATTGCAGGAAGGGGCTGAACCAGAACCTGATACAACGGCAACAGATTATACCCAAATGAGCACTGATGAACTTATGAGGCGTAGAAACGAATTACTGGGACAAAGAGGTCAATAAAATGCCTAACGGTCAAGATGAACTTGCATTGATTGAAGCTGAATTAAATAAAAGACTTCAAGATCCGAACAAGCAAATAGAAGTCATAGAGTCTGAGCTAAGAACGAGAGGGGCTATACCAGAGAATCAACTTGAAGCTGTAAATGCAGGCTTGAGTTTCCCACTTTCCGGTGAAGCAAAGCAAAGGGCAATAGAGGCAATAGACAAAAGCATTGAAGCAAGAGAACTTGAAAGACAGGCAAGAGAGGAGCAGATAGCAGCACTACCACTAAACGAGCGCTTGAGATATGAGTCAGCTCAGGAACTTGCATCTGAGATCGGACCGTTAAGGTCTTTTGCTATCGGCGCAGGAAGAGGTATGTATAATATAGGTAGGGGACTTGGCATGGCTGAAAAGCCAGGTATGGCAGAAGAAGCCGCCATAGGAGCACTTGAAGAACAAAGGCCGATTACTCAAATTGGCGGCCAGATGATAGGAGAGGCGGCTCCATTTGTACCATTTGGCGTTGCAGCAGGTGGGATACCATCATTGGCTGGACGTGCAATTACAAGTGGCGTATTAGGTGGGATAGAGGCCGGAATATTATCAGGAGCAGAAAATGGAGAACTACTCAAGCAAACGGGTATTGGCGCTGCTATTGGAGGTGGCACTGAGATTTTTTTCCCTGTCATTGGTCGCCTTGGCCGTAAGATTTTTAAACGCGTGAAAGGTTTTGAGCCAAAAGGTGCGATGCTTGATGCCTTAGGAAGGCCAACGGCTGAACTACAAGAGGCATTGACAGAGGCAGGTATTAGTTTTGACGATTTGGGACAAGATGCTATTAATGTATTAAGAGAGTCTAAAATAGGTACAGATCCTACACAGGCGGCAAGACAGGCTTTATTTGCAGAGGAGGGAATACCCCTTACAAGGGGAGAGTTAACCCAGGATTTTTCACAACAGGCAACAGAACAAAGATTGATAGGTGCAGCAGAAACTCCTCTTGCATCTCCTATAAGAGAATTTAAACTCAATCAAAGCCAAAAAATAAAACAATCCCTGGAAGATATCACAGGGTTAAGCCCTACAGAAGAGGAAACCGGAGCATTGATACAAGACGCTCTTTTAGGAAGAAAAGAGTTATTAAGGTCGACCAAAAACGATTTATACCGGCAGGCGTCTGAAAAAGCAGACATGATAGGTGGAGTTCCAATATTCACAGATAACATCAAAGAATCTGTACCCGATAAAAGAACATTAAGAAGGCTATCGAGGCTTCAGGGTAATCAGATAGAAGCCCTTGAGGATCTCCTTGTAGAATTTGGAATATACGATGATCCAACGGCTATTGAGGCTTTTATAAAAGCAGGTGGTGAGGTAGAACCTTTGAACGTCCAAAATTTTGAAGAGTTTAGGGCAGCACTTAATACCATAGAAAGATCAGACCAAACAGGAACGACTTCTGTTGCCATTGGACCTATAAGACGTGCTCTTGATGAGGAGTTGATAGACTTTTCAGGATCCCTTGAAGAAGCAGGTAAAAACCTTCCTGAAGATTTATTATCAACCTTAAAATCTGCAAGAGAAAATGTCGTTCAATTAAAACAGGAGTTCTCACCACAAAGCATAATCGGCAGGATTACCGATGTAAAAAAAGACGGTATATCTCAGGTGACTGCTTCATCAAAAGTTTTTAACCGGATAACATCAAAAGCCACACCTGTTGAAGATGTGAGAAAACTTACAGACTCTTTAACAAAGGCAGGAGGTAAGGGTGAGGAGGCTCTTGCAGCATTGCAGGCAACTACTTTGATGGATCTTGTTGGTGCTGCATTCGGAACGGAATCAAGAAAGATAGACGGTATAAAGGTATTTAATCCGATTGCTTTCAAAAAAAGGCTCAAGAATATAGGCCAGGATAAAATAGAAGCTGTTTTCAGCGATAATAAATCTGTAATAAGGAAACTTAAAAACATAGATAAAATAGCTGAAGATTTAACTCCTCCAGCAGGAGCGGTGCCAAAAGGAAGCGCTCCAATGATACTTGACGCACTTGAAAAACTAGGCCTTTTAACAATAGCCGGTAAAATACCGGGTGGATTATTTTTAATAGAAGGCCCACGCATAGCAGCAAAAGCAGCAAAAGAAGGTGCAGACGTTAGAAGAGCATTGGACGCAAGGCCTGAGTTGATACAGTACAGAAATATGATAGAAAGAATAATGCCATCTCTGGCTAGCTCACTTGGAATAGTAGGGGCTATACAATATCAAGAAGACAACGACACCTGAAGAAGGAGAAACCATATGGCAAACATAGTTAAACTTGGTCCTGAATATTTTCCATTGTCTGATAAGGGCAAACCTATAAGTAATGGATATATATATGTAGGTAATGCTGACACAGATCCAGAAATACCTGGCAATCAAAAGCAGATCTCTGTTTTACAGGAAGATAACAGTATTGTCCCTGTTGCTCAACCATTAAGAACTTCGGCAGGAGGAGTACCCGTTTACAGTGGATCTCCTGTAACTATTCTTGTGGACGGAGAATACAGCCTTAAAGTTAATGATTCAACAGGTAGCCAGGTTTATTATATTCCAAGGAGTTTCTTTCCGGATACTAAAACATATATAAGTTCGTACAATGGTGACTTGCCTGCAGCGGTGGCAGATATAGGATCTACAGAAACGATTTTAGTTATTAATGAAGATTTGGATACTTTGCAGGCTAATTTGACAATACCAGATAACATAGTGATGGAATGGTGGTATCCATATGACATAAGGGATGATGCAAACAACGCAAACCTTACCATAAATGGTGAAATCATAGCAGGGGCGTGGCAAATATTTGATTGGGGCAACGGTTCAGGCACCATTACATTTAAAAACGGAACGATTGTTCAACAGGCGTGGCATGGAAGTTTTGCAGAAGCCGTATCCGATATAGATTCATCATCAAATGTTGAGGTGGTTATATCAGAATCAGAATCAATTGCAGCAAATCTGACTGTTGGTGACAACATAACATCAAATTTTATAAATAAAGCAATATTGTCTGATACTGTTGCAGGGGCAGACCTTGTATTCAATGGCAGCATAAAGGCTCCTGAAGATCAGCAGATATTTAATTGGGGTACAGGTGCAGGAAGTGTCACAATAAACGGATTTAATGTGTATCCTGACTGGTTTACCGAAAATGCAACGCCCGGGACAACAGACATGACCGATGCATTAAATAATGCTGTTGAAAGCGGATGTAAAAATGTTGTTTTAAGTGGTATCTATTCTTATTCTGGCATTACTATTCCTTCAGCCACTTCCAACTTGAGCATAAAGGGTTCTGGATCTGGAGGAGCAACAGAATTAAGATATACAGAAGCAACAGGAAACGGTATAGATTTTGCCGGAGAAGCAGACAATTTAACAATATCAAATCTTTTAATGAGTTCTCCAAGCAATTCTACAGGATGGGCAATCAGGGCCAACACAGGTTCAGGAGTTGCTCTCAGAAACACGATTCTTGAGAATGTATACATTGATGGTTTTTTAAACGGTGTCAACATAAGATTTTCAGTCAATATACTTATTAGGGGAGGCAATCAGACAGGTCAGGGCATAGGATCAGGTGGAGTCGCATACCAAATAGGCGAAGATGTAACCGACAGTAATAATATGACCGTATTTGAAAAAGTCTATACAACCAATTATGGGACCGGAATATACAGCAAATACTCTACAACAATGCATATATATGATAGCATTATAGGTGTTTGCACTACCGGTGTTCTCCCTAGTGCTGGAGTTCTGTATATGACAAATTGTTATTTTGAATCTAACACAACTGCTATTGACAATACAGCAAATGCAAACGTATCCGGTGGTTGGGTATTAACAGGTTCAGGAAATGCAGTCATACCTGGATCTATACATAGATTTAATCGTGGTGGGTATCAGGCCATTAAAACAGTTGCATTGCTAACAAGTTGGGCTTTAACAGGTGGGCCCACAATCATTCCTTTTGACACCGAGGAAGAAGACACTGAGTCAGCTTTTGTTATAGGCGCAAATGCAAGACAGCTAATACCGTATGATGGATTTTATAAAGTAAGTTTAATAGTGACATTTTCACCAACTGCTTCAGGTCAATGGATATCAGCAGACTTATATAATGGCACGGCTCAGATACCTGGAACTTCAGTTCATAATCAAAGTTCAGGAACGTCACCATTAAGCGTGACGGTTGACCGGCTAGTTTGGTTAACCACAACCGATCAACTGTCAGGCAGAGCCAGCACAAGTGCTGCAATGAATTTAGTTTCAGCTTGCATGTCAATCAATGCTATAGGTTTTTAACTATTAGTAAGCCTTAAATATTCGAGATAGAGCTTTTTCCTGGTATCAGATCTTTTGGGTATGTTTTGATATCCAAGTTTGTGCATGGCCTCAATTAAGTGTTCATCGTTTTCGACCAGTCTGCTTTCAATGGCTATCTTTATTTCTTCATCACTCATATCGGTGCCTGGATCAGGTTCAGGTACATTATCATTTTTACCGTTGGCAAGGTTGTCGATATCTTTGTCAAGCTTTTTAGCGTTGGTCTTTGATGTCGAAAACCAATCTTCACGTTTTGACATTCCATCTTTCATTGAGTTTCCGATCTTTCTTAGTTCTGACAACTCCTCATAAATTATTTCGGAAACAGGATGTTTAAGTCGTATTTCTATCATTTCTTGAGTTACGCCGATTTTAGAAAACGATACAAGCAGCCTTTTAATCTGGTCCTCTATTGGTTCGCCTGAGTCTGAGTTCATTGTTCTGTCACAGGCACAAACAGCGTCTTCAACAATATCACCGGGAACAATACCAAGTATACACGCTCTAAGCCTCCTTGCTCCTTGGTTGGCAACCATTTCATATATATCCCTTGGATCATCCAGCTTGTAAGAACCTTTTTTTGTTTTTCTGATATGTGGCACCTTGAATGTCTTTGTCTGTCTCGTGTTCGTTTCTATATCCCA
>Ga0180437_10008787_pt1 | contig 12710 bp, 9 predicted proteins | sample SS_ome_4_FD_132410 | JGI IMG/M metagenome (GOLD analysis project Ga0180437, IMG submission 132410) | Hypersaline lake sediment archaeal communities from the Salton Sea, California, USA - SS_3_D_1 metaG | ecosystem: Environmental > Aquatic > Non-marine Saline and Alkaline > Hypersaline > Sediment...
GATGTGAGATATGGGATAACCATTTCACTCTGTAATCCCACATCCCACATCTTAGTTAAAGAACTATCGCGAAGCACAGGGTCGGAGAGCCACCGTGGACGTTGAGGACCTATACGAACTGATTCCACAGTTCATGTGCAGCGACGGCTGCTACGAGTGCTGTAAGAACTTTGGGGTTCCTTCCAGAACCAAGGTGGAAGATGCACGAATCAAGAAGTTCCTGGAGGATAATTCCATGCAACCTGGGGAGGCTCGCGGCCACACCTGCCCATATTTAAACGAATCCTTACCAGAAGGGGGATGTTCCATCTACCCTGTCAGGCCTTTAATATGTCGCTTATACGGCACATCTCCCAGTTACCTTTGCAGAATGGGAGTAAGGCCGGTAAGGCTCATGGAGGAAGATGAAGAGGAAGAAATCTTTTATCTCTACCGAAAAAACTTTTTCTAAATATTGTCCATCCGTAAATCCGAGATTCCCAGATGGAGCTGTCAGCATTCAGTCCCGCCCAGGCCGGATCAGCCTAATATGTTATATTTACATGTATTTTGCTGATGGCTGAGTGCTGATAGCTGATCGCGCTCATCTGAAAACGGCCGTTTTCAGATGAGCACCAATTATTCAAGCCTATAGTATGGCTCGTCTCCTGCCTTTCCCACCAAAGCAAGCTGCCCCCCACATTGTTCACACACATGGAGGCTGCTCAAAAACTTCACTTCGGTGTTGGCAGGATCTTCCAGGGATATTAAATCGGCAGGAATGTAGATGGACACTCCACACTGCTGGCACATGCATTCCATATCCTCACTCATAGAATCACCCCCTGCAAAATCAGACTGCTATCCAAGCTTTAACCAAAGAGGAAAATACCCAGAAAAGTGGGTCCTGGCAAGAGAAAGGTGATTTAATCTGGCCGGAGCTCTCGAGGGTAGTTATATTTTCAAAGGGAAAAGATCGCAGAGCGCAAGGAGTTTCGTAAACAGTAAACGGTGAACGGTAAACCGATTATTTGCTGGCTTTGCTCTGCTCACCGTTCACCATTTACCGTTTACTCTTTCTTTCGCTATGCGCCATGCGAATTTTCACCCCCACCCTAACCGTTCGACTGAGCTCACGGCCGAAGCCCTCCCCCCTCAAGTGGGAGGGGATTTAGTGAGTTCCTGGATGGACACTATATGCACTCTTTGTCAGATGGAGGACCTTATGGATTTCGCTGTGCCAGACAATGTGACCAAAGATTTGGAGGAGTTTACGAATTTCCTTCGAAACCGCGTAGATCCCTTCCTCACTGAGTGGTACAAGAAGGAAGTCATTCCAAGGGAGTTTTTTCAGAATTTGGGGCAGGAGGGCTGGCTGGGTTTCAAACAAAAGAATGGACAGTTCGTCGAACAATCCTACCTGACACAGACCCTTCTTATGGAAAAACTGGCCAAGATCTCCCCGGGCGTTGCTGTGGCTGTATTGGTCCAGATCTCTCTTGGCATGGTCCCTCTTTTTCTTTTCGGTTCAGAAGCACAGAAGGCAACTCACTTGCCCTCGGCCGCCAGGGGAGAGACCCTGATTTGCCTGGGCAATACGGAGCACAGGGCCGGAAGCGATGTTGCCAACATCCGTATGGAGGCTGAGAAAGTCGATGGCGGTTGGGTGCTCAACGGTACCAAGGCCTATGTCACCAACGGTGCTATTAGTGACTTCGCACTGGTTACTGCGGTCTCTGACCCTGATGCCAGTCGAAATCGGAGATTGTCCATGTTCCTGGTTGACCTATCCTCAGCCGGGTTAGAAAGAAAAAAATTGAACAAACGAGTCTGGATACCCTCTGATCTAACCAGGCTACATTTTGATAAGGTCTTTGTTCCTGAGGAGAATATCGTTGGTGAACAGGGTAAGGGACTGCACCAGGTACTTGCCACTTTCACTCAGAGCAGAATCCCCATCAGCGGACTAACATTAGGTACAGCGGTGGGAGCTTTTGAGGCGGCACTGGAACGGGCTAGAAAACGTGAGATCTTCGGCCAAAAGATTGCGGATTTTCAGGCAAAATCTTTCGAAATTGCGGATTTTTTTACCCGAATCCAAGCAGCCCGCTTACTGGTGCTAAAGGCGGGTTGGACAAAAGACCAGGGCAATGATTTCCGCCTGGAAGCTTCCATGGCCAAATACATGTCGGTAGAAATCGCCAGGCAGATTGGGGTTTGGGCGGCTGATCTCTTTGGTGCTGCATCAGTGATGGAGGATCACCCGGTGCACAAATTCCCCATGGACGCCTGGGGTTCATCACTGGGAGAGGGAACCCAGGACGTGCAAAAATTGATAATTTTTAGGGAAATAATCAAGAAGAATTGAGGGATTGTGGAATGCGGATTGCGGAATGGAGTAAGAGTCCTGCCACATTGAAACCATAGAAATATTTTCTAAAGTAATTATATTTTACAGAGGAAAATTTTATCTGGTAAATTGGATGGAGGGTAAGAATTATTACTAAAGGAGGGGAGGAACATGGCCAAGAAGCCAACTCGTCCATCATCCGACGATAAGAATATCTTCGAAAAACTCAGGTCTTCATTCGGCGAGATTCCGCCCAAGGGCGATCCCGGCCGTCGCAAATTTCACTTCTCTTTCTGGTACTTTCTTATGGCTCTACTAGCTTTGTCGCTTATTCACGACTATTTCATGGCTAGACAAGTCAACACCATCCCCTATTCAGAATTCAAACGCTACGTGACCGAGGGGAAGGTCCAGAAACTGTCCATAAAGCCTCAGCAAATAACCGGCACAATTACTCAAGACGACACAGAGGGCAAGGATCGGCAGTTTGTTACCGTAAGGGTTGATGATCCAGAATTGGTAAAACTGCTGGACGAGAAGAAAATCGACTATACCGGTCACTACGAAAGCAAATGGCTGGCCAACATCCTGGCCTGGGTTCTACCCCTCGCTTTCTTCATCATTGTCTGGAGATTTCTCATTGGCCGCATGGCCGGCGGCCCGCAAGGGGTTCTGTCGGTGGGCAAAGCCCGGGCGAAAATTTACGCAGAACGTGAAGTGGACATAACTTTCAAGGACGTTGCCGGCATTGACGAGGCCAGGCAAGAGCTTGAGGAGATTGTCGAATTCCTCAAGACTCCAGAGAAATTCACTCGTCTCGGGGGAAAAATTCCCAAGGGTGTCTTGCTGGTGGGGGCACCGGGCACGGGCAAGACCTTGCTGGCCAAGGCCGTAGCGGGTGAATCTGGAGTGCCTTTTTTCAGCATTAGCGGCTCTGATTTTGTCGAAATGTTCGTTGGCGTGGGTGCTGCTAGAGTGCGAGATCTTTTTGCCCAGGCCAAGGAGCATGCTCCCTGCATCATCTTTGTGGATGAACTAGATGCCTTGGGCAAAGCGCGGGGCATGAGCCCCATGGGAGGACACGACGAGCGGGAACAAACCCTTAATCAACTCTTGGTGGAAATGGACGGATTTGATGCCACAGTTGGGGTAATAATCATGGCTGCCACAAATCGTCCCGAAATTCTCGATCCTGCCCTTCTACGGGCAGGACGCTTCGACCGGCATGTGGCCATAGACCGTCCTGACGTGCGGGGTCGAGAAGCCATTCTCAAGGTTCACATAAAAGGGGTAAAGCTTGGATCTGATGTGGACCTCGCCAAGGTAGCAGCTCTGACCCCCGGTTTCGTGGGGGCGGACTTAGCCAACCTGATCAATGAGGCAGCGCTGCTTTCAGCCCGCCGTGACAAAAAAAGCGTTGGGATGGCCGAATTTCAAGAGGCCATAGATCGAATCGTTGGTGGGCTGGAAAAGAAAAATCGGATGATGAACAAAAAGGAAAAAAATATCGTGGCCTACCATGAAAGTGGTCACGCCCTGGTGGCCATGAGCGTGCCTACCGCCGATCCCGTCAATAAAGTCTCCATTATTCCCAGAGGAATTGCTGCCCTGGGTTACACTCAGCAACTTCCCACCGAGGACCGTTACCTCATGACTCGGGAGGAACTCCTTGACCGACTTTGTGTGCTTTTAGGAGGCCGGGTGGCGGAGGAAATTGTCTTTAAAGACATATCCACAGGTGCACAGAATGACTTGCAGCGGGCTACAGACATTGCCCGCAGTATGGTGACAGAGTATGGAATGAGCGAGAAGTTGGGCTTGGTCACCTACGCCAAGGAGAGAAGGCCTCTTTTTCTGGAAACGGGCTTTTCTCCCCCCAAAGAATACAGCGATGAGACCGCCAAAGAGATTGATGCCGAGGTCTCACGCTTAATGTCGGAGGCCCACGACCGGGTCAAGAAGATACTCACTGAAAAGCGAGAAAAACTGGAGATTCTCTCCCAGACTCTATTAGAAAAAGAGACCGTCCTCGGGGATGAACTTAAGAAACTCCTGGAGAAGTAACACCGCACCAGAGCAGTTACAAGCAAGGGCAACACAATCAACCACGCTGTAGATCCTGATAGTGGTTGGAGTGATGGAGCAATGGAGTAGTGGAGTAATGGTAAACCCTAGAACTATTTAACATCAGATCTCTTCTCAATACTCCAGTACTCCAATACTCCAAAGACTTTCTTTAACAAATCTGACCTCTTTTGGCGGTCCTTGCTTTGCATGAGGTAGGATTATTTATTGTCCTTTTTAAGGGGCTTCCAGCTCTGAAGTAGTCGGGTGAGCAATTGTACACCCATGCCTGTGGCTCCTTTGGGAACCAAAGAACTCCCTTTATCCTCCCAGGCACAGCCGGCAATGTCCAGATGAGCCCAAGGAACTCCCTCGGGTACGAACTGCTTCAGAAAAATGGCAGCAGTAATTGCTCCCGCTTTGCGGCCGTCAACGTTTTTGAGATCGGCAACCTCGCTCTTCATCGACTCGAAGTAGCTATCCCAAAGGGGTAGTGGCCAAACCTTCTCACCACTTTCCTCCGCCGCAGCCTGCAACCTTGCTTGTAATTCGTCGTTATTACCCAGAAGCCCCGCGACATTGTCTCCCAGTGCCACAATACATGCTCCGGTAAGAGTGGCAAGATCGATTATGGCCTGAGGCTTATAGCGGTCGGCATAGGTGAGGGCATCGGCTAGAATCATTCGTCCCTCCGCGTCTGTGTTTATCACCTCAATGTTTAAACCGCTCAAGGAGTGGATCACATCTCCAGGCTTGTAGGCCTTGCCGCTGGGGAGATTTTCCGTAAAAGGAATTATAGCCACAACCCTCACTGGCAATTTCAAGGCAGCAATAGTTTGCATGGCCCCAATCACGGCAGCACTCCCTGCCATGTCATGCTTCATCTTGTCCATGTCTTTTGCCGGCTTTATGGAAATTCCGCCGCTGTCAAAAGTGATACCCTTGCCCACAAGAACCACGGGGGGGCTCTCTTCCCCCAAAGGCTGATAATCCAGCACCGCCATAAAACCCGGTTCTTCACTCCCCTGGGCTACCGCCAGAAAAGCGCCCATACCCAGTTTCTTGGCCTCTGGCTCTCGGATAAGCTTGAAGCGCATGTCAGACCGCGCCGCTACCTCCTCGGCCTTCTTGGCCAAAAAGCTAGGAGTAGCTTGATTGGAGGGCAAAGTGACTAGATCTCGAGCCAGACAAATCCCCGCAGCCATAGTTTTTGCCCGGTCTACACCACTTGCTAATGCTTTCGTTTTTTTTCTGCTGATAATAGTTAAGGAATCAAAGTCCTTGATTTTGTCCCGCTCCTTGGTAACTAATTCGGTGAACTGGTAGAGGCCCAGCATTCCACCCAGGACGCAAGCCTCAGCCGTCTCTCCCACACCGAGAGGAAATTCGCTGTCCAGTGGAATCGGCAGAACCGCTCGGGGCTGACGCCGATCCCTTAGGGTCTTGAGAGCCTGGGCCGTAGCCTCTCTCAAGGTCTGGGCAGTGAAATTCTTTCTTTTCCCCAGTCCCATGAGAAGAATGCGTTTTATTGGAGCAGAATCCTGAGCGAAGAGAAGAACATTTTCCAGGTGCTCACCGTTAAAATCACCAGCTTCTATCACCCGGTTGATCATTGACTCAGTAACACCGTTGACTGCAGCCGCAGGCTCGAGCAGCTTGTCGTCTTGGTCAAAATGGAAGATTACTACCGCTTCCGCTGCCGTAGTAGTTATGTCCCCTTTCTGAATCTTTATTTCCATAACCACCTCCTTTGGTCAGCATTCAGCTATCAGCGATCAGTTTTCAGCCCTCAGCCCTTAGAAACACCATATATCTTTACTGGAAAATATGCTGTCCATTCAAGCACCAATACTCCAACACTCCAATTCTCCAGTACTCCAATCCCACCGTGATCTCTGTGATTGAGGAGTAGACAAACTTATTTCCCCGCTGACGGAAACATCTCGAGGAGGAGTGGATCAAGGCTGTAAGTGGGGTCAAGTTGGCGCAGCTTTTTAACTGCGGTCCAGGACTCGCCTACCTGATCTGCCCTGGCCGCAGCCAGCGCCAAGCAGTGCCAACTATCCGGGTCATTCGGTTCTAACTTGGTGGCCCGCCGACATGAAATTAGAGCCTCGTGGTAGTGCTCCTGTCTAAGGCTAGCCATGCCGAGGCCACGATGATTTTCACCACACTCGGGCTCTATGTCCACAGCCCGGCGAAAGGTCTGCTCTGCTCTCACATATTCACCCAATTCCATGTATGCCATCCCAAGATTGTAGAAAAGATCCCCTCTTTCCATACCAAGATCAATTGCCCGCATATATTCGCCGACTTCATCTGAGTGGAGGCCGAGCTGGCCATAAGCGTAGCCCAGGTGATAATGGGCCAGCCCGTTACCGGGCTCCTGACTTAACACTCGCAAATGTTGTTGAACAGCCTCTTCGAAACGACCTTGTCTGAGGGGCAAATCAGCATATTCAGGACAGACCCAACGGTCATCTGCGAGGTATTTCCTCTGCTCCTTTAGGCTTTGACAACCAAAGGGAAGGAGGAAAAGAAGGATTAGGAATATTAGCAGCGCTAGGCTTGTACCCTTCCTCGGGTTCATAGTCTTACCCCTCTTCGTTGATCCTAGATGTCAGATTCTAGATTGACATAAATCTAAATCATACAATTTACAATACAAAATCCGCAATCCGAAATCTGTGCACTGCAAACTTGATGCCGAGATGTTATCAGGGAATTTTTATCCATTGTAATGAGTATCTGTTATGGACAGCGTAAGCTGCTCGGTAAACCAGCATAGTCGCTGCCATTTGTAATGCGGTTTTGAGCCGATTGGTATGTCCTCGCGCCGATGCAGATGGTGGTCATTCCAAGCAGCGGAGGTTTCACACCGGTTGCTCCGATGCTGTTTACCTCGTAGCTCACCCTGTCCTTCCTCGTGACTGGCTGCTCTTTGAAAATGGTTCCTGGTGTTTCTTCTGAGTGACTGGCGGAAGGCCTGTGCTCACTTCCGCAGCTGCGAGTGGGGGAGACCCTGGCCCGCCGAGGCTTTGCGAAGGCGGGAACAGGGAGGGGGTGCTTTCCCCCGCATCGCAGCTGCGCGAGAAGTGACCAGGCCGTGAGACTCGGAACGACAGAATAAGCACCAGGAAACCATTGTCATTTCCAAATCAATCGTAACTCTGTAATGGACTCAGTCCACAGTTACATGGCAAACATTTTTGAGGAAACTCCTGAGATGTTAACCCTAATGTTGCAGACCTATTCCTAGTAAAAACGCGCAAGAGTGCGTCAGATGTGTCTGCGCACAGACTCAGATGGCGTGCTATCGCGAGAGTGCAGCGGTTTTTACCGGATTGGTTCTGCAATATTAGGGTTCCTAATTGACATGGCAAGGTAAACCCGTTTAGTATCAGCTTTCGGCCTAATCCCTGGCAACAATTAAGGAATTTCTTTATTTCTTCCTTGAGGTGCTACTTTGAGAGACTTCTTCTACCCAGAGAGTGTTGCAGTTGTTGGTGTGTCCTCCTCTCCCAACAACCTTGCCCGAGCTATTGTCTATCATCTCACTGAATTCCGCTACACGGGCAAGATTTATTTAGTCGGCCCCAAGGGCGGCTCTTTCATGGATCACCCTATTTATCCGACAATTTCCCATATACCCGACCAGGTTGATCTTGCGGCAATCCTCACCCCGGCCTCTACCTTACCTGAAATCATGGAGATGTGTGGGCAAAAGGGTATAAAGCGAGTGGTAATCGAATCTGCCGGCTTCAGCGAATTGGGAAAAGAGGGAAAAGAATTGGAAGAACAGCTGGTTACCATAGCACGCAAGTATGATATCCGTTTCATCGGCCCTAACTGCATCGGGGTAATCAACAAGGAAAATGGTCTGGCCACTCCATTCATGCCCTTCAGCAACACCTTTAATTTAGGCCCCCTTTCCATCATCTCCCAGAGTGGAGGAGTGGGAGGTGCCTTGTTAAACGAGCTGGCAAGTGAAAATCTCGGTTTTAACAAATTCGCCTCTATTGGCAACAAGTTGGACACCGATGAGAACGACCTGCTTGAGTACTTCCTGGAAGATAAAGGCACAGAGACTGCTTTTCTTTATCTGGAAGGCATTGCCGACGGTCGCCGACTCATGGAAATCGCTTTCCGCTCCAGCAAACCCATCCTAGCACACAAGTCCAATACTAGCGAGGCCAGTACACGAATCGCCCGGTCACACACTGGTTCTCTCTCCGCCTCCGAGGAGGTAGTCAATGCGGCTTTTCGACAATGCTCCATCCACCGGGTTACCGATATGAACTCAACCTTAACAGCCATCAAGGCACACGGTCTTCCCCCAATGCGTGGCAATCGTCTCGCGGTAATTTCACGCTCAGGAGGCCACGCTGTTGTTGCAGCTGACGCTGCTGCCAAATACGGTTTTATCCTGCAACCCTTTCCAGAAGACTTCCTAAAGATGGTTGAAAGCCGACTCCGCGCCGGGGTTATCCGCCTCGGAAACCCCATGGATCTGGGGGACCTTTTTGATTTTGACCTTTTTCACCAAATCGTAAGCGACACCCTGGCCCGTGAGGAAATTGATGGAATGCTGGTTGTACTAAACTACAACGGCATTTTTTTTCAGGAAAATAGCCGGAGTCTAGCGGGTAAAATCAAGGAGATCTGTTTGCAAGGGCAGAAACCTGTGGCCCTATGTCTAGTAACTACCGGAGAAGAGTACCATTTAAACCGCCGCAATCACCCCGGCTTTCCCATGTTCACCGACCCAGAAGAAGCTGCAAAGGCTCTGGCCATTTCCAGAGATTTCTGCCACCGCAATATCTCCAGCTTTAAAGAGGCTAAAACCTTCCCAGTTGATCAGCAAAAACCGTTGACTATTTTGGCCAAAGCCAAAGCTAGACAGGCACGGCAGCTCAACACGGTTGAGTCCTTTGAAATTCTCTCAGACTACTCCATTCCCTTAGCTTCATGGCGCCAAGCGAGCAGTAGTCAAGAGGCGGCAACTCAAGCGACAAACTTGGGATTTCCAGTGGTCATGAAGGTGGTGGGTGAAGAATTTGTCCACAAATCCGACGCAGGGGGAGTGCTGCTCAACCTTAACTCCGAAGGTGAGGTGAGGGATGGATACGATCGGTTGGCAGCCATAATTCAAAGGACTGAATCCAAGGTCAAGGAAAAAGTTACCCTAGTGCAAAAAATGATTCCTGAAGGGTATGAAGTTTTTGTGGGCGCCAAGCAGGATCCTGTCTTTGGTCCAGTGATTCTTGCTGGCCTGGGAGGAATATACGTGGAGGTCTTCGGAGATGTAGCCTTTAGAGTGGCCCCTGTAAGTGCTGCCGAAGCCCGGAAGATGTTTGGCGAAATTCGTGGCAGCCAAATTCTGCAAGGAGTACGAGGGCAGCCACCTGGAGACCTTGAGGCTCTCATCGACACCATCCAACGGATCTCTCAACTAGTCTGCGATCTGCCCCAGATCCAAGAACTGGACTTAAATCCCATCAAGATTTTACCAAAGGGCCAGGGATGCCTGGTAGTGGATTGCAGGATGGTACTGGCCTAGTCAGCTGGCAGCTGGCAGTGGGGACAGCCGGCAGTTATAAGAATGGGTCTTACAGTGCACGCTTACAGGTCATTACACTTCGCGCGTTTGCGCTTCGTTGTCACTAAGGCTGCGCCCGTCACTAGGCCTTACGGCCGTCATTAAGTCGTTTCAACTCCACAATGACAGTTAACTATGAATGACAGCTTAGCGTAGTGGCGGCCACTTTCAGTGGCCAAATGACTATGAGTGACAATTAGGCAGGATTGGGAAATAGCTTGCCGGCCTGTGCGGAGCGTTGCGAGCTTGAAACAGTAGGAAAGGTGACCTGTTAGTCGACCTTACGGAGTATGAGATCGTCTCCTTGTCGGAGAACCTGAAAAACATCACCTTGGTGAAAGCCAAGCTTCTCTAAAAGGAGAGAGCGAGTCAGAGTGATGCTACCACTTTGGCCGATACTTCTTCTATAGCCCGTGTCAGTAATCTGGGCCACCACCTTATCCTTGGTTTTCGGCATCTCGAATTGTGGAATCTCTCCAAGCTGCCGGAGGCCCTTCACATAAAGATCCTGCACCTGGCTTTTCATTTTTATCCCAAATATTCGTTGGATCTCCTCCAGTGACCTTCCTTTTTGTACCTCCAGGGCTACCGCTTTGGCATCCACAGGAGGACTCCCGCCTGCCGCCATAAATATCCCTCCATAAGTCGAGACGCCTTACCAATAATACTGGAGAAATTATTTGAAGCTAATGTTGAGGTAGGTGTGTGTCGTCCACTATTTCCTGCTTGTTTCATTTTAGCGGTATTTGCTTTCATGTCAATGCTGGATAATACTGCCTCTTTTTTGTTACTCAAAAATCTGCTATGGTTGCCTAATGATATCAAATCCATAACGCCTTTATCAGCCTTTATCAGGTTTTTGTCATTGTTAGCCAATCCGGGGAGATTCCAGTAATGACTACTTCAACTACCATTTTTAACTCGAGACCAATTTGGTGCCTGTTGTTGGCTGCTCTTTTATTTTTATTGTTCTTGCCGGCATGTGGTAAACGACGGGCTGATGAAATAGACACCTCTCTTGCTCAACACCCTAAGTACAAAGAACTCCGCGGCGAGAACAAAAAGCTGCTGCAAAGCTTGGATTCTCTCGAGGACGAAATAGCCAAGACCAAGCTTCGAATACTAGAGAAAGAGGCTCAGATCAGACAGCTTGAGGAGCGTTTGGATTCGCAACAGAAAATGTTGGATGAAGCCATTCAGGAAGTGGTAAGGGGAAAAGCAAAGCTTCGTAGTCTGGAAAGCAAGGCTGAGGCAGCCTCGGAAATGGCTGAAGCTGAAATTGCGGTGAAAGCCCTGAAGGTTCAGCTAGCGGCTCGAGGCGAGGACCCTGAGGTCGCAAAGGCTGAGCAATTGTTGAAGATGAGCGTGAAGGAGTTCGAGAAGGAAAACTACGGAGGCGCGCTCTATCTTACCAGCCAGGCCAAAGGACAAATTAGGACCGGTCAGATGCGGTTAGGAGACAAAAAAAAGCTGAAATCAATCGAGGGCGAAGTGTTGTTCGCCCAGCCCCTTCCTCTACAGGTATTAAAAAATAGCAATTTAAGGGAAATGCCGGATCTCAAGAGCAACATACTCACCACCCTGGACAAAGGCACTCCTCTCATCGGCTACTCTTACAAAGACCAGTGGGTTAGGGTGACCAGAGAAGATGGGATTGCCGGGTGGATATTTCAAACCCTGGTAGGCGGTCGTTAAGACGCAAAGAGCTTGGTAAATAGTGAACGGTGAACGGTAAACCGATTATGCTCTGGCTCCGCAACTGTTCACCGTTTACCATTTACCGTTTACTATTTTTGCGCCTTACTCTTCTTTCCCCTTTTTTTCTTTTTACTGGCGCCAGTTAGAACGACCCGGTTTCGTCCCATTTCTTTTGCCTCGTAGAGGGCCTCATCTGCCTTTTTGATGACTGACTCAGCATCTTCACCATTGTCAGGGTAGGAAGCTACTCCTACGCTTATCGTTACTTTTATCGGTTCGCCCTCATTACCAAATCTTTGTTCTGCCACCTTATGACGAATTCGCTCTGCCGCTTCCACTCCCTGCTCTGGACCAATTTCCGGAAGCATAACTATGAATTCTTCCCCGCCATAACGAGCAGCGTAATCGCTGCTGCGGATAGACTCTTTAAAAACTGATGCCAGCCTGCTCAACACTTCATCTCCCGCCAAATGACCATACGTGTCATTGTATTTCTTGAAGTGATCAATGTCGATCACCATCAATGAGAATGAGTGGCTGTGCCGTTGACAGCGACTGACCTCTTTGTCTAGAGTCTCCATTAGATGTTTGCGATTGTACAGCCCAGTAAGACTATCCGTTATGGAGATCTCGTGAAGTTCGACATTCTTTTCCCGCAGAGTTTCGTTGATTGCCGCAAGTTCCTCTCGCCCTTGGCGCAGCCGAGCCACCATGTCATTGAAAACCTCAGTCAGATAGCCCACCTCACTGCGACTACCGACGGGCACATCCACCTCTAGATCGCCCGCGGCCACCTTGCCAGCCCCGCTAGTCAACCTATCTAGGGGCCGCACTAAGCTGAGGCTTATGAGATAGGCTGCAAGACCGATGATAACCAGCAGTCCAACAACTAGTGCCAAAGTGAGGTTGCGTAGCCGGACAATCTGAGCATAGGCCTTTGCTCTTTCTTTCTCAGCAACCACCCCCCAACCTAGCTCAGACATCCTTTTAAGAGCTCCCACCACTGATTGGTTATGATAA
>Ga0180437_10008791_pt1 | contig 12704 bp, 12 predicted proteins | sample SS_ome_4_FD_132410 | JGI IMG/M metagenome (GOLD analysis project Ga0180437, IMG submission 132410) | Hypersaline lake sediment archaeal communities from the Salton Sea, California, USA - SS_3_D_1 metaG | ecosystem: Environmental > Aquatic > Non-marine Saline and Alkaline > Hypersaline >...
ATCCCGATGCGCGGGAAGTCCCGGAAATGAGAGAAGACAAGGAAAGGCCATAAAGATGTCGAAGATAATCTTGATCCGGCGATGTCTGATGGGGTTGGTTGCACTGCTGGCATGTGCGGGGATCGCACAGGGATATCCGGTCGGACCGGCGGTGAGTCTGGAGAAGATGACCGAAGAGGCGGACATCATTTTCAAGGGCACGGTTGTCTCCAGCGAAACAGTGGAGGACGAGTGGTTCAAGCCGTACAGAGGCTTTCATGTTCAAGAAAGCCAGTTCAATGTCATGTCCGTTATCAAGGGCGAATTGCCCGGAAAGACATTGATGATCCGGCACTACGAGGAGAATCCCCAGCCGCTCGGTTACGAGATGGCGCCGCAACACTACCGCTTCGACGCGGCCAAGACATACATCGTCTTCGCCAAGACGACGGAAGTCCCCGGCGTCTTTCGCCAGCTTTGGAAGAACCACACGATCAAGGGCGACCAGGGCGTCCTGCGTTGCGGCAACGATAAACCGGTCACGCCCGGGACGGTCAAGGACGTGCTTTGGTCCGAAGTGACGACAATGCTTGCAAGCGCCGAGGGGGACGACGTCGTCTACGCTATCAAACAACTTGATCAGATGAGCGGCGGCCGCGGAGGATTCGGTGCTCTATCGGACTTTGACCGCAAGGACGTGCTGGCAGCGGTGCGAGGATTGACAACTCACGACGACTCGAAGGTCGCGCAGGCGGCTATCGGCGTGGTCGGTTCGCACAATCCTTACATGTCCGAAGAGAGGACCCTTCACTGGCTGGCCACTGTGGGCAGCGGCACGATGCCCGGCATGGGCAAGATGGACGCGAAGATGAAGAATCTCGGTGGAGAACTGTACTGGAAGGACCTTGTTGCGCTTGTGGACGGCACAGCACCCCCTGAGACGCGTGCAATGGCTGTGCGGGCGCTCGGACTGGTGCGCGAACCGCTGCTCAAGGAACCGGTCGAGCGATGGCTGGGCGACCCCTCTCCGGAGGTTCGCGCTTCGGCAACCGTGCTGCTGGCGGACTTCCCCGGTCCGGAAACATCCGCGCGTCTGACAACCCTGGCCGGCGACCCGGCGCCGGAAGTGCGAATGTTCACAGCTCGCGCGATCGGCTTCGGACAGATGGTCGAGCTGGCCGACGTTCTGGCGAACCTCCTGAGGGATAACGAGTTCAATGTCCGCCAGGAGGCGGCAAGAGGCCTGCTCTCGTTTTCGCCGAAGAACGAGGCAATCAGCCGAATCCTGCGTGCGAACATTCACAATGACGAATTCGCCCCTTTCTTTCTTCTTGCGCTCGCGCGCGAGAATCCTGCCGACTACCTTGACGGCCTGGCGATAGTTGTGGTGGATAAGCCCGAACGAAGAATATCCTGGAGCGCGCAGATACCGGCTTTTACGGCCTGGGAGATTCTCTTCAAATACCTTCAGGCCCAGCCGGCCGAGGACATCCGCGCCGGCAAGTTCGACCGCTATCTCGACGCTATCGAGAGAGTGGGGAACTATTCTTCCTCGGAACCGCGGGACATTTACGCGTTTTATCTCCAGCGCGGCATGACGGAACGCGCGAAGAAATACCGCGAAGAAGCGAAGAAGGCGGTCAAATACGATCTCGACTATTACTTCAACATGGTGGATGAAAACCCATCGCGCTACAAGCGCGAGTGAGAACCCGGTGTTTCTAGTGTGGGGAGTCGGCGATGCCTGATGTATGTCTCTGTGCTGCTGGCGTGTGCAGGGGCGCAGAGGGATATCCGGTCGAACCCGCGGTGAGCCTGAATTTCCACCTACTCTTGGTACGCGACCCGACTCCGGCCGAAACGCCGGCATTCCAACACCACGATACAGGTCCCCAACCGCGGGCGATATGTTCGAGCCATTCGCGAGCCGTGTGATTGACAGCCCTTGGGCCGTTCTCTAGATTGTTGTCCGGTATGAGAACGCCCCCTGAACAGCCTGCAGAAGCGCCCAAGGCCGCTGTCATCATCATACACTTCGGCGACGCCGCCTTGACGAAGGCGGCGGTCGAGTCCGTCTTGGCTCAGACCATTAGCGAGCGCCTTAAGGTGGTTGTAGTGGACAACGGCTCGACCGACGACGCGTCCCGCCGATTGCGCGGATGGTTCGGAGACCGCGTCACGCTCGTTCGTTCGGAGGAAAATCGCGGCTTCGCGGGCGGGAACAACCTGGGGCTGCGGTACGCCGAAGGGCGATACGTTCTGCTCCTCAATAACGATGCCGAGGCCCGGCCGGAATGGGCCGAGCGCCTGATCGCCGCCGCGGAAGCCGATTCGACCGTCGGCATGTGCACGCCGAAGATCCTCGCCTGGGCGGACCGTAAGCGCATAGACTGCACCGGACACAATATGTACCCGGACGGTCTCTCGCGCAGCCGCGGCAATTGGCAACGCGACGACGGCCGGTACGACACGCAGGAGGAAACGCTGGTCGCCAGCGGCTGCGCCGGGCTCTATCTGCGCGAAGCGGTCATGGAGTGGGGTGGGTTCGATGAGGACTTCTTCGCCTATCAAGACGACATCGAGCTGGGCCTCAAGCTGCGGCTGTCGGGTTATCGCTGTCTGTACGTGCCGGAAGCGGTCGTGTATCATCACGGTTCGGCCGGCGAGGGACTGCACGACCGCACGAAGGTTTTTCTCATCGAACGCAACCGCGTCTGGACGCTGCTGCTCTTCTTTCCGCTGACGCGGATTCTCGCCAGCCCGTTGCATACGACACTGCGTTTGTGGGGGAGTTACCGGAGCGGACGGCGCGGCATCGGCCAGGCCGGCGAGGTCGCGCGGCGCAGTCCCCTGTGGCGGGTGGGCGCGACCATCCTACACGCGTGGTTCGCGGCGCTCATGGCGTTGCCTGCGATCGTGCGCAAGCGCTGGCGCATCAGGGCGCGGCGCAAGATCGGCGCAAGGGAGTTTCGCGACCTGCTCTCGCGTTTCCGCGCGACCGTGGATGAAATGGGTTTCGGAGGCCGCGAGCCATGCCCGTGACGGCGGGACGGCGGGATGTCGAAATCAGTCAGCGCGGTCAATACGCCAAGGGCGGCGTGGGCCGGCGCTACTGGGACTATCGTGACGAAGTCGCCTTCCGACATATTGTCGGAACGCGTATTCTCGACGCCGGATGCGGCGAAGGCGTAACGCTCGAGAAGCTGTTGCGCCGGATGCCGGACGCCCGGATCGAAGGCGTGGACGTTGACGAAGCAAACATCGCAATCTGCCACGAACACGGCTTGCCGGTGCACAGGGCCGATCTCAATACCCTGCCGTACCCGGACAGCAGCTTCGACACGTGTCTTTTCATGGAAGTCATCGAGCATCTGGATCAACCTGAAACGGCCCTGGCCGAGCTTGCGCGCGTAACGCGACCGGGCGGAAGAATCCTGGTCATCTATCCGGTTGACTGGGCGATGCGGCTGGCGCGGGTTGTGTGTCTGCGGTGGATGGAAGCCCGCTTCGATCCCGGCCATCTCAGGCAATGGACGCGGCGGGGCCTTGGGCGGCTGATGCGTTCGTGTGGCATCGCGCCGATCCGCCATGTGTGCCTTCCGTTTTGGCCGCCGTTCATGTTGCACGGACTTGTCGTCGGAGAGCGAACAGAATCATGACGAGCGGCGAACCCAGTGCATGGGGCAGGCGTCTGCGCATCGGCTTCGTCTGCTCGGCGGGCGGCCACCTGACGCAAGCGGCCATCCTGGCGCGGCGCTTTCCCGACGCGCGTCGCTTCCTGATCTCGTACCGCGACGACGTGGACATGGAAGGCGTCTCCGCGTACGCGATCCCGACCTTTTTCTACAAACCGTGGCGGACGCCGTGGTGCCTGCTCAAGATACTCCGTATTCTTTTCAAGGAAAGACCGGACGCCCTGATCAGCACCGGGTCGGAACCGGCGGCCCTTGCCTTTCCGCTCGCGAAGATCTTGTTCGGATGCAAGCTGATCTATGTCGAAAGTTGTGCGCAGGTGAGGCGCCCCTCCGGGATGGGGCGGTTGCTCTATCGCCTCTGCGACTTGTTTCTCGTCCAGTCGCCGGCTCTGCTGGCCCACTATCCCAAAGCGCGATACGCGGGGGCGATCCTGGCATGATCTACGTCACCGTCGGCACGCACCGCCATGCGTCTTTCGATCGCCTCCTTGCCGCCGTAGACGCCGCCGCCGCGGACCTGGAGCAACCGGTCTTCGCGCAGATCGGCCCCAGTGGTTTCGTCCCGAAGCACATGAAATACGAAGCGTTCCTCGATTACGCCGATGCCGAGAACCACATTTGTCGTGCGGATCTCGTCATTGCCCACGCAGGGATGGGTGTCATCCTTCAATGTCGGCACCACGGCGTGCGCCTGATCGTCGCGCCGCGCCGCCGGTCCATGAAGGAACACTTCAACGACCATCAGGTGGAAACTTGCGCGCGTCTTACCAATTTGCAGGGCGTGCGGGTGCTGCACGACATGCGCGACCTGCGTGCTGTTATTGACGAGATACTTGCCGCGCCCGCGCCGGATCCCGTTGCGGACAACCCCGGAGCCGATGCGATCGGCGCGGCCATCCGCGAGTTCTTGAGTATGCCCCCGCTCCCCGGAGGGACACAACGATGACCGCCCGACGTCTGAAGATCATGGCGCGATACGCCCGTGGGCGTATCCTCGATATCGGCTATGCGCAAATGCCCAACCCGCATCTCGAGGGCGATGTGATTGGGCTGGACCCCGCGGAAGCGCCGTGTCCGCCGAATTATCGAAATGTCGTCGTTGGGACGCTCGATGACGCGCCTTTCGGCGACGATGAATTCGACACCGTGGTCGCGGGCGAGGTGATCGAGCATGTGGAAGAGCCCCTGAAGTTTCTACGGAACTGCCGAAGGCTGCTGAAGCCCGGCGGACGACTGGTTCTCAGCACGATCAATCCCTTCTTCCCGCCGATCGTACTGCTCAACTGGCTGATGATCCCCAGGTTCTACTTCGCGCCGGATCATGTCTTCGAGATCGCCCCGCGTTTCCTCGTGCGTTTTCTGCGAGAGACGGGCTTCCGACTTGTCAAGATGCGTTCGGGGGGAACGCCCCTGCCCATTGGCGGCGGACGCTGCATCGCGCTGCCCACGCCCCGCGCGCTGTCGTTCCACGTCATTTATCTTGCCGAGGCGGAGTAAGGGCACGGCGGCGTATGAGCGCGGTGAGACCCCAGCCCGAGAACAGCACACCCTGCGACGCAACACGCGCAAGGGCAAGAAAAGCAACACGCATGGCGGCCGTCACGCCATATAAACCGCCCACATACCAGATCGCGCCGTCGGCGACACCCAGACCGAAGGGCGTGGGCGCGAGGAACGTGGCAATCCCCGAAGCGAGGCACATGACGGCCAACACGGGCAGGCCGATCTGCTCCCCCAACCCGGCGAACAGCCGCTGAAAATAAAGAATATCCATGACGCTGGCGACGAGCGTTACCGCGAAAAGTCTCGGCAAGTCCCGGCTCAAGGCGCGCGAAGCGCGGCTTACGGACGCAACGGCTTTCAGCCACGCTGCCCCGCGTCTTCCCTCGCGCGCCGCCGCGGCCGATTCCCACCAGGCCGTGCGAGACAGAAGAATCAATCCGGACGCGAAGCACGTCAACAAGACGACCGACGCGACGAGGATTCGCGCGTCGCTGCTGCCGAGGAACAACATCGCGCACAAGCCGATGACGATAGTCGCGGCGGCTTCCATTGCGCGATCTACGACAAGCAGCGCGGCCACCTTGCCGCTCCTGAACGGTTGGGTCAGCAGCGGCGCCAATTCCCCGACCCGCCCTGGCGACATGGCCCCGGCTGCCTTGGAAAAGAAGTAAAGGTACACGACCTCGCCATAGGTATGCTCGCCGCGAAGGGCCATGCGCCACTTGAGCGTTCGCAGAAGCTGCGCTCCCACGAGAATGCATAACCCTAAAGCGCACTGCGAAAGCGAAACCCGCTTTAACGCGTCGGCCACCTCGCTCCAAGGCGTTCGCGACAGAATGATCCAGACGATCACCGCCGCGACGACGAGGCCAATCCATCGTCGCGGAGAAATCTTTCCGAAAAAGCCGGCCCTCGCCGACGCCATGGCGTTCCTTTTCTGTGAATGATGGCCCATTGGGGCCTCTTTCGAAGAATGACTATAGCCCCACAGTCCCAGAGGCGTCAAGAAGAAACGAATCGCCTTCCCGTTGACCGACGCCGGGCATCGGCACTATACTTCAAGCCATACACTGCCCGTCGGGGTCAGTTTCCTTGCCGTTTATCGGTGGAGCGTCCGTTGTCGCGAGCCAGTCGCAACGTGCTGATCGCGTTGATCATTCTCGTCTGCATCGGGACCGGCCTGTGGGGATACGCGTCCGATTCCTGGCGCGAGCCGGACGATACGGGCGACGAAAGCGCTTACCTTGACCAGGCCGCATGGATCGCGGAACACGGCGGTCCGATCGGATTCCTGAAACTGTGCTACACGGGCCGGTTTCCCCACTTTGCGGCGAACCCGCTGCTCCCCGCGACGGCGTCCGCCTTCGCTGAGCGGGATCTGCATTTCGTGCGCCCGGCGCGCCTGTTCAAGGCCGTCCTGACGACGCTCTCGCTGATCGCGCTTTTTTTGCTGACGGCGCGTCTGGCCGGATGGGAACGTGCCGCATGGCTCGTCCTGCTGCTGGTCCTGTCGCGGAACTGGTTGAACAAGTCGGCGGTCTTCACCATAGACCCGATCATCTACGCGATGATCTTCGTGGACTGGCTCCTTATAGCAGGACTGTGGAAGCCGAAGGGGCGGTGGCTTTGGGCGGGGGCGCTCTTCGGTCTCTCGCTGATGGCCAAGGGCACCTCGTGGTTGATGCTGGGCGGTTTGATAGCAGCAGCAATCCTGCGCCTGGTTTTCTACAAAGACCGTTTCACGCTCCTGCGTTCGCGAGGGATGTGGCTGAACGGTGCCTTGTTCCTGGCCGGGTTCCTGGCGCTGTCGTCGCCGTATACCTTGAACACCGTCCTGCGGGGCGAGTTCCTGGATCGGTACGTTCCTTTCGCGGCCCTGTGGCGCGACCGGCCGGGCCAGGACGAGCGCGTGGACGAGGTCAGCGAAGGCGCGGCCGACTACTTTCGCACACGCGGTCCCGTCGCGGCGGCCAAGCGGCTGGCGTGGGGCATGACGCGCATGGCGCCGCGCTTCGCGGGCGTGTTCGCCTGCTCCAAGGAAGCGCCTAAGCCGATCTGGCTGGGGACGGTTTTCCTGTCCGCGGCCTTCGTGGCGTTGGCCTTATGGCGGATAGCGCGATACGCGCCGCCGTGGGTTCGATGGGTGACGATCTGTTTTCTCGGCGTGGGGTTTCTTCTGCACAGTTGGTGGGCAGCCGTGACATATGCTTCCCGTTTCGCGGCGACCTTTGGTCCGGTGCTCGCGTGGTTCGCGGCCGAGGGCATCGCGGTAACCCTCGACAGGAAGCGCGCTGTGCGAGCGTGGGCGGTGCATGCCGCGGCGGTTGTCGCTCTGGCGGCGCTGCTGGTGAGCAACGGCCGACGCCTGCCCGCTTCGCCCGCCGAGACTATTCCGCTCGAGCCGGACTATCAGCGCTTGATGACGTGGTACGACGAGAACGTCGTGACGGAAGAACGCGTCTGCATTCACACGTTCAAACTCGGCTGGCGGTTCCGGTTCGTCTGGATGCTGGGGGATACGAGGTGGTCCGACCTGCCGCCTTTCGAAGACTATGAAGCCTTCATGAACTTCGCCGACGAAAGCGACGCTGCGTATTTCATCGTCATTCGCGACGCGGTCGCCTTGCGCGAGCCTTTGCTGGGGGCTTACTTCGCTGACGATCCCGAGACCGGGCTTCGGCTCAAAGCGCCGTTGCCGGGTTGGCGTCGGATCTTCGCCGACGAGGACGGGGTGACCGACTACATCTGTTACGAGCGCAAGCGCGGGGAACCATAGTCTACTGCGGCGAGTAAGACATGCCTTCGCACTTGCGGGGTGCCACGGTCAACCGAAGGTTGGCCGTGTCGCCAGGACTCGGGAGCCAACCGCACGGCCAAGCTGGCGCTTGACCGTGGCATCCAACTGCCGACGAATTCTTGACTCAGAATGCTACCGCCAGCTCGAGTCGTCGAGGGCGATGCGGAGGCCGGCGACGAGTCGCGCGTTGTCATCGGCCCCGCGGATGGTGACGCGCACGAATTTGCCATCCAGTCCGCGGAACCCCGCCGCGTTTCGGATCAGCATCTTCTGCTTCAGCATCCGCTCACAGAGCTGAGAGGGGGTGATGCTGGGTTTGGTGATTTTCAGCAGAAGGAAGTTGGTCTGGGAACGAAATACGCGAAGCCCGCTCGCGTTGGAGAGTTCGTCCCGCACTCGCTCGCGCTCGGCCATCAGTTCAGTGCGGATCGTGCTTGCGTCCGTCTCCGATTCGAGCAGGGCGATGGCCGCAGCCTGATCGAGCGGGCCGACCGTCCACGGCTCGCGCGCGCGTTCCACCGTCTCGCAGACGTCCGGATGTCCGAGCATGAATCCCACGCGCAGGCCCGGAAGTCCGTCGAAGAGCGAGAGGGAGCGAAGCACGACGACGTTATCCGGCAGGGGCGCCGCGAGCAGAGACGCGCCGACGCTGTCCGGCGCCATGTCCGCCAGGGCCTCATCAATCACGAAAAGGTTGCTCGGGAATTTACCGGCCAGCGAGCGCAGACTATCGGCGGAGAGCGCGACGCCCGTCGGGTTGTTGGGATTCCCGATGAAGGTCATGTTCACGCCGGAGAGGCGCGTCTCCAGTTCGCCCAGGTCCGGAACGAATTCGTTCGCCTCCGACGCCAAGACCCCTTCTGCATCGCAGCGAGCGTGTTCGACCGCACGCCAGTAATCGTGATAGCACGGCGCGAGGATCACGGAGCGATGCGGCCGAAGCCGGCGCGGCAAGGCATAAATGAACTCGGTCGTCCCGTGGCCCGCGAGCACGGAATCCACGGATACGCCGAACGCCTCGGCGGCCTTCCGCCGCAAGCCGCGCGCCTCGGAATCGGGATAGCGGCCCAACGAATCCGCCGCGATGCGAATCGCCTCTCTCACGGTTTCCGGAACCGGCCGGGGATTCACGTTCGAACTGAAGTCCAGTATTTCTTCCGGACTTCCGCCCGCTTCGACCGCCGCGCCGTAGATGTCGCCGCCATGCGCATGGAGCACGTTGATCTTCCTTTCGTGACGGGTTATGCGTCGCGCTTGGCGAAAACCATTTCGCCGTCCCGAACGTCAATGCCGATACTGTCGCCTTCGCCGAACTCCCCGCGCAGGATGCGCATAGCGAGTTCGTTCTGAATCCTTCGCTGAATCACCCGTTTCAGCGGCCGCGCCCCGAATACGGGGTCGAAGCCCTCGCGCGCGAGATGGGCCTTGGCCGCGTCGGTCAGATCGATCGAGATGTTTCGATCCGACAGCAGCTTGCGCAAGTGCTTCATCTGGATATCCACGATCCCTTCGATCTGCTCCAGCGTCAGCGCATGGAAGAGGATGATCTCGTCCACGCGATTGAGGAACTCGGGGCGGAAGTGCGCGCGGACCATCTCGCGCACGGAACGCTCGACCTTCTCGCCGATCTCGCCGCCGGCCTCCTGGATGAGCTGGCTGCCGATGTTGCTGGTCATAATGACGAGGGTGTTCTTGAAGTCCACGGTCCGGCCGTGCCCGTCGGTCAGGCGGCCGTCGTCGAGCATTTGCAGCATGACGTTGAACACGTCGTGGTGCGCCTTCTCGATTTCGTCGAACAGGACCACGCAATAGGGGCGCCGCCGCACGGACTCGGTCAACTGCCCGCCCTCGTCGTAGCCGACGTATCCCGGCGGCGCGCCGATGAGGCGGCTGACCGTGTGCTTTTCCATGTACTCGGACATGTCAATGCGCACCATCGCCTCTTCCGTGTCGAATAGGAACTCGGCCAGCGCGCGCGCGAGTTCCGTCTTGCCGACGCCCGTCGGCCCGAGAAAGATGAATGAGCCGATGGGCCGGTTGGGATCCTGTAAGCCCGCGCGGGCGCGGCGGATGGCGTCGCAGACGGCGCCGACGGCCTCGGCCTGTCCCACGACGCGCTGCGCGATGCGCTCCTCCATGTGCAGGAGCCTGTCCTTCTCCGCCTCGAGCATCTTTCTGACGGGAATGCCCGTCCAACTGCTCACGACCTGCGCGATGTCTTCCGCGTCTACTTCCTCCTTCAGCATCCTACGCTCCGCCTGGAGTTCGGCAAGGCGCGCGTTCTCCTCCTCGACCGCTTTCTCCAGGCCGGGTATCAGTCCGTACTGGATCTCCGAAACACGCTGGAGATTCCCGCGGCGCGTCTCGCGGTCGGCCTCGGTGCGCAGGGCCTCGACCTTCTCCTTCGCCTCGCGGATCTTCCGGATCGCGCCCTTCTCGTTCTCCCAGTGCGCGCGGAGTTCGGTCGCCTGTTCGTTCAGGTCGGCCAGTTCCTTCTTCACTCGCTCGAGGCGCTCGCGGGAGGCGGCGTCCTTTTCCTTGTTGAGGGCCTGCTGCTCGATTTCCAGTTGCATTCGGCGGCGCTCAACCTGGTCCAGCTCGACGGGCAGGCTGTCGATCTGCATGCGAAGCCGCGACGCGGCCTCGTCCACGAGGTCAATCGCCTTGTCCGGCAGGAACCGGTCCGCGATGTAGCGCTCCGAAAGCGTCGCGGCGGAGACCAGAGCGGCGTCCTGAATGCGCACACCGTGATGGACCTCGTAGCGTTCCTTGAGTCCGCGCAGGATGGCGACCGTGTTTTCAACCGACGGCTCGCCGATCATGACCGGCTGGAAGCGCCGTTCGAGCGCGGCGTCCTTCTCGATGTGCTTGCGATACTCGTCGAGGGTCGTCGCGCCGATGCAGCGCAACTCGCCGCGCGCGAGTGCGGGCTTGAGCATGTTCGCCGCGTCGGCCGCCCCTTCGGCCGCGCCCGCGCCGACGACCATGTGCAGTTCGTCAATGAACAGTATCACCTTTCCGTCCGACTCGGCGATCTCTTTCAGCACGGCCTTCAGGCGATCCTCGAACTCGCCGCGGTACTTCGCGCCCGCGATCAACGCGCCCAGGTCGAGCGCCAGCACGCGCTTGTCCTTCAGCCCTTCGGGTACGTCGCCCTCGACGATCCGCCGCGCCAATCCCTCGGCGATGGCCGTCTTGCCTACGCCCGGCTCGCCGATGAGGACGGGGTTGTTCTTCGTGCGGCGCGAGAGGACCTGCATCGCGCGGCGGATTTCCTCGTCGCGACCGATGACGGGATCCAGCTTGCCGCTCGACGCGGCGGCGTTCAGGTCGCGGCAGTACCGTTCGAGCGCCTGGTACTTGCCTTCCGGCTCGGGGTCGGTCACGCGGTGCGAACCGCGAATGCTCTTGAGCACGGCGAGGATGATATCGCGCGTGAGGCCCATCTCCTTGAGGACATTTCCGCACTCATCCTTATCTTGGGCGGCAGCGATCAGGAGGTGCTCGGCGCTCAGGTATTCGTCCTTGAGTTTCTGCGCCTCGCCCCAGGCGTTCTCCAACATTTGGCTGAGTCGCTGCGAGGCATAGACCTGCGCGCCGCTGACCTTCGGGAGCTTCCCCAGGGCTTCCTCAAGGCGCGCCTCCAAGCGAGACCGCTGCACCTTCGCCCGTTCCAGCAGCGGCGGAACGACCCCTTCGCTCTGCCGGATCAGCGCCATGACAACGTGCTCGGGGAGCAGTTCCTGGTGCTGCCGCTCCCGCGCGATCTGCTGCGCGGACTGAAGCGCTTCCTGCGTTTTAATCGTGAACTTGTCCGGCCCTACGGCCATTGCGTCGATTCCTCAAAGCAAAAACGATTCCAAGAACTCGATTCGATGTTACAGTAAAGCCGTCAGGCGTTCAAGCGCATGTGCCGGCGGTGCTGTAACACGTCCTGTTCCAAGCGGCATGGGACGAAAAGTACGCCGGCCTCGTTTTCACTTGGCCACCCCGAAGGAAGGCCAGGCATTGGCGCAGTGGTGCAAGACTCCGTTTGTTTTTCCGCTTGCGGCGGGTACAATCTCGAGTCAGCCATTATCCGGTATGCGCCTGAATATGACGGGAATTCACATACGGAGAACATAGAATCAAATGCTCGCAGAAAAACCCTTGCCTCTCGCTCTTCTGACACTCTGCCTGGCTTCCTGCACTGCGATGTCGAATATGCTTAGCCATGACAAAGTCCAAGCACCTGCCGAAACCTTCGCGGCCGCCGACCGTCCGTCCTTCGAGAAGGATGCGGATGCGGACTTCAAGCTTCAGAAGCCGTGGAATCACGATAAGGAATGGAACAAGGACCGGAAGTATCCGCTTGTCGTATCCCTGCATGGCGGGGGCGGCTCTTACTATACCCCCTGTCTTGACGAGAATGACGAAGAGCTGAAGAAGTATCCTTGTTTCGTGATGGCGCCTCACAACCAGGGCTGGGGCGAGAACGCAGCGTGGGTGCGGAATGAAATCGAGGAGTTGCGAAGACCCTGACCAGGAACGGCATCGCGTTCATGCGCAAGAGCGAGTATACCGGCGTGGGGCACAACCCGATAGTCCCCTTCCACGATCCGGAAGTGCTCGAGTGGCTCTTCAGTCAGTCGCTGGAGAAGCGGTGATGCGTTTCCGTGTGCCCGCTTTATGAGCGCTTCCGCACAAGCGCCTTGTCGTATACTTTCAGGACTTCGCCGACGTGCCAGTCG
>Ga0180437_10008793_pt1 | contig 12703 bp, 14 predicted proteins | sample SS_ome_4_FD_132410 | JGI IMG/M metagenome (GOLD analysis project Ga0180437, IMG submission 132410) | Hypersaline lake sediment archaeal communities from the Salton Sea, California, USA - SS_3_D_1 metaG | ecosystem: Environmental > Aquatic > Non-marine Saline and Alkaline > Hypersaline >...
ATCATCTTGGTCTTTTAAATAATTAATATCGTCATTTAAATCAACCATAACGTGGGTTAAGTTATCTATCTTGTTGTTTAATAAAATAAGTTTGTTTTCAATTAAAGTTATTTTTTCGCGAATTATCTCCTGACCTTCAAAGATATGTCTCAGAGTTTGGTTTAATTCTGTAATTTGGGAGGTAGTATTTGGATAGTAGTTCATAATTTATTTCTCTATACATTTAAAATGACTTTCTAATCCTTTGATGTTAATAGAGTTATTATCTACATCTTCATCTAATGCTTTAAGCTGCATATTAATTCTGCTGATAGCTTCGTGGTTGCTCTTAACAATATGTTCGTTTTCAAACCAGATTGTACAAGCTAATAATATTGTTACGAAAATCCAACCATTATCACAGATAAATTTAAAAAATTTCGTTATGCGATTGATTTTCATTTAGAAACGCCCTTTACTTTTTCATAAGTTCTGCAAAGACTATATAGTCCTATTATGCCACCCATACATTCGTATAAAATATTTGGGATCGCTCTAAACCATAATTGCATGCCAGTTATTATTTTCTCAGCGATAACTGGATATCTGGCATAAAAGACACCAAAAGGAATGGCTAAAACGATAAAAAACAAAGTAACATAAATTACAGATGGCCTACCCCGCGAAGTCCATTTATCTTTACTGGCGGCTTCTGTTTCTAACAATTTATATTGCCCAGCAATTGTTGCTAATTCGCCATTTGCCGCTAGCTTGTCTATTTCGGCTTGAGCTTTTAAAACTTCAGTTTTATCTGGGAAAAATTTATCAATTATACTTTTTGCAAAACCTGCGATATTTAAAATATCAGTTATCATTTGTTATCCTTCGGACGCTCTATCCATGTGTGATTTTCTTCTTCTTTAATTTGAGCTTTTCTGGCTTGAATATCTGCCTCTAATGCATTAAGCAATTCAATATTACATATTGAAGTTAAAATTTTGCTCCAAATGCCTATAAAATAATATTTTATATTAATATCCTTAAAACCATTAAATGCTATATCGATAAATTTATGCGCCTCAGGTTTGATAAAATTCTCTAAAGCAGCACCATCCGCTTTGGTAGGCGTTTGTTTAACATAAGCCCCGATTGTATTATCGATCACAATATCAGCTCCAGCATGCGCTCCGCTTCTTAAAAACGGCTTAAAAATAGCTTTTAAATTAATAGCTTTTAAATTAAACATCGACTTACTCCTTATTATATTGATGAATTCCAGCTGCATCTCTTGGGTTCGTTACGGGTATTTTATAATTTTGAATTTTGCCACCACACGTTGATATATATTTACAAACAATTTTAACAGCTTCTTTCGGAGTAGCATTCATATTTAAAGCTCCTAATGCTATCTCTTCCCCTCTCCCAATAGCACAAAAATCTGAAACTTCATGACAAAAGCATCCTTCAGATTTAAATATTATGCCATTTGTTTTTTGTATAAAAATAGTTTCTAAATAAACATTTTCATCATTATATGAAACTCCCATGTGGCGATGGAATTCTGCCAGGAAGTCAAAATAAATAGCTATTGAAAGAGATCCGACATCAAATTGCTGCCCTAGGCAAAAGTATTTAAAAAATTCACAAATTTCAGCATGTCCGCTTGCTCCTATTAAAATATCGTTATATGCGCCTATTTTTTCTGTTATTTTTTCTACCTCATCTTCTATAATTAATTGATTGCTCATGGAGCGGCCATCTGACGCAATTTCTATTCGATCATGATATTTTTTTGCTGCTATTATAGTCATACAACCCTCACGTTCTACGTGGAACATTTAACATGTTTATTATAACTATCGATAAAATGCTCAACAGTCCCCTTCCCTGCCTCAGTATTATAGTACTTTTTCCAGTATTTTGCCAGCCCTTCAATATCATCTGCTGCTGGCAATGGCTCGGGAATCATTAGATATTTGCATCTGGCAATAGCACATTGGTAATAAAGATTGCCGATAAGATTTGCTTTAGTAGCCAATATTATCTCGTCATTACTTTCTCGAATCTTTGCCCGAATAATTGGGTTAAACATAGAATATTGCAGTCCAAGCACATCCATCAATAATTCCTGTTTGCGAGCAGTTCTTTTTTCATCTAAAACCGTTTTAGATATCCCTTTTATTCTTTTTTGTTTATAAGATGGACGATCAAGGTAATCTGTAACAGCTTTTTCGGTTTTTAATTCAATTTGCCAAAGCCCGAACGCTCCTTCATTACTATCAAGTGAATAATTAATTTGACGTAAATATTTGCCGTAATCGCTTTCGCAGGCAGTGCCGAGTATCAAATTAACAGCCGATTCGCTATTTAATCTCAAATAATCTAGCACCGGAATTATTACAAAATCTTCTAAATGTTTAGCTAGCATTTTTTGCAGATTCTTTAGCTACAATTCTTGCTTCATCTATGGCGTTCAAAATAGGAGCTGCAACAGCATCTACAAATTGAATGCCCTTAATCACTTCCTCAAGAAAATTCATATCAGACGAATCAAGATCAATTACCCCATTTTCATATAGTTTGTCAGCGATAAATTTAGATTTGCGCGGATCTTTAGAACGATAAGTGTCCATATTATTAGCCAAAATTTGGCTAGCAGGTTTATCGTCAATTTCTTTTCCGGCGCGAGTCATTAATTTAAAATTTAAATCAAGTTTCATAAATACACCTCCGTTCGTATTATATCATAATTATGTTGTGCTATCATAATATGGCACATATTTAACAACTCCATTTATTTCTACTGGAATTGATCCGGCAGAGTCAGTCGTACTTGTAGCTATTGAATTAGTCATTGTTCCAAGAAAATCAATAAATCCCTCAGAAGTATCTAATTGTTGTAACCATAACGCTGGAATAGCCGCATCAACGGTATTTTGATTAACTGCTAATTTGCCAAGTGGAGTACCGGTATTTACACCAACTCGATTATTTCCAGCATCAGTAGCAAATAAATATTGATCACTAGCACCTTTAATAATTATATCTTTATCAGCACCAGCATTATTTATGGTAAATTTAGTAGTGCTGCTACCAAAATTCATTGCAACTGCAGCAGATCCTTGAATTATTTCCCAAGAAGCATTGCTATCTGAGCCATACTCGCCACCGACATAAGATTGCCCCGCACCATTACTTATAACATTTAATCTTGTTGATCCATCAGTCGTTGTTGTTTGTAAATTGATTATTGCATTTGTGCTTAATAAATCTGTTTCAGTCGCTCCCTCATCTATTTCAAAATATTCTGCTCCTGTTCCAAATCTAAAAGCTGCCTCATCCTCCATCCAGGTAATCACACCATCACTAGTTTCTCCATTAAATGTTAATGTATTATCAACTCCAGCAGCCCCATACCCAATCGTTACATTCCCTTGTAATGTTGACGTTCCTGCTACATTAAAATTACCATCAGCAAGTATTTTGTCTGCATTAAATTCGATTGTATCAGTGCTATCTCGATAAACAATATTTCCATCTTGAGTTGCTCCATCAAAATAAATGCGAGGATTAGCAGAAGCATTTCCGACCGTAATATCACCATCAAACTGTGATGTGCCAGTTACGGTAAAATTTTTATCGATAATACAACTTGCAGCAGCCGCATCAAATGTTACAACATCGTTATTTGTCGAATCTTTTATAACCAATTTACCATTTGTAGACGAACCGTCACCTAATGTTAAATTTTGCCATATACCAACATTTGTTTTAAATAAACCAGCATTATTGCTAATTACATCATTAAAAACGACATCGTCTGTGGTAGCTAATGGTTGATTTAAGCCACCTAAATAGCCCCATTGTGCAGCACTTATAGTTGTTGTTCCTATATTTTCCAGTTGATCTACTTCTGCTGAGGTTAAATCTAATACACCATTAGCATTTATCGAAGTACCATTTACGCTCGGCATATTTGTAATTTCAAGATTTGTAAACCATCCTTTCGTAATTCTTGCGCCTGTAGCCCCAATATCATCTGCTGCTGTATGTGGTATTAAATAATTTGGTGTACCAGTAACTCTATCCCATAAATGAAGTGCATCTGTAGCAGTTTTAACAACATGTTCAGTAACAAGAGCAGTATTTGAATCATCACCCAAGGTAGTATCCGTTGAAATTTCATCTATAACTTGACCGCCATTGACGCTTAATTGATAAGCATCCGTCTTGCCGTTTGTTATATCAATATTTAATACAGGTATCCATGCAGAACCAGTCCAATAACTTCCAAACCTACGCACACCACCACCATAATCATCAGTAATACAAGACGCTCCGCTATTTACATTTGTTAGATCAAATAATCCTTGACGACACTCTAATATTAAAACGGTCCCGCTTGCCGCTTGAATATTTGCATTCGTTGCTTTTTCTATTTCAAGACGAAGCGAACCGGCTTGAACATCCGCCAATCTTTTACCGGATGCTCCAGAATATTGATAAACTTTAGCGGTTAATTGACCTCCCGTGACAATAAAAGCATCATCAATATTATTAGCTGACGTGCCAACAACTAAAGCATCGACATACGATACATTGCCACCTGTTTTCTTAATTGCATAGGTTTCGCCCGCATCTGGTATAAAATTACCCCAAATAACGCGAGAATTATTGGCAATATCCAGCTCTTTTGTACAATTAGCAGTAGGAGCATCAATGCTTACATAATCTCCGATACTTCCGCCATCATATTCACCGCCATCTGCTATATTAACAGTAATTCTATTAGAAGCACTTCCTGCCCCGATTGCTGTAAGGGTGGTGGATAAAGTATATTTTGCTTCTTCTATGCTTTTACCATTATTAGCGTCATCACCTGCTAATGATACAAAATAAGCCTGAATTTGATCTTGCATCTTTAATTGTTTTTGTTGAATTTGAGCCATTGTTTAATCCTCATTAAGTATTATTTTTATGATTACTAACAACTGCTGCCAAAACAGATTCCTCTTCAGTTGTTAGTTCAGTTTCAAAAGCTATCTCAACTTTTAATGGGTCGCCATCACAGTTACATTTAACTTTAAATGGTTTGGTCGGAATAGCATTTTCGACCTCTTGATAAAGCCAGATTTGATTCTGTTCGCCATCAAGGCGTAATGGATTATTGATATTATATGACCCATTAACTAATTCTCTAGTATAATTATAAGTGTACATAATTATTTCTCCAATTAATTATAAGTGTATTCAATTCCATAAACATCGGCATACGTCCCTATACCATTATTATCCCAAAAAATACCAATTCTATCGCCAGCACTTACAGATGATAAAATTCCTGAAAGATCTATAGTATAAAATGTATCGGCACTAGCAAAATTATATGTGCTTGTCGTGTCGCTTTCAGTATGTGTGTTAGTTGCTTCTCCATTACCAGCATAAGTCGAGGAAAAATCTATATCTCCATTAGTCACAGTTCCTCTTGTAGATAAAACAAATCTAGGAGATATAACAAATGAATTAAAATCTAATGGAATTTCAAATGTAAAATATTGTGAGCCTGCTCCAGCAATAGGATTTATTCGATAACCGTTACGATTTGCCGTATAGTTAGTCGCTGCTAAAAATACATATTTATCTGAAGAAGTTCCAGCAACTCCATACCATGCAATTAATTCGTCTGTAACTGCCAATGCAACCCCTGTCCAGGTCAATGACGTTCCCCCCAGTGTATAAGTGGTGGCTCTTTGGCCATTTAGATATAAGTTTACTGAGGCATTAGAGTTTGGTGTTTGGCTTAATGTAAATGCAGTTTGACCAGGAGAGCTTATCGTTAACGTGTCTACAATCGGTACAACAGCAGCACAAACTGCCGCATCAGCATAAGCTGTGCTAGCCGGTTTTGTGCTATTATCGCCGGGAGATTGAGTTACTACCGTAGTTCCATCAGGCAAATGTAATGCGTCAAAATCATAAACTTTAATTGTTCCTAAGCCGCTATCGCTTCCCCCCGTTCTTTTGCCACAGCGTATAATAATCTGAGCACCGGGTACGGTCGCTGAAGTTGTTATATTACCATTAAATTCACCGTTAATTACCATATATATATTTGCACTGCCTGTGTCGCCTACAATTATATTGCCCGTATAATTTCCGGTTAATTGTACAAAAGCATAACCGCCAGTGCTTTGTATTTCGATATCGCCTGATACATTTTTACCGTGATGAAACAAAGTAGCTCCATTATGTAATCTAGCAAATTTCTCACTTGCTAATATATTAACTTCTTCAATCGCGCTATCCATTGTCCCTTCATATAAATCAAATGCGAATGTTCCAACTGAAGCAGATATATAAGAATTTCCCCTTACATATGAAATACCTGCCCCCGATGCAACATTACGATAAATACCGCGTGTTTGAAATGGCAATGTTTGAACCGTAAGCTGATCGAAAACAAAAGAAGTGTTTTGTTTCATTTTGATAGTGTTATTTATTTGAAACGCTGCATTATTTGCATTGATATAAATATATTCTGAAGTATAATCCAGATCGGTCGCTAATATGTAAAATCCTGCATCATTAGTTTTTATTGCGTATTGATTCGATGCGGTGGGAGTTTGAAGTGTCGCGGTATCAATACCCTTTTGATGAGTAAGAAAAGAATGTTGATTATTTAATCCAGTATCAGAATCATTTCCGTTGCTTTCTACCCAATATATTTGAGCATATGATTTATTTAACTCATTGACAGATCCCATAATAGTTTTGCTAGTCGTAGTAAAAGTATCAGTAGGATTATCACCCAATATCAATTTATTAGGTATTGAGCCACCGATATCGGTTTCTAACTGCATATTTCCAGTTGGATTTGCCTGTACAGCCAAATCATTAATCTTTGTATTTGCCATTATAATTCTCCGTTAATAATCTGAATTTGCGGTAATTCTAGTGTTACCATCTGCTGTAATTCTGTCGTCTCCTGCGGCTGTAATTCTAAAAAAATTCTCATATACATGCTCCCAACGATTATTTATCATCATAAAGAATTTTTTTAAATTTGTTAGATGTCGAGTCTTCATTATTTAGCTGCTCCTACATTTGGTCCCATAACAAAATATATTATTTGAGCCGCTGTTAAAGTTGTGCTTTTTGAAACACCATCTACAGTTCCGCTTGATAATATTCTATCAAAAGCGATTAACCAGCCTTCGCCGGCTTCAAACTTTATAAAACCAGGTTCTCCTTCTGGTCCATTTTGATAAACCACCTCACCGGCTACGTCAGCCTTCATGCCAGAGCATTGTCGCCCGATGCTTTTATCAAGAGCCGGCACTTGCGCGCTATGAGTAATCACAACGCCAACATCAATATTTGGCGTATTTGGATCTAAATCAGTTGTTATCGTCATTGTTTTTCTCCTTTAGTATTTAATTGTAAATAGTAAATTAATATTTAAGCCGCGTGATTCATTGCCGCCAGAATTATTAATCATATCCGTAGCCATAAGACCAGTGTAACTAGCCTCCCATGGAGCACCGGCTACATCTTTTCCTGGATAATGGTTGCATGGGCTATCTTGTTCTCCGCTGCTACAATGAGCATTTACAGTATGATTATGGCTTCTAAATTCATCTGTTTGAATAGTTCCTACTTTATCACCAGATATAATGTTGTCATTAAAGCCTACGCGTGAGGCGCGATCAGGATCGTTATCTGATCCATTAGCCCAAGCTCTTGCAAAATAACCTCTCATATCAGGCACGACAAAATAATACGAACTAATAGCTTTTGTGGTTTTTTGGGCAACTTCTGCATTAGTATCTGTTCCATCAACTTCGACCAAAATGCCTGTTTTGCCCCCTGGGGCAGGATCTGTTCCAACACCATCGACTGTATACCAGACATAAAATGGTGTAGAGGTAGAATAAGCATTGAAATATTCACCGCCGCTTAATGTTGATGCGGCATTACATGTTATTTTTGTGATTTCATGGCCATTGAGGGCATCTTTAATGCGTTTAGCAACATAAACGGCAGAATCAGTAGAAAGCAATTCCACGGCTATTCCTGTTCTGCCACCAACTGCTGGATCAACACCCGTCCCGTCCTCTTTGAACCACACATAATAATCGGTTGTTGTAGAACTTACTAAAAAATATTTTCCGTTTAAACTCCCTGCTGCAATCGTTTGAATATCTGATATCTCTGGATTACTACCGTCACCATCTTGAACTTTTGTAACAGTAAACCCAGAAGTACCAGCGGCAGTATCTGTAACATCGCCATTAGCAGTATTAGTTATTCTAATAGTATCTAAAGAATACAATTGATTTATCGGCTTAAATGCAACAGAAAAACCAATTGCGCCAAATTGTTGCAGAGTAGAAAACGAAAAGCCTGTGTCATTATCTGACCAATCAGTAACAGCAGCAGCTTTAGTATTAGTAAAAATAGCAATATTAGAATAGTTCAATGGGAAAAAACCATCTTCTCCATATCCAAAAGCATTTCCGTTTGCTAACACACTATCATTGTCCCATTTTTGATAAAGCCGATTATATCTAACTTTATTATTTGTGCCTGTTACATAATCTAATCTTACATAAGTAGTTCCATCCATAAGCAATGTATATGCCGGCTGATCTCCAAATAACCATTGTTCAATTTTCCCTGTATCATCTCTATATACATTTCTATCCCCTTCCGACACCATCGCATAACCATAATTAGCATCTTCGGTATCTGGAAGATCATAAGCCTTCTTCTGTATAGATTCCATTTCAGAAGACGTATAGTTAAAATCATATAAAACCGCACTAATATTCCACTGTAAATTAGTCCATTCAATCTGGCAGATTTGATTCAATGGCGTTCGCACAATTATTTCCAACCTATCATCAGTTCCGATAGTTTTACCGGCAACGCTTCGCACGAGAAAATTCAAAGTGCTATATTGATCCCAGGAAGTAGTAACAGTATAAGTATCAATTATTGTTTCTACTGTAGATGAACCACCTGCACCGAAATTCTGTCTCAATACTAATTGCAATGTAGTTGGTGATCCTGATGCGCTTCGCGCCCAAATACCAAAGCTTATGCGATTGTTTGAAAAGGATATAGCATCTTCGACTGGAAACACAAAATCTTTTCTGGTTTCAGTGCCAGCAATAGAACATTGAAAATATAAATAATGTTTTGGATTATACGGAACATCAGTTTGTCCAGCCGCAAATTCTTCAAAACTTATTGAGTTAGTACTATTTGCAGTATCTCGATAGAAAAACCAACCTTCTTCAGCAATTGATACTTCTGTTGCCGCTGGTAAATCAGTATTTGCAAATGATTGTTCCACGTAAAACCTATATTGAGGATTTAATATATAATTAGTTAAATTAGTGCTTTCAATAGAAGGAGTTGGAAAATCTAATAATGGCGAATTAAAATGCTCTATAGTTTGAATTGGTGTATCGCCAGGTCCTTCGCCTATTCTGTAAACCTCAATGTAATAATACTCATCATCTGCATAATAAATAGGTTTTGCTGCACCAGTATCATCCGCTATTACGCCAGCATCATTTAATTCTACCGGATTGGGCAATGGTATTGATCCATCTTTATCTTCGTAAACATCTTTTGGTGTCACATGATCTGTATCTTTGAAGAAATAAACGCTGCCGCCAATTAATGGTGTGCCATCTTCATCTCTAAAAACTACGTGATAATGTGGAACTAAATTGTAACTTGTAGCCATAATTATTTCTCATTAATTGTTGGTTGCTGAAAAATGCTTGTAATAGGCGTTTCAGCTGCTTTTAAAAACTTAGCTAATTCAGGAAAAGCCGCTGCAGTTGCCGCAGCAGCCTTTACCGTTTGGGCTGGAAGTTTTTTAGTAACAGACGGTGTAACTTTTGCCAATTGATCTAAACGCTTTTTATCATTAGAAAATAATAATGATTTTTGTTTATCACTCAAACCGCGATACCTTCGTAAAAAAGCTTCGGGATTATTTTCTGTTCCGCGCATAAATGCTGCCGTACTTAAATCTTTACTTTCATTGTCAGGTAATATTTTTATAAAATTTTCTAATAAATCATTTTGACCAGGCTTTATATAACTTTTGACCAAATTATCAACATTTGCACCGCCTTCCAAATACATTTTATAAAAAGGAGAAATACCTCTTTTACCAATCGACCTAAACGGTACTATTTCATTTTTAAATCTTGTATCAGCTCTCTGCCATTGAGCAGCTAATTGCGGATTTTTGGTTGCTGTGTCTTTTACTGTCTGACGTATTCCTTCGTTTATATTATGCAGCGATCTCCTTAATGCTTTTTCTTCTGGGGTGGCGGTCGCGCTAGGAATGCTGCCAATAACCTGATTAATGTCTTTTTTTAAATTATCGGCATCTTCAAAATTATTTAATTTTATATTTTTAAAATCTTCTAAATTATCAACAAGTTCTTCTTTTGGTTTTTTTAACAAAGCTGTATCTTCATATTGTGACAATCCTTTTTTAGCTTTATTTGCTTCTTCTTCTATAGCATTATCATAAGCTTTTCTATTATATTCAGGTTCGCCTAACTTATTCCACTCGTCGTTTAATTTTTGATAATCTGCGCTAATGCTTTGTTCTGGAGCATGATATATGGCTGTTTCTGGAGTTATAGGGTTTCCTTTTAAATCAACAGCATGTCCTTCTAATTCGTCATATTTTCTGGCTATTCTATCAAAAAGCGTCCTATCAGCAATTGATGTATCTTCACCGCCGGTCAGTCTTTGCCGCATATTTTCAATCTCATCTGAAACAAATGGACGAGAAATTTGAGAAATTCCAGGAACTTTTCGACCGGCTAATGCCAATGCTCCACGTCCAGCAATTCCTAAACTACTTAACAATCCTCCTAGACCAGCGGCCCCTACACCACCTGCTAACATTGCTGGCGCAAGTTTCGAACGAGGGTCTTCTGCCGCAAAAATCCCTGCTGTAGCTGCCCCTGTTGTGCCTAATTCAGCAGCTCGCGCAGTCCCTCTTGTTAATAAACCCAAAAGCCCCCTTCCTAATTGCGGAACTGTTTTGCTTAAGGCCTCTGCTCCTTTTACAGCACCAGTTACTTCACCGGTAGGAAGCAAAAGAGGAGAAATTGATTCAGCAACTTTAGCCACTGTTGGATGTGGCGTACGCTCAGCAAAAGTAAATGGCTGAACTTGTCTAGTTGGAATTGGTAATCTTTTTTCTATTTGTTGAACTGGTTGCGGCAATGCTTGAAAGCCACGCGCCAAAAGATTCTGTATGCCAATTGGCAAATTAGCTATACCTTGAGCAGCACCTAAAACTATAGATTTTGCAATTTCCTTTGTAGGGCTTTCCTCCAAAGTTGCCAAATCAACACCAAGCTCTTGAGGTTTTTGTTGTTGTATCGTTGCTAAATCGGTCATGATGTTATCCCATATTTATTTAATACTTGTTGTCTAGTTAAATTATTAGCTTTCATCGTATCTTGAATATCTGCTTCTGAAACAGGCCTATTCAAGGTTTTACTATATAATTGAGCAGATAAAGAAGATGCTTTATCTGTAGGCGGGGTATCTTCTTTTGTTTTTTGTTCTTGCTGTTGAACTCCACCCAATGTTTTTAACCACTTATTTGCAGCTTCTGTGCTGCTTCTTCCGCCTTGATTGATATATTGATTATAATAATGTTGCTTTATTAGGGCTTGCTTATCTTGACTTAATTGGCGATCAAATATTTTTTGAAGTGCAGAGCTATATGTAGTACCACCGCCAACGGCACTCCTCAATAAATCAAATTCACGCTGAGTCATACGCCCTAAATGAAAATTTTTAATATAATTACCTTGTGCGCGTACTAATAAACTTTTTAAGTATTGACCCTCCGGCGTGGCCCATAAAATTTGACCTTGCAATGGACCTGTTCCAGTTGGTACATGCGCGACTGCGGCTTTAAGTTGTGTATACAATGGAATGTCGTTTTCTTTAACATCTGCAGCAGTATTATTAATATTATTCATATCGGTAAGTAACTGTTTAGTATCAGCTGTCTGAAAATCATCTGCTTTAGGTGTTAATGCTCCTACACTTTGGGCTTGAGCTAAACCGGCTTGCGCTGTTTGTAATGCTTCTTGCCCGCGTTGCAATGCTTGCACACCTTGCTCAGCTCTCTTTTGAGCCAAAACATCATATAACGTCCTCACTTGAGGAGCTGGAATTGGAATATTTATAGGTGCTGGCATGTTTTCCCCCTTACATTATTAATCATATATAATTACCTTTATATTGTGGCGGACTTAATAAAGACCCAATATAACCACCCGCAAACCCAGGAATACCACCGGTTTTATAACCTTTTATTCCTGGAACGATTCCGCCCAAAAGTGATCCTATTAAGCCTGCTTGCGTACCACCCTTGGCCATAGCTCCGCCAGCTTCTGCAGCTCCAATTTGGGAAATTATATCTGCCAAATTCTGAGTTCCGCTAAATATTCCTTGCGCAGCTTCACCAGTTGCGCCTGCGCCTATTTGGCCAATTCCTAATAAATCACGTAATTTAGTGCCTGCAACACGGCCAACATCTCCTAAATATTGCTGCTCTTGGCCTCCTAAAATATCGCCTACAGTTTTAGCTAATGCCTGCTGCTGGTAACCACTACCAGCAATTCCTTGAGCTTCCATAGCATTATTTATTGCATCAATTGCC
>Ga0180437_10008795_pt1 | contig 12703 bp, 10 predicted proteins | sample SS_ome_4_FD_132410 | JGI IMG/M metagenome (GOLD analysis project Ga0180437, IMG submission 132410) | Hypersaline lake sediment archaeal communities from the Salton Sea, California, USA - SS_3_D_1 metaG | ecosystem: Environmental > Aquatic > Non-marine Saline and Alkaline > Hypersaline >...
ATAGAAAACAACAATATAAAAGAATACATAAAGCAGAATGGATGCAAACTTGCTTCTTCACTTAATTGGGAAAAACAAGGCCACTTGCTCTGGGAGGAAGTGCAGAAAATATTAAGATGATTTTGAAATACTGGTGATTTTTATTCTCTCAATCGTTATCCCAACATTCAATAGAGCGAAATCTCTAAAGCTGACACTTGATTCTTTAATTCAGCAAAATTATCGTGATTTTGAAGTTTTCGTGGTTGACAACGGCCCTTCAACCGATAATACAAAAGAAATTGTTGAAAACTTTGCTTCAAAAGACAATCGTGTCAGATATATTTCAACAATACTTAAGGGCTGCATATATGCAAGAAATATTGGTGCTAAAAACTCAAAAGGAGACATATTGTTAACTCTTGATGATGATATTGAATTTTTGGAGCCTGAAACACTTAAAAAACTGATTGCTACGTTTAATGCGGATTATCAAGTCGGAATTGTAGGTTCTATAGAGCTAAGAGAAGCAAATCAGACTGTTCCTAGAGGTCCAGATCCCCTTCCTTCTGAAACAGGTCGTATTTCGCAAAATGGTAAGTTCAATACTTCCTTTGGCTGGATTGAAGGCCACGGTATTACTGAAGTTGATCATGTAAGAAGTGCATTCATGGCTATTCGAATGGATCTATTTAAATTAGTTGGTGGTTTTGATGAAATATACGATGCAAAGGGGCTGGGATTTCGTTACGAAACTGATATTTGCTTGAAAATTAAAGCAAAAGGATATAAAATTGTTGTAAATCCCGAAATAAAAATTCTTCACAAAGTAGCAGAACGAAAAAGAGGGTTTCAAAGAGGAAAAGGCATTGACTATTTCTATTATGCAAACAGAAACCATATTTTTTTCATGAGACGCTTTTTCTGGAAGAAACAACCTTTTACAAAACTTATGAAAGATATTTTTAGAGGCACAAACAGATGCCCTGGTATTAAACAGGGTTTACTAAAGATGAAGCATGATTTCAGTTTTATGTGGCTTGTTTATATTTTTACTTCAATATTAGGAAAACTATCTGGCTATTTGAGGTACTCAAAATATGGCTCTTAAGAAAATCTTGATTACTTGCGATAATTATTACCCAGTCTCGGGGGGGATTCAGCAATATGTCCGCGGACTAGGATTAGAATTAAATAAGCAGGGGTACAAAATTAGTATCTTGACAAGTTCAGTTGAAGATCAACCCGAAAGAGAACAGAAGCCAGAAGGAGATGTAATTAGAACATCGTTAATGAACGACGCTATAAGGCATCCGGAGATTGTCTTATCTAAATGGAAACGACTAGTACCTTTAATTGACTCTATTAAACCTGATGTAGTTTTTGCTAACAATCATGCATCTATTGCAATAATCAAAGCAGCACAGTCATTAGACCTCCCAGTTATCCATTGTTGTCGAGGCTGGGGATTACTTTGTCCTTTGAGGGTTAGGTTGATTAAGCCTAAAACCGAAGAACTTTGCTTTAATGAACGATCATTTGAAACTTGTTCAATATGTGCTAAGAGAAAGGGGAAATTTTTTGATTATATTGAGAGACATGAATTTGCAAAGATTGAATTTTTTGGTGAAAATCAGATCTCATTAAAACGAAAATTGAAATTATTATTTAATAGTTTTTCTCCTTTTCCCAAACTAAATGTTATGTACTCTGCAAAGAAATTCAAAACTTTAATAGACCGTTATGACAAATATCAAGAAATTCTCGAATCTGCTGATAGAATAGTTTCTCTGTCACAAATGTATAGTTCTTTTTTTGATTTGAAAAAAACAACAGTAATCCCTACTGGGATAGATGAAATGTTTTTTCATAAAGTGGATGACACATCTTTTCTAAACCAATTGGGTATTACAGGATCTTATATTATTGTTACGAGTCGTATTCACCATAATAAGGGTCAAAAATGGGCTGTTAAGGCGCTGAAATATCTATCTGCGGAAATACAACTCGTTTTGGCTGGCAAACTTAAAGATAATGTTCATACTCGAGAGATTATAGAGACGATAGATCAGTTGAATCTTAAGAAGAGGGTAATTTTCACTGATTTTTTAATGCCAGAGGAGTTGAGACAATTATATTCGGGAGCAATTGCAGCAATAATTCCTTCGATTTGGGCAGAACCCTATGGACAAATTACCATAGAAGCAATGGCCTGTGCATGTCCAGTAATTATTACAGAGAATTCTGGTTCTGCTGAGGCTGTTGACAATGGGATAGATGGCTATATTGTTCCTCGCAAAAATTCGAAAGCAATTGCTGATGCAGTGAAAAAGATACGAAATAAACGTGATGAATTCGGGCTGAACGCCCGTAAAAAAGTCCTGAGACAATTTGCATGGCCAATTATGTCTAAAAGAATAATAGACCTTTTTTATGAAATTTTAAAGTAATCGATCGTAAAAAGATTTGTACCTTAAGAAGTGTGAAAGAGGAAATTTTTAATGAGACGCTACATATTCTTTAACCTTAAAACTATTCAAGAATATATAAATCCACTTAAACACCCTAATATTTCCTTATTAGTTGTTCTTGTCTTAGGATTTATATTGAGAGCGTTTAAAATGGTCCGTACAGGAATATGGGTAGACGAAGGCATTTTTTTATATGAGGTTCAGATGATTCTTGACGGAAAGATTCCTTACAGAGATTTTTTTAAGGTAAAACCTTTAGGGATGATTTACATTCTTTCAATTCTTTTCTACTTCTCGGGGCAAAATGTAATCGCAGCTAGGATATTAACATCATTTGTGGGCTTATGGACTTGCTTTTTCATCTATCTTCTTGGCAAGGAGATGTACAATCAAAAAATTGGTTTCCTTGCTGCTGCATTCTATACATTCGATCCTCTTGTAATTTTATTTAGTTATCATGTGTATATGGAGCCTTATGCCACTTTTTTCGTGGTCTTGAGCGCCTATTTTGCAGTAATTGGTAAGAAAAAAGAAAAGATAGTTGCTTATCTTATTTCGGGTATTCTTGTTGGCATATCATTTTTTATGAAACAACCAGGCATTATAATGGGCGTGGTCATCGCATCTTTTATTTTTTATTCACGTTTTCAAGAAAAATCTATGCGCAAAGGATTCAAAGAATTCTTAACTCTGCTTATAGGCATTTCGTTTGTTTTGTTATTGATTGTTTCATATCTTTTATCGATTGGTCTATTAGGTGAGTTCATATACTATAATCTCACATTTCACGCTACGTATACAGGCTCTGCTGCGCCCTTATTGGGACGTCTGAACGTGATCAGACAATTGGTTTTAGATAATATATTACTGTGGGCAACAGGATTTTTTGCAATTCCGTTTTTCTTAAAAAACCGTAGAGATGTAGATGTTCTTACATTGAGTTTCTTTTTAGTTACGTTTTTAGCCCTTATTTCATTTTTAACACCCTACAAACACTATTTTGTACAAGCTACTCCTCCACTGTGCATTCTTGCAAGTTATTTTCTAAATACGTTTTTCAAAACTACATCTGAACTAAAATTTAAAATCATACATCGATATTTTTTGCTTGGATCGATTATAATACTAATAGGGCTCTCCTTTTTTCTTTCTGCAAGATCTTATGCGGATGCAAGAAGCAATAGTCCCTCACTTGAAGATCAAAAACTCGTTGCAGAATATATTAAGCAACATACTACTCCTGATGAATACATATTTTCTAGTTATCCAGCATATTACTTCTTATCAGATCGGGCATGTCCCTCTAAATACATTTTTTTAGCTGTAACGACATTGGAAGTTGAAGATGTGGATTTTCCCGAAGTTTTACGAGAAAAAAATGTAAGATATGTAATCTTAACTACACAATTTACAAGTAAAAGGGATAATGAAAAGGTAGATTTAATCATCGATTACATTGAGGCAAGTTACCAGCTTGAGAAGACATTCTCTTTTAGTGAAAAAACATTCATTTATAGGGCTAGATTCTGGTAAAATTCTTCTAAAGTTAGGTTTATTTCTTATATTAAAGAGATAAAAAGAGCGTTCTGAATATTAAAATTTGAGGATATTTTAGATGCCTACTAAAAAAATATTTATTTTTTCACCAATTCCTATCTTTCCAGCGATTGCGGCTAATCAAAAAGATATTTGGGGTCATGTTTTGTTATTCAAAGAACTAGGCTATGATATTACTCTTTTTTGCTACAATCGGGAACGGTATCCAACTGATTTTGATCTGAATCGGCAAAACGCCTTGAAATATGGCATAAAAATTGAATTCTTGCAAAGAAAGAGAGAACAAGACAATATGTATACCTATTGGTATCAGGTAGGGCCTCTTGTTAATATTCAAGCAATTCGAAAAATACAGTCTCACATTGAGAGCGAAAAGCCCGATATAATTCTTTTTGAGTACACTCGTTTTGCTTATTTATGTTCATTGCTGAAGAAAGGTGACGCTAAAATAATATTCAGAGTTCATAACTTCGAGATCCTTCATAATTATGATAAAGCGAAAATAAATGCGGGTGATGGGTTATATAATTGGTTAAAAATGATAAAAAAAGGATGGCGCAGATGGTTAAGCATTTTATTCAGTGAAAGGCTTATATTAACACTATCTGACAAAATTCTTTGCATTTCCTGGGGGGATTTTCAACTTTATAAGAAGATCTTCAAAACAATGAAAGTTGCTTATTTTCCTCCATATTTAGGCGATCTTATAGAAGTCAGTGTGAAAGATAAGGAAGTACTTGATGTCTTATATATGGGTAGCGATTTTAGTAATAATTTAAATCGTAGTGGTGCAGAATATCTCATAGAAAACATAATCCCTATGGTCAATAAAGCATTTCCAGAAAATTTTAGATTTCATATCATAGGAAAAGGCTCAAAGTTATTATATGATCAGACTAGAATCACAAATCTTATTGTTCATGATTTCATTGATGATATCGAATCCTTCTACAATGATATGGATATTTCCTGTATACCAGTAAAAGAGGGAAGAGGGTGTAAAATAAAGATGTTTGAAGCTCTTGCGAAAGGTCTGCCTACTATAGGCTTCAAAAGAACTTTTTCAGGAATTCAATTCGAAAAAAACTGTTTTATTAATGCTGAGAATGATAAAGAATACGAAAAAGCATTTGAAAAATTACGCTCTTTAAAGTTTCGTCGAATATTGTCTCGAAACGCAAAAAAGAAAATTGCTTCTCTCACAAACAAAGTACATATTTTAACTCTTTTGCAACGTATCTTAATGTAAATATTTAATTTTAAAATGTTAAAATGACATAAATAATGATTATTCATCACTTAATAGATTTGTTACCTTCTTGCAGATTTTTATCAAGGCTTCTTTATATAAAAGTTACCAGTTTTGAGATTTTTAATTTTCCGCTCTTGAGGTATTGAATATCCATGTTTCTTCAAATGCTCAATAAATTCTTCACTCATTTTCCATTTTCTTATTTTGGGAATATCTGATATAGAATATCTACCAATATTGGTCGGTCTTATGTGATCGTATGAGTGAGGATAATCACTTAAGCCACATAATTTGAATATCATGGGTGCATAAAGAGAAGGAGATTGGCTAAAATCTTCATATTTAAATAAAGGGATGGTTTCATATCTTTGTTCTAGTTCTTCAAGATGTCTATATTTTTCCAACCACCTTGCTTCTCTCTTTTTTGGAGAATCCTTCCCAAATAAAATATATTGACTAGTTATCGCATCTCTTGGATCTCTGATGAATGCAAAAATTCTAACATCGTTTCCTAATTCTATGTATTTGTAAATTAGTTCAAGAGCAGTTCTGTTTCCTAAATACTGAGGAGACTTATCAAAAACTATCGGTCCTAAGCGTTCTAAAATTGAATCCCATAATTGGAATATCTCAACCTCGGAGAAAGTTGCTGGAATCTTCAAATAGGGGTGCGATTTTTTAAGACGCTCGACAAATGGCTTTTTTTCACCTTGAAGCGCTCTTCCAGCGAGATCCCAAAATCTGGGCTCCCAATTCTCAATTAATTGATTAATATGACAAACACTGACATCTGAATGTTTTTGAAACATTCTAAATACTGCTGTTGAGCCACATCGTTTTGCACTTAGCATGATAATTGTTCGTTTTGTTTTTTTTGATGATAGATTTTTCTTCGTATTCACATTTATTGCTCCCATCATTTTCAAGATTTTTTTAATTCATAATGTGAAATGGCTGCAAATAATATACCTATTGTTTGTACTTGGCAAAGGCCTTACGGAGAATTGAGCGATTCCATAAATCCTGTAGCGTATTCAGAATCCGATGATAAGGCTGAAACTTGATAGAAGATTTCTGCCATTTAATCCATCTCTTTAGTTTAAAATCAAGACGACCAACGCTAAAGAAATTAACATCTTTGGGGCGATAATTCCCCTTCAAATATTCATTATAGATAGACTGAGCGAGGTTATAGTATTCCTTTCCGACTTCATTTAACGTTGACAATCTGATCTGTTCCTGGTATCGTAGAAAGTCATTCGATACCATTTCGATTGACGTTAAAACATCCGTTGTATCTTCAAATAATTCGCCTGCTTTACAAATAATTTCTGGATGACCTCCATCATTTCTTGCTACGGCAGGTAAACCGCAATGAAGGGCTTCAATTAAAGCATTAGAGCAGGGGTCGCTTCTGCTCGCTATAACGAAAATATCGTGTTCCTTTAGTAATTTAGCAACCTGCTGATTTGGAACTGGTTTAATCCATTTAATATTCTTGAATTTTACACAAGAATTTCCTACAAATGTCATCTGATATTTGTCAAAATCTAAGTTATTATCTATGAATTTGTATATATCAAATCCCTTTCTGATGTTTGCAGACCAGGAAGTAGCAATCAATCGAATCCTTTTTCTCTCGAATGGTTTTTTTCCTTCTCGGTTAAATATTTTTGGATCTGGAGCATTAACAATGACCCTTTCATTCAAATTTCGACTTAATCCTAATTCATAATTTTTTGTTCTACTCCAATTCGATTGAAAAACCGTCCCATCAGCAAAAATCCTATTTGCCTGAAAAATTATTTCATCAATTAACTCGTCTTTTCCTCTTACATAAAATATAGGACCATCTATTCGATGTATTAGAATTTTTTTTGGATACTTTTTCTTAATATCATACACTTCTTTTAAAGAATGATGACTATTAAATAAAATTATATCTGCATTTTTTGGATCTTCCGAATATACTCCAGCGTCCCTGAAATAACTACGAAGCGCTTTTAAGAATTGATTACCTCCTCCCCAGGGTCCAACAGTGAATTTATATAAAATATGTAGTGTGGGGAACATTGTAATCTCCTAGGTAGTTTGCTCTTAAAAACAAAGTCAGGTATTCTCTTATACAGTCTTCTTTTTCACCGTAGAAATTTGCTGTAAATGTTCTCATAATATTTCCTTGAAATTTCATCCCATGAATATTTTCTAATTGTGTTTAATGCATTATTCACTATTTGATTCGCTAAGGTCTTATTCTCTATTATGCTTGTCGCTTTTTCAGAAAGGCTTGTCGTATCATCAACTTCTGTTAAAAGCCCGTTGTACCCCTCCTTTATAATATCAGTTGCCATGCCAACCTTCGTAGATATAATAGGCACTCCTGATGCCATTGACTCTAATATCGCCTTTGGACCGCCTTCTACTCGCGATGCTACAATATATAAGTCCAAAGCATTGTAATAGTGTGGAACTTCTAAATAATTCCTTAAGAAAACGTGTTTATAAGGGATATTTCTTTTAGCCAATTCTCGTTTTATATAGCCTCTGGCGGGTCCTAATAGTAAGATAAATATCGGAAAGTCTCTTTTTATCTCATCTGCAACACTTACAAATGTATCTGGGCCTTTAACCCATTTTGGCTCTAAACCTTCGCCCCATCCAAGTCCATCCTTCTGAAATGATCCGATTACTATCGTATCTTTTGGAATCCCCAGTTTTTCTTTTATTTTTTGCTTTTCTATGAGAGAGATGGGTCTAAATAGTTTTAAGTCTACACCAAGGGGGATAACAACGATTTTTTCTTCTGGAATGCCGATTTCGATAAGATTTGCTTTTGTGATTGTAGAAGCAGTGTGAATAGAATCTACAAATTTTTGTGCCTCTTTTGCATATTTGATCCTCGGATGATTAGGCATGACATGAAACCATGTTAAAACAATTTTATTCTGCTTTTTTGGTGTTTGGAATCCTTCAGAGGTAAGAAAAGTATTAACTGCTCCAAAGTGGATTATTTGATCTTTGATACCTTCCTGGGTTATAGTTGATCTTGCTTTCAGTAATCTTTGCGCGTTCAAATTTTCTGTTATGTATTTTCCATCCCATTTGATTGACCACTCTACAGGTACTCGTTCTATCACATAGTATAGCCTAGAATATGGTTTTCCAATCTTTCTCCATAAAATGTTTTTAATTTTCTCACGTGAAATAACGCTTAAAGGTATCCAGCGCATTTGAATGCCTCTAAATTATTTAAATTTCTGTCCATTTTGATGATGAACTCCGAAATAATTGTACCTCTCTGAAAATGCAATAATCGACTTTATAACTTATTTAACTACCTTATCTTTCAAACGGTTTTGTCATTCAAATTACTCGAATAGAAATAATCCAACTTTATTATCGGTTAAAAACGTGTATTCGATGAAGTAAATAAAGAAGACGAACGTATGTTCCTTTGTATATACTTGAAGCCTTTAATTAAAAGTTCCAAAGGATGAGATATAAATAAACCATAAGAAACCTGCAATAGAAATGGTAGTTTTCAGTATTGTTTATAATAGCCTTAAAACTCTTGATTGAGATCGGTAAAAATCGAGCACAAAAAGGAGCAGAATAATGAAGTTATTGATGGTAGGATTTGATGGGCTGGAGCCTGCCATGATCACGAAACTTCCAACATTTGGAAAATTTCGAAAGAAACTCCACCTATTACGCACCGTGCCGAGTACAATGACCGAGGAGGCTTGGGGTGCGATGTACACTGGACGACCACCTTCAGAGATCAACGTGATCGCCTTATCTCGCGATCCAGATAGAGTTGCAACGTTGAAAGGGATCGGTGCACAGACAATATTTGAGGCTTTGGGAGAAGCAAGATTACGAATTGGTTGTATTGGGATGCCAATGACGTTCCCTGTGAAAAATATTGATGCTTTCATGGTTGCTGGGTTTCCGATTACGGCTCCTCAATATCGGAATGATGATGAGTATTTCTACCCTCCTGCTATCAAGGAAATCGTCTTATCATCTTATTATGCTTACTTATGGGCTAATGAGGAAACACCTCCTCGCAAAGAAGCTGTAACATTTGAAGCGATTGATAATTCAATTGAACGAGAATTGGAAAAAATAGCTTGTGTTCACCAAATATTGAAGGAACTTGGTTATTTTGATTTGGATTTCTTAGCAATTGGTTTTTCTTTCACCGATATTGCGGCTCACTGCCGTAGAATTTATCCCATTGATCAAACCTATAAAGCAGCAGACAAGGCGCTAAAAGAGATTTTTAAATTCTTTGAATTCGATAACTTGCTAATCGTCAGCGATCACGGGTTAGCTATGGTGCCTTGGCGAGGCAAACCGTTCAGAGAAAACCCTGAAACTACCCATCGCCAGTATGGGACATGTATTTGTGAAGGAAAGGATATTGAACTCGCGCTAAAACAAATCAAAATTAGAAAATATCTACAGTTTATCCGGAAAATGCTAAGCCGTCCAATTTCGTGCATCTTAAAACTTGTCCGAAAACTAAAACGTGCATGGAAATTCAGAGAATATGGGATATTATTTTACCTGCTTAATTCTATCGATATCACTGATGTGTATAGTCTTATAACCAGGGTCTACGGACTCCCACAGAAATCAAAACTTGTGAAGCAAAAAAGTGAATACACTGAGGAAGAACTCCAGTCCATCAAGGATCAACTGGAACTCTTAGGATATATGTAAACTTTGAATAAGTGGACTAGTGATCAATTTTTATTAAAATATCCTCCAATTTAAAGAATGATCAAATTAAATTCTTCAAGTGTTACTTGATTAAGGCTAGATTGATCTGAGTGGTTTAATTATGATCAATGAACCGATAATTAGCGTAGTAATGGCAGTTTATAACAGCGAAAAATATATTCGTGAAGCTGTAGACAGCATTCTCAATCAGACATTTAGAAATTTCGAGTTTATTATCATAAACGATGGATCTACCGATAAAACACAAGAAATCCTTGAGTCTTACAATGACCCACGCATTGTTCTGACTCATCAAAAACATATGGGGCTTACAAAATCATTAAATAAAGGAATCGCTCTAGCAAAGGGAAAATACATTGCACGACAGGATGCAGATGATATTTCACTGCCTGATAGGCTCGAAAAGCAAATCGAATTTTTGGAACTACACAAGGATATCTCACTCATTGGCACTGCAGCCAAAATCATAGATATCAGAGGCTTTTATCTAAAAACAATCAAATACCCAACAGACCACTCTTCACTAAGGATTGCCATTAAACATTCTAATCACTTTTGGCATGGTTCGGTGATGTTCAGAAAGCAAAACTTTTTCGAATTAGGAGGATATCAAGAAATACTCTTTACAGCACAAGATTACGACCTATGGTTGAGGTTTGTGGAGAAATTCAAGGTCGCAAATCTATCGGATCCTCTCTACAAATACCGTCTTAACTATCTTTCACTTTCCTTCAAAAAAATTGTTTATCAAAGGAGAATGGCAATATTTGCAAGAGAGTTGGCTCGTGCAAGAAAAAAAGGGATTAAAGAGAAGCAGATCATCAATGTATTGGAGAGTTACTTGAAATTACCCTTGAGCGTGGCTGAAAAGAGAGAAATAATTCAAATTTACAACCCATGGGGTCGATTGTTATTGAGACATAACAAGAAAAACCAAGCCTTTTTATTGATGAATGAGATTTTTGAATATCATCCCTCTAATCTCTTTAAATTACTTTTCAAAGCCACAAAAACGTTAAAGTCAGCATTCATTCTTGAGTCAGTTATAAGAATGTGGTTCTTCCTTGAGAAGCTTAGAGGATTAAGAAGAAAATCAAAATATTTTAAATACGCTACGGTCCCTCTACTCCCGCTAGATTTTTCTTATTAGTATCTGTCAGCTTTTATAATCCTCTCCGCAAGAAGACCCCCCAATGTGTTGGGGGATAAATGAATTGCGTGTTTTACGTGTTTCACTTTCACCGTAGTGTCCCCCAGCTTTAAATAGGGTTTTGCGGATAGTAACTCTAGTGACATGAATTTCAGGGGAACACAGGGAGAAATATGATGACACGGACGTACAAATTTCGCCTGTATCCAACCACACAACAACAGATGACGTTAACTCAATGGCTTACTACCTGTCGTTTGTTGTATAATGACTCTCTGGCAGCGCGAAAAGAGGCCTGGCACACTCACCAACACTCAGTTACCTATTATGAACAAGCCACCCAACTACAAGTCGCTAAGCAGACCAACCCGTGTTTGAAGGCGGTGCATTCTCAGGTACTCCAAGATGTGCTGAGAAGACTGGATAAGACCTTCACCAACTTTTTTAGGCGTCTTAAGAAGGGGGAACACGCCGGTTACCCAAGATTTAAAGGCAAATACCGGTATGATTCCTTCACGTACCCACAAAGTGGGTTCACCCTCGAAAAGAACAACAAGAAACTCCGGCTCTCGAAAATTGGAGGTATCAACATTACACTCCACCGCCCGATACCTGCTGAAGGAGTGATCAAGACCTGTACTATTACACGCGATGTCGACCACTGGTATGCCTGCTTTACAGTAGCACTTCCTGATCCCGAGTCTGAGTCTCAGAGAGAGCTAAAGAAGGCGATAGGGGTGGATGTCGGGCTGACGAGTTTGTTAACGTTACATAATGGAGAAACAATAACTAACCCTCGCTGGATGAGAAACTCGGAGAAGAAAGTAGCCAAAGAGCAGCGAAGGCAAGCTAGGAAGCAGATAGGCTCAAATAACCGTCACACGCAGAACAAAAAGGTAGCACAGCTACACCGGAAGATACGCCATCAGCGAAAGGATTTTTATCATAAGCTCAGTCGAACACTGGTCGATAGCTATGATTTAATTGTGTATGAACACTTAAAGATTACCAACATGGTTAAAAACCATCATGTAGCTAAATCGATTAGTGACGCAGGCTGGGGGCAACTCATGTGTTTTACGGAGTACAAAGCGGCGGAAGCTGGTACTCTGGTAGAATATGTGAGTGCCTATAATACCACACAACTGTGCAGCAGGTGTGGGAAGCTTGTTCCGAAGACACTAGCAACCCGTATCCACCGCTGTCCTTACTGTGGACTTGATGTAGCAAGAGATCATAACTCGGCCATCACGATTTTACACCGATCACGTCACTATGTAGCATCACGCTCATCATCAGGGCAGGGACTGTCCGTAGAGCCTGTTTGACATGTCCCGCTGGGGAATGGATGATTCAGGAAGCCACCCTACTTGTAGAGTGGTAGTTCACTTACTTTTCAAATTATCTGAACCATTGCTTTAATCTTACTATCGCTCTAAACGAGAGATATGCAGCAGCATTCACTAGAAGAAAGATCGCTGCAATTGCTATTCCGAAAAAGAGGCCTGGGATTGCACTATTTATAAGCGTGTAGGGATTCATCTC